>Ga0247843_1005871_pt1 | contig 16586 bp, 18 predicted proteins | sample LaCruzMarch2017__FD_192420 | JGI IMG/M metagenome (GOLD analysis project Ga0247843, IMG submission 192420) | Freshwater microbial communities from meromictic Lake La Cruz, Castile-La Mancha, Spain - LaCruzMarch2017_8m | ecosystem: Environmental > Aquatic > Freshwater > Lake | place: Spain... | reverse complement strand
AAAGAGCAACAAAAAAATTACGCGCCCCTAAGCGTCCTATAAAATGCCCGCCTCAAGCGGGCATTTTTGTTTAGCAAATCAGTACACTTCACACACTTTCACTACAAAAAATTGAGCATGAACAAGAACCTTGGTATCCAAGAATTAGTGGACACTTGTGTAGACGCCATTGATGTGGCCGATGCACTGGTGGAAACCTTTGCCGATGGCTTTCAGTGGCAAGACACTGCGACGCTGCTGGGCATCAGCCCAAAAATTGCCGAAATTGCCAGCGACGCCAAACAGGCCCTCGATGAGCTGCTGGACTTGACGCCCGAAGAGGCCGAAGAAGCCGCCAACCTCATTGCGGTGCGCGCCAAACTGCCTGAAGGCCCCGTGGAAGGCATCCTCGATGAGGTGCGCGAAGCGATGTTCCTGATCGTGGAAATCTATGCCGAAGCGGAGCGAGTTATCGTTCTGAGCAAGCGCGTAGGCGCATTTGGCCGTCGGTTCAAAAAAGCCGCTTAGTACAAGCCGCATGGTTACGGTTGAACTCCAAAAGAAAAGCGGCGGCGCATGGGTCTGGAACAGGCCTAAGCGTCGCCGTTTTTCCATTCCACAGGGTTGGGATGATTTGGGGAGCAACCGCCGACGCCTGCGCTGGTGGAAGTTGGCCATAGACCTGGGAGGCAATGCACCCATTGCGTTTTTGCGCAAGCAGGTGCCGCGCGCCTGGTGGCCTCACCTGAAAGCGGATGATGTGGCTGCCATGGCCATGAACATGGACTGGCTGAAGGCTTCGGGCACGTGCGAAACGCTGCCTTTCACCAGTTTTGTGGTGTGGGGCACGCGCTACTACCTGCCAGCGGCCAAGGGCGGAAACATTTCGTGCATGGAGTACCCGATAGCCGACGACTACTACTACAAAGCGGCGTTTACCGATCCTTCCAAAGTGATGCTGCTGGTGGCCACCCTGTGCCGCGAGGCCAACCCCGACAAAGCCGCTCGGGTAAGCCAGGGGGATGTGCGGGTTCCGCTGCAAAGCCGCTCCGAAGTAGAACGGCGGGCGCGCCACATGGGCAGCGCCGTACCAAACGAGGTAGCCGCCTGGGCGCTGATGTACATGAGCGGCCTCAAGCAGTACATACACAAGCTGTACGGGGCCTACCTGTTTGACCACGAAGATGAGGATGAAGCAGATGAGGAAGATGACAACCTGCTGCTGCAGGGCCAAAGCAACGGGCCTAATTTCGGGTGGTGGGGGCTATATCAGCAGGTGGCCGAAAGCGGGGTATTTGGCCCGCTGAAAGAGGTGTATCAGTCCAACTTCCACACCGTGTGCATATACTTAGTGCGCATGACGCAACAACAAAAAAACAGCCGCCCGGCGCAGCCCAAAATAGACGACCATGACTACTAAGCCGCTGACCAATTACATTGACCTGGTGGAATATTTTTCGGCCATGGCCTACCATGTTTCGCCGCCTATACAGACGGTGATTATTGGCAACGATGAGGCCATAGCCAACTACCAAAACAGCCAGGTGGAGTACCCGCTGCTGTGGGTAGAAACACCATCGGTGGCATTTGTGGGTACCGACTGGGGGCCAGCATACCGCTTCACGGTGCCCATAGTCGTGCTCACCAACGTGAGCGATGCAAGCAACGACAACCACAACCAAGCCCTGAGCGATACGCTGGAGGCGCTGGAATGCGTGTGGAACAAGCTGCTGGAATCGGCTGATGCGGCGGTGTTTGACCTCATACTCTCTGACACGAACAACACCGACCCTATACGTGCGTACAGCGCGGATAATGCGTTCGGATGGCGCATGGTGGTGCAGATAGAAATACCTCGATGCGAAACCATACCCGCCTAAAAAAGACACGATGCTGCGCATAATACACAACTACCTGACCCACCCGCGCACGCGCCCGGCGCTGCGACCAGGACTCCGGATGCACTACTCGCTGCGGGCGGTGCGGGGTATAGTGGTGCACTGGACGGCCAACCGCGCACCCAGGGCCGATGCCAACGCGCACCACAGCTACTTCAACCAGGGCCTGCGCGCCGCCAGCGCGCACTATGTGACAGACAGCGAACGCTATGTGCTGTGTGTGCCGGAGCGCGAGGTGGCGTTTCACTGCGGCGACCGACCTATGGGCCGATACAAAGCGGCGGGGCAAAGCCTGATGCAGGATTACAAGGGCCTGACGCCCAATTTTTTTACCATCGGCATAGAGCTGTGTGTGAACGCCGACGGCGACTGGCCCACCACCTACGCCAAAGGTGCCCGCCTGGCTGCCTGGCTGCTGCGCAAACACATGCTGAGCCCGGCAGACTTGTACCGACACTACGACATTACGGGCAAAGCATGCCCACAAATGATGCTGAAACAGGCGGAATGGGAGGCCTTCAAGGCCGCTGTGCGCCGCGAATGGGATGGCATGGATCACATGCGCCTGATGGTGGTGACGGCCGACAGCCTGAACGTGCGCATAGGCCCCGGCACGGGCTATGCAGACATAGACAACCTGCCCGAAAACACGCCGGTGCTGGTGAACAGCCTGGTGGCCAATTGGGCCGAAATAGAACAGGGGCGCTGGGTAAGTGCTCGTTTTTTATCACCCGCATAACACACTTCAAGCCATGCAAAAATTCTTTAAACACAAATGGGTACTGACCGCAGCCATAGCGCTGGCGGGCGTATACCTGAGCGTAGTGATATACCTAAACCGACTGAAAAAATGGGCGTGGAAAAAAAACTGATTGGTGAACGACCACTGCTTCCATGCCCTTTTTGTGGCGGCGAGGCAAAGCGCACGGTGCTGGCGGAGGATGGCGTAAAGTGCCACCTGACCATCTGTACAGACTGCACCGGCGGATATTTCAGCGAATGGACAAGCTCGGATGTGGACATCTTGCGTTTTGAAACCGAACAGACGATGATGTGGAACAGCAGGATCGTACCGGGTGAAGCATAAGTAAAAAGGGATGTTTGTTTATTAAGTGAAAAACGGAGCCTTGCGTAGTAATTACGCAAGGTTTTTTTGTGCGGTGTCCTACCCTAAGCCATTGGGGGCATGGATTTTTGTAGAAAAAAACATGGCAATCGGATTTGGCAACCGCGAACGGGGGTACACTACGGGGCAAATAGACGCCCTGGAGCGCATGATGCAGAGCATAAACAATGGCGTAAAAACCATGAACTGGGCAGGCCTCAAGCGTGCTACGTTCCCGCTGATTTACGGGGCCATGTTCGTGTTGTTGGGCATAGTGTCTACCCTAAACCGCGACTGATGGCCGACGCTGTAGACGCTTTGCGGAACCATGTGGAGCAGGAATGCCGTGCCTGGGCGCGTGAATACGTGCTGGGCCGACAGGCTTTTTTGGAAAGCAGGAAGATACAGGCGTCGGAAAGGCTGAAAAAAAGCCTCGAATTTGAGGTGAACAGCGCCGTGGGCAATGCGCTGCGCACTACGGTGCAGGTGGGATTTGAGGACTACGGCCGATACATAGACATGAAACGGCTGAACCCGCCTCAAGGGGGCGGCGACTACATAGCGGCACTGGCCGAATGGATAGTCCAGCGCGGGTTTTTGGCGCGCTGGACTCCCAAATTCATGAAGGCGCGTGGCCTCAAAACCGTACCGCAAGACATAGTGAACCAGATGGCCTGGGGCATAGCCGTGAAGCGCACCCAGAAATACAAGCGCCGCGCCTGGTACAGCAAAAGCAAGGCGGCGGCGATAGATGACTTGTACAACCGGGTGGCTTCAAGCCTGCCGGATATAGTGGCACAGGAAGTGGCAGGGGCATTCAAATAAACAAATACACGCGTAATGGCAATCAGACAGGAAGACGTACAGATAAACGTTGATTTCATCACCGACGAAAGCCGGGCTTTTGCGCGTACGCTGCAAGACACAAAGGCCTTCACGCAGGAGATCACCACTGCGCAGGCCAAAATAAAGAGCTACCAAACGCAGCTCAAAAGCGCATCTAACGATGAGCAGAAGCGTGCCGAGATACTCAACAAAATAGCCCTCGAGGAGCAAAAGGTGGCTGCCGGTATGGCCAGCATAGCCCGCGAGGCCAAGAAGGTGGAAGGCATAGACCTGACGAAGCTGACGCCCGCGCAGTTGGTGGAGCGCGCCCGACAACTGGAAACCACGCTGCGCAACATGAGCCAAACCAACCCGGCGTTCGGGCAGCTCCAGAAAGAACTGGCCGGGGTAAATGGACAGCTCAAACAAATACGCGACACCAGCCGGGGGATAAACCAAACGGGTGCTGGTGGCGGCGGCGGCGGCTTTTTGTCGGCGCTGGGGGGTATTGGTCGGTTTGCGGCACCGCTGCTGGCGGTAGGCACCGCTTTTGAGGTGTTGAAGAAAAGCATAGGCGGGGCGGCGCAGTTGGAGCAGCTCACCATCAGTTTTGAAACCTTCCTGGGCAGCGCGGATAAGGCAAAGAAGGTGATAGCCGACCTGAAAGCATTTGAGGTGCGCACGCCATTCAGCGCCGACCAGGTGAACAATGCCGGGCGGGCGCTGCTGGCCTTCGGCTTTACAAGTGAGCAGTTGATACCCATACTCAACCAGGTGGGCGACATAGCAGCGGGTACCGGCAAGGACTTCAACGAGCTGGCGCTGATATACGGCAAGGCCAGCGCAGCAGGGAAAATACAGGGCGATGAGCTGAACCAACTGGCCGAAGCAGGCATACCGATATACACCGAGCTGGCCAAGGTGCTGGGGGTGAATACCGAAGAAATACGCAAGCTGGGCGAGCAGGGCAAGATTGATTTTGCCGACTTGCAGCAGGTGTTTACAAACCTGACGGCCACTGGCAGCCGATTTGGGGGGCTCATGGAGCGCCAAAGCCAGAGCCTGAACGGCTTGCTGAGCACATTGCAGTCGGCCTTTCAAGGTGTGCTTACGGATTTGGGCCGCAGCCTGGCACCCACGGTGAAGCTGATCGTGTCGGCGCTGATACCGGCATTGGACAACATCCGGGTGTATTTGCAAGCCGTACTGCCCGTAGTGGGCAAGGTGGTGGCGTTTTTTCTTCAGTTGGCCAACTTTACGTTCAACAATTTCAAAACCGGTTTTCAGGACATTGCAGACGGTGCCCGTGCGCTGTACGATGCGGTGTCGTTTGTGTTCAACTTTGTGGTGGGCTTTTTTGGCAGCGCGGAGGCGCAACAAAAAGCCAACGAAAGTGGACAGCGGATAGTGGACACGTACAGCCGCATTTTCACGCGGATATACAACAATGCGCTGGAGGTATTCCGAAACATTGGCGGATTTTTGGCGGGTGTGTTCGACCCGGATGTGCGGGCCCAGCGTGCGGCCGACAATACCAGAAAGCGACTGCTGGCCGAATACGAAAAGCAGGCAGAGGACTTGCGTTCTATACGCGCTGCCGACCAGGCGGCTGCCGAAAAGGCTGCACAGGAACAGGTCAAAACAGAGGCAGAAAATGCCGCTAAAGCCGAAGCAGCCCGCCAGGAGCGACAGAAAAAAGCAGAGGCGGCTTTTCAGGCCCAACTGAAGGGCGTGGAGGTGTATTTGGCACAGCAGGAGTTCATAGCTGAGGTGGCCCGCACGGCCGACGAAGACGGCGAACGCCTGTACCAGAACCGCCTGGTGGAAATAAAGATAGAAGGACTCAAGCGCGGCATTGAGGTGTACCGACAGTTCAGGCGCGAGGAAAGCATAGAGGCCATACGCCTGCAACGCGAGCTGCTGCAAACCGAGGCCCTCACGGTGCGCGAAGTGGTGCCACCGGTGGCCACGCTACCGCAGCGACAGCCCGACCAAGTGGAGCAGGACAATACGGCAGAAGAGTTGGCGCGCATAGCGGTATCGGAAGATGCCAAACTGGCGCTGCTCAAAAGCAAATTAGACCAGGCGCTGCTGACGGAAGAGCAATACAACCTGCAACGCCTGGAGGTGCAGCGGCTCACGCTGGAGCAGGAGCTGAACGCGCTGCGCAATGCCACTGTGGTGCAGGTGGAAGAGGTACGGACGCGGGAAGACCAGAAGCTGAAAGTAGAGGATCAAATAAGGGCAGAGCGGGAAGCCGCTGCGCAAAGGGAGATCGATGGAAGAAAACGCATTGAGGATGCACTTGTGGAGCTTACGGCTTCCAGTTTTGTCGCTATAGCAGATTTGCTTGCGGCAGATGAAAAAAACCGGAAAAAATACGCTGAGGCCATAAAGGCTTTGCAAATAAGTGAGGTAACCATTAGGGGTATTACGGAAATACAAAACATTTACAGCGTTTATAGTGCCAATCCGGTGCCCGGTCTTGGCCTTTTGTTGGCCATTGGGCAGGCAGCTTTGGCGGCATTGAGAACCGCCACTGCCATCAAAAGGATTAGCAGCACCCAGTTTGCCAAAGGGGGCTATATTGAAGCTTTTGGTAAAATGGATACCGTATACAAAGCCGCTAAAGGCGGTGTGTTTGGTGGCCAACTGCACAGCAGCGGTGGCACCAAAGGCGTGTTTTCGGACGGTACCCGCGTGGAAGTGGAGCGCGGCGAAGCATTTGTGGTGGTGAACCGCAAAAACACGCCCCTGCTGCGCACGCTCAGCGATGTGAATGCCCGAAATGGAAACGGGGTGCCGTTTATGGAACGGGGTGGCGTAATGCGCTTCAACACCGGCGGACTCACCACCCTGAACACCACGCCCAACAGCGCGGGGCTGCAACAGGCTCCGGTAGCGGTGGACTTGACGGGCGTACAGGCGTTCACCGAGGCCGTGCAGCGCTTCAATACCGTGGTGGAAGCCATGCCCGCTGAAGTGAAAGCCAGGGTGGTGTATACCGAGCTGGAAGACGTGGGTGCAGAACTCACGGGCATTCGAGACGACGCGGCGCTGTAAAAAAGGCGGTGCACTATTTGCACTATTGAAATGGTTACCGTACATTTGCACCGCCTACTCATTCATTACCGGTCGGGAACAATTTCCGACACACAAGACTGGATTATACAAGAGCAGCCTCGCAAGGGGCGCCCGTGTGCCGTTCGCTTGCCTTTACCGGCCGGTTGAATGGGTAGGCCACACGGGTCTTTATTGTTCACTTTTAAATATTTTCGTTATGCCTACTAACGAGCAACCCGCCACCCAAACGGTGTGGCAACAAATGACCGGGCTGAATGGGCCCATGATTAAGGTACAACAAGCCAATCACACGCTTTTGCTGCTGGCTTGGGCGCTGGACAATGACGCTCCCCTGTCTTTGGGGCAGGTGTCGGAGGTTATCCGGGGCGTGAAGGCGCTGCTTGATCCGGTTTGGGAAGAAGCGGAGGGGATATTGGATAAGGATTGAGGGGGATTTGGCCCATATATTGTGGCGTGTTTTTCGGCGCGATGTATGGGCCAGTATTTTTTGCAAAATCAATTTTTTCAACATGAACAATTTGGAGTTTTTAAGAAAAATCGAGCAACTTGATGCTCATTTACAAGAAATAAAAGCGTTTGCGATTTCGATTGGCGCGAAAGAAGAAGCCTTTTCGGCACTGTTAAAGGCATTGCCAGAAAAAGAGCATCAGGCGGCATACTTTCACCCCATCAAAATGGCCAAACGGATGATGGGGAGTTTATTGTTCCTAATCGCGGCTAACTCAAAGCTCCACGCGGTGCGGCGCGTAGCCGCATAGCCGTGGAGCGACAGTTAGCCGACTTATAAGGCCCGAATCGACGTTTGTCGGTTCGGGCTTTTTTACGTCCTACGGGCATGCAGGGCGCAAGCGCACCTTTGTGTCATGCAAGGAGGAATATCCATTCATCAGGTACTGGCGCAAATGGCAGAGGGCGGCGACAAGCCATTTGAACTGGTGTACGTGAAAAGCCAGGGCAAGGAGCGCGGCGATCTGCGCCGAATGATGTGCTACTACGGCGCGCCTATGCGCCGCCTGAGCGAAAGCGAAAGCGGACAAGTGCGGGAAACGCGAAAGGCGCGCATGACGCACCTGGAGAGCGGCTCCATACCGCTCACGGATGTGCAAAGCGGGGAGCTGCGCACCCCGAGGATAAGCCACATTATTGAGTTTAACGGGCAAAAAGTAATGCACTGATGAATATGAATACCGTACATCAAATGGCGCACAGGGATGATGTGATTGTGTCGCAAACAATGCCAAAGGACTGGGAAATCGGTTCGGTGGCCACCATCAGCGTGCCCGGGGCTGGCAAAGCCACGGTGATGCAGTGGGGAAAAAACAACGACCTGCCCCAGCGGCGGGAAATGCTGTTGAGCGACAACAATATTGTGCCTGCGCTGCTGAAAACGAAGCGCAACATCATTGCCGGCAACGGGCTGTACGCCTATCGCATTCGATACGAGCAAAACGATACCGGCGGCATGAAAAAAGTGGTGGAAGAGGTGGACATGCCGAGCCAGGCAGTAGCCTTCTTTGAGCAGGTCAGCTTTGACGAATACATAAACAATGCCGCTGGGGAGCTGGAAAAACACGCCCTGGTGCTGGCCGAGATGATCCGAAACGGTGCGGGGCAAATCATTGGCCTCAAAGCGCACAAAACCAAGTACTGCCGGGCCGAAGAGCAGGACCAATACGGCAACATAAACGCCTGGTGGTGGAGTGGCCACTGGACGGTGAATGAACGCAACATAGACAGCCTGCGGCAGCGCCGCATAGAACGCATGGAGGTGTACAACGGAAAAGAGGATGCGGGGAAGCGGCAAAAGAAATTTGTGCTGCAACTGAGCGACGATCTGCTGTGCAACGACGGGTATTACCCTGTGCCCACGTACTGGGGCAGTTGGGAGTGGATAGAGCTGGCCAACCGCATACCGGCGTTTCACCGGGCCAACCTCAGCAACGGGTACAACATGCGCTGGCACATAGAAATACCGAGCGATTACTTCCTCGATTATGAGGCGTACAACAGCGCCATAACCGAAGAGGAGAAAACACAGGTGCTCAACACGGCCAAGCAGCGGGAGCAGGCGTTTATGGATGACGTGAATACTTTCCTGGCGGATTTGGAAAATGCCGGGCGCACCATCTTCACCAAGTACGAGCTGGATAAAGCGCTGGGCAAGGACTATCCGGGCATCAAAATAACCGCGCTGACCTATGACATGAAGGATGAGGCGCTGCTCAAGCTGTTTGAGCGGAGCAACACGGCCAACATCAGCGCCCAGGGCATACACCCTACCCTGGCGAACATAGAAACGCAGGGGAAACTGAGCAGCGGCACGGAAATCCGGAATGCGTATTTGATGTGGCTGATCATCAACACGCACCAGCAACGGGGCATGCTGATGCGCCCCATCGAGCTGATCAAGAAGATAAACGGGTGGCCAGCGGATGTGTATTACGGCATTCGGGACTATGAGCTCACGGCGCTCAGCAGCAATGCCAGCGGCATGCAGGAGCGCCAAAACACGCCGGTATGACGGAAGCGGAGTACCATCGGCTTTTTCGGGCATTGCCTAAAGGGGTGCGATCGCATCCGCTGTATGGTGTATGCAAGGCGGGATACTCGGCTGTGAATGCCATATACCTGCAAGCGCTGCTTCGGGTACATGTGGAGGAGGAGGCCGTGCCGGCGGCGGATAGTGTGCCGGATGTGGTGCGGGAATTGTGGCGGCAGCGGCATGTGTTGTTTGGCCAAATGGCCAAGCAGAGCAACCGTTTTCACGCCTGCAAGTCAAAAGAGGAACGAGCGGGGGTATCGGTGCAAATTATGGGCATTTGGGCGCAGATCACTCAGGTGAAGCAACAGATAGCGGATTTTGAGCAGTCGGGCAAATTGCCAGCACCGGCGGCACCCGAAAACAAACCCGACCCCATGGAGGCCCTGCGGCAGTTGAATACTTGCCGGAGTCAGATCAGCAAGGCGAAAGCCCGAATGAAAACTGAAACAGATGCGGGCAAAATAGCCAGCGAACAAAAAAAGCTGACCGACTGGGAAAACCGAAAGGCTCTCCTGGAGGCATTGATACGCGAATACGATGGCCAAAAAGAAAAATGAGCTGTTTACGCAGGAGGATTGGGACGCTGGTTCGTCCCTCGATCGGTTGTACATGTACCTGTTGGAGCCCAACAGGTGGTACTTGAGCGATATAGAATTTAAGCGTTTGGATCACTTGCGCCAGGTGTGGGGCATCATGTGCGACAACATGGTGCAAAGAGAACGGATAAAGCTGATTGTGGCCCTAATGGACAACATGACGACCGAAAAGACGGTCAAAAGTCTGATGTCAGATGCTCAATATCTTTTCGGGGATATTCTGAGCATCAATGCTGAGCTGGAGCTGTACATCCTAAAGGAACAGTACTACGAGCTTGCCAAAAAGGCAAGGGAAGATAAGGATTACGCTACGGCAAAAAAGTGCCTCGATGGGGCGCGGGACATTGTGCTGCGCATCCGGGAGAAAGACACAAACCAGCCGATGGCGCTACCGGAGATCGTGTTTTCCGATAGTGCGATGGCTTTACAAGCAACAGATGCCGACTTCGAAGAAGTACATTTACTGGAACCCCAAGCAGATCGCGTTCCTGAACGCGAGGCAACGCTTCAAGACCTTTCTGGGGGGGAGGGGATCGGGTAAATCGACGGTGATTGCCGGAGAGACTCGCCTTCGGATGCAGGAAATGCCCAGGGCAAAGTTCTTCCTGTCGAGCACCACCTACAATCAAATACTGACCAAAACCCTCCCGGCCATTGAGGCCAAGCTGATGGAGATGGGTTTTGAGGAAAATGTACACTATGTGGTGGGGAAGCGGCCTTTGTCGAGCTTCACCCTACCCTATCAGCCACCACGGAAGTATGAGAATACGATGTCGTTTTTCAACGGCTATTGCATTGAGTTTTTGAGCCTGGACAGGCCCGACCTGGCGCGTGGTGGATCGTACCAGGGCGGCGATATTGACGAGGCTGCTCTGGTGCAAAAGGAGCATTTTACGAAGGTGCTGCTGCCCAGTGTTAGGGGGTTTCGGCATCGGTTCGCGAGCCATCGGTTTGGCCAGGTGAATAAGTATACCTCTATACCATGGAAGCCCAGCGGGTACTGGATACTCGAAGATGAACAGAAGGCGTTGAGTGAGCCAGAGAAGTACCTCTGGCTTGAGTCCACTGCATGGGACAATGTGGAGGTGCTTGGGGAAGAGTTTATCCGGGACTTGGAGCGGGAGCTGCCATACCTGGAATACCTGGTGGAGGTGATGAACCAGCGGATTAGGAAAACAGATTTGGCGTTTTACCACCGTTTTGATCCCGACAGGCATAGCTATTCGGTGAAATATCTGTATGGCCAAGGGGAACGGGGAGTGTTGACTGCGGGCATACGCGATCAGCACTATCGGTACAATGAATTGCTGGACATCAGCTTCGACTTCTCCGGATGGTTCAACTGTGCCACCGTGTGGCAACAGGGGCGATTGGAAAAAAGCGCAGCGGAGTTTTGTCTGTCGCAGTTCTACGTAAAGGAAGATGAAGGGCGAATCGCTGAGCTGGTAGACAAGATATGCGCACATTACAATGCGCATGAGTTTCGCCTGGCCAGGCTATGGGGCGAGCCTCGCGGACACGACAAGAAGGCGGACACCCGCGAGTCCATCTATGACCAGATAGCAGCTCGATTCCAAAAGAATGGATGGAAAGTTGAGATCAGGGTTTCTGCAGGGCAAGTCAAGAAGCATAAGGAGCGCAACTACCTCATGAACTCCATTTTAGCAGAAGACAATCCGAAACTTCCACTGGTTAGGTTCAACCAGGAAACATGTAAGGATGCGATCATTGCCATGCAAGTCGCAGAGGTGAAGGATGACTTCCAAAAGAACAAATCCAAGGAGAAGGATAGATCATATCCGCAGGAACATGCAACGCACTTCACCGACACGATTGACTATTATTTCAGTCAGAAGCATGGTTGGAAAGTCAATTCCAATGAAAATCGTGGCCCGATGGATGCCACATTTAGGTAGTCTCATATAACCTGAAAAATAACAAAATAGAAATTACCAAAACCGGAATCCGCGCCCGCACAACCGCGCGAGCAACGGGGCAAGGGCTTGTGACTCGGTTTGCCTTTAATCATTTATTACGATTGAAATACATATAATAACCAGGCAAGCCGCTATGTCCTATATACCGGTGGTCACAAAAAGCCATTTTTGTGTTAAAAAAGAATGGTTTTGTTATTCAAACACAATGGATCAAGCAGCAAAGTGCCTTTGGAAGTAGGCGGAACCAACTTTGCGCAGCACTATTCAGGTGTAAACAAATCGATGGCCTGGGATGAGCTGGAACCATCCATACGGCAGTGCACCGAAAAGTTTGTAATTCCATTCATCGGCGAAGAACTGTATGCCGATCTCGCCGAAAAATTTCAGGATGATGCTTTAGCCACTTCTGCCCAGCGCCAAGCCGTGCAGCATTTGCAGGACTGCATTGCATTTTATGCCATTTACCACATTTTGCCGGAAAAAACAGGCGTTTTGGCCAGCATGGGCGTAGTTCAAAACAACGCCTCGGACGGCAGCGCCACACCCCTTTCCCAATGGTCTTGGAAAAGCAAACGGGCGGATGCCCTTGCCAATGGCGATTTTTTCCTTGAAAAAACCTTGTCTTTCCTCGAAAAGCAGGTTATAGACGAAGTGCCCTACTTCGACCTGTATAAAAACAGCACTGCGTACAAAAACAAAACCAGCGGATTTTTCCGCCGCACTGCCGATCTGGACGATTACCTCAACATCCAAAACAGCCGCCGCACATTCGTGTCCCTCATCCGCTATGTGCGAGAGGTAGAAAACGAATACATCCGCCCGCTGTTATGCGATGCGTTATTCGCAACCATGACAGACCCCGACACCGCAAACAGCCCCACGGCGGCGGTAAAAGACCTGCTACAATCGCTCAAAAAAGCAGCAGCTTTCCTTGGGCTTTTCGAAGCCATCCCCCACCACAGGGTACTTATTGAGTCCGACGGCTTCCGTTTTGTGAGTGAAAGCGATGGGTACGACAGAAAAGAAGCCCAACGCACCGAAGAGCAGTCTTACGTCATTACCGACTTGCGCCAAAAGTCAGAGGAAAAAGGCCGGAAAGCCTTAGCGGAGGCCCTTAAAATACTCAGGAACAATGAAGACACTTTTCCCACCTGGACAAGTAGCCCCTGCTACTCACAAGTACCAGACAGCAGCCACAAGATCATTGCAAGCCCCGACCGCAAAGGCGGAATAGGGATTTTTTAAGGCAGCTCAATCTTCAGCCCCCGAATACGCTCCTTCACGCCCCCCAAACGTTTCAAATACCGTTGAAACATCTCCAAAGAGCTGTGGCGGAAGTGATCCCGAGCCGTGTCAATGTCCACGCCCTGCTCGAGGAGGTACAGCGCCAGCGAATCCTTCAAGCTGTAGAACTGCAACCCCTCAATATCTGGCAACGTCCCCGATCGATGCAGCAGCCTCAGCACCTTCCGAAACTTTTCGGACAACGTATGCTCCCCAATGCGCGCTGGCGAAGGCTTCAATTTGGCATTATGCCGACCATTGCCGCGCCCACCGCCAAAAAGATAATAGTGGCCAGGTACCACATCCAGCTCCAGCGCCTCAAAAATCCCACAAAGCTCCGTCGGTATGGTTACCACCGAGTTGCGGTTGTTCTTGCTCTGTGCACCAGGCATGTTGATCACCCAGCGCTTCAGGTCGATGTTGCGTACCTGCAAATCCCGAATCTCTCTGGGCCTGATGGCCAGGTAACCCAACATCAGCGCAGCCAGGTACAAAGGCCGGTCATTTTCGGATAAGTACCGCAACACCACCATTTTTTCGGCATCCGTAAACGGGCGACGCGTAGGGTCTTGCCTCGGGCGCGATTTCACCTTCGCCACATGATTCTCTTTCAAATACCCTCGGGCTACCAGCTCGGTTACCAGCGACCGAAGCACCCCTTTTCTCGTGTTGTGCGTCGTGTTGCCCAACTTCCTGTCCAAAATCAGATAGTCAAAATACGCCTGCACGTGGTCGAACGTCACCTCGTCGCACCGCATCTTTTTCCAGCCTTTGAGTTCCCAGAACTTTACCACCCAGTCCGCCACCTGCTGGTACGTAGCCTGGCTCTTTTCCTTAGTCGAGCTTTTCAGGCCCACCGCGATGGGTAACGCGTCCACAAAAGGCGTCTGTTCGCGCCGGGTGCCAGGCGCTTCCACTTTTTTCCGGATTTGTTCCAACAGCTCCTGCCCTACCCTTTCCCGTTCGGCCAAGTCGGCAATGCTGTTGAGGTCTATTCCGGCATCTGTACGACTCCTGCGTACACGTTTTCGCTCATCGCCCACACCTATATAGTACACTACGTACCAGGTGAGGCCTTTTTTAAGCACCGGATCACAGTTTTTTACAGCCATTTTTTTTTACCCCTCCTTTGAAGTCTGCCAAAAAAAATGGCAGATCGGCGGGCAAAATGGTGTGTAATCAGTTGGCGTTCACACTTTTATCGTGTGGTTTCGTGGAGAATAGCGGATTCTACCCCACCACCCCACCAACACCCAAAACCCTATAAACCACCCCATTACACATCCATTTTCCCCCACAAAACCACCAACTCTGCCAAAAATAACCCCTTTTGGCAGACTTAATGGCAGACTCAACACATTGATTTACCGCTTATTGCGCATCGTGAAGTGGTATACCTGGCTGCTTGACGCATCATATTTCAAGTTGTTTGGTTACCATCCTCCCCCACCGCACGCTCCAGCGCCGCCAGACGACCCTCATGCGCTTGCAACTGCGCCTGCACATCGCTCAGCATACGCGCCACCAGCGCCACCATATCCCCGCCCCCATCGATAGGTAGCTCCTGCTCAGCCGCAGCATAGGGAGCCTGCGTCTCATGAACCACGACCAAGCCGGTTTTCACCTCGGCGGGTTCCTGATTGGTAAACATATCGCCTTCTCCTACCATAAGCCAATTTAGGTTTAATTTTGGGTATAAATGTTTAAGTTTCCTATACACGTCTACAGATATTTCCCCGGTAGTCTCAACCTGAGAAATCCGACTTTTGGAAACGTTAAGCAAGGAGGCAAAATCTTCTTGATTGAGGTTTTGTAACCTTCTAAAAGTTTTTATCCTTTTTGCTGTTTCTTGTTTTTCAATCACTTAGGACAGGTAGTTTAGATTTTGTAATTTTTTTTTGAAGAATGCTTGATTTTGTGATTAGATAATCTGTACATTTGCACTAAAGATACAAAAAGATGCAAATGACACAACAGGAATTATACGAAAAAATCTCCACGGCTGCCTTACTGCAGCCGCTTCTCGAAGAGATGCGAAAGCATCGACCAGGCATTCACCGCAATACTATACGCCTTGCATTGATCAATGGCGGCACAACTCACACCCGCAAACTGATCAACGACAAAGCAGTAGCACTGCTCGAAAAAATTGGGAAACCAGTTCAACACATGGAAACGCGGAAAAGCGAGCCATGATCACGACATTATAAGTACGGGAGCACTTGAGGGGGGCCACAACGGTGGCTCCCTTTTCTCCCCACCACGGCGCACAAGGCAATCCAGGCGGGTTCGACTCCCGCAGCAGCCACTAACCTTTCACTTTTAAAACGTTTTTCACCATGTCAACACCCACCATCACCCAACTGGCAAAGCCAGTTGGGTCAACACCCGGTACAAAGCACACCAGCCGCGTAACCGTATTAATCCGTGTTAAAGGCATCAACGATGTCCCAAACACACTGCACACACCCACTCTATTTTAATTCACCCTACCCTCTCCGCCTCACGGGGCCGAGCGGGTTTTTTTATGCCCATACAATGGCTTTTCTGCCCATAATCATCGCCTTCGCCATCGGCATCGCCACCGGAGCCATCGGCATAGTCCTCATGGGGCTGATCAGGAATTTCCAACACCAGGCACTCACAACCGTTTGACCGCCCCAAATTAACACATGAAACGAACGCTTTTGCAAAAGGTGCAGCGGCACGACCGGAACCCGGCATTGGAGAAAATCGAAATTTTTTATGATTTTTCCTATGCAATAAAAGACCTAACCCACCTGCTGAAGTTTGGGAAAACCGTTGAAGCACTGGCACTACTTGAACGGCACAGGGCCGAAATTGAGGATGCAGAAAAATATCTTTTTCGGGCATGGATGACGCCCCAAACCGAACAGGCTTAACCACACACACCACACCGCACACCCACACGCATAAAAAAACCGGCCGGGCCTACCATGAGAAGTTGAACCCGGCCGGAATTTTAAAACTACAAAATTTTTGCAAAAATGGCACAAAAAGCGCCCATTTTCCAAACAAAAAATGCCCATTCCGAAAAATTCGATCAATTCCACAATTCAAGGTTGTTTGATCGCCTGGGAAACAAGTTCCAACCAAAACCATATTGGAAGCAGTACCGGGTACTGCACATTGTCGCTCTAACATCGGGGCTGTTCTTTCACGTCTTTTCCGCCGGATGCGCCGCCGCCCTGGTGTACTTCTTCATATTGGCATTATCCGAAAACGCCGTGTTGGCCGGGCTGCTTACGCTTGTCGGTTTGGGGCTGCTGGAAGTCGCAAAACGGTTTACAGCCGAAAAACTTTTCCATACATATT
>Ga0247843_1005866_pt1 | contig 16594 bp, 12 predicted proteins | sample LaCruzMarch2017__FD_192420 | JGI IMG/M metagenome (GOLD analysis project Ga0247843, IMG submission 192420) | Freshwater microbial communities from meromictic Lake La Cruz, Castile-La Mancha, Spain - LaCruzMarch2017_8m | ecosystem: Environmental > Aquatic > Freshwater > Lake | place: Spain... | reverse complement strand
GCGCCCGACAAACCGTCGAGCGTCGCGAGGACGTCGCGACGACGCTGTAGCCGATCGGATCACTATCGATACCGATCGGACGATATAGATGCGTAGGAGTAGTTCCTACGCATCGAGGTAATATTGGAATATTTCCCTCCTTCTTTTGCGTGCCAATTTGCACTCGCGTGCTCATCCGGCATTCATTTAAATAGAATAAAATAGATCACAATTTTCATTTTTACTTCATCGCTAAATCGCTACATCTACCGTGTATCGATTACTGCAGGCCCTAGCCGTAGTCCCTGCCTAGGACAGTCCATGAGAGCATAAATCAGGCTGCAAGCTGGAGCTACACCCTTATGACTCATAGACACTGTTGAAGGTGCTCAGACACTTTATATATATATAAAAAAGTCCTGCTGAGAGTATGAACTGGATGAGGGGTCTCAATCATAAGTAGTAACAGAGGATCCAAGTGCGAATCCATGCACAACATCACTCTTAGGTCCCTCAGGCTGGAGCTGCATCCTTATGACCTGTGACCTGGAATGTTCTGTCCTGGAGTCTACAATAGTTATTCATATATGAGTGTTGGAAAAAAATATTACTATTTTAATATATCGGGGGAAAAGGGTAATTCACCCAGGAAAACCCGATCCACGCCCCATTCCTATAGTACTCCATTTCTTCTCGTAGAACCTTCACTCCCTCCTTCTGCTTGGTAGCCCCGATCAATTCACACGCCATCTCCAGACTCCAGAGAAAAAGGCTCATTACAACTTTCATTGTCTGGCTTGTCTGCACTAACACCAACCACAAACCATCCATTACCTCTCCCTCTACGAAACTCCATGTTTCGATCCCAGACAGAATATGTATTCCCTGAGTCCGGATCATTGAAAACAAGTCCTTTATACTTTGTAAGCAAACGGGCCTCCTCAACACAATCATTCTTCTTTCTGCTTTCCTCCTCCCAATTTTTGACCCATGCCCGAAAAATACGCTCAACTGCTGGTTCTTTCAAAGCCCCCGTGTCCACATCAAATCGCTCAAGCTGCACATCAAAATTGATATCATCATCACCAAAAATTGCATTATTCCCCGTTGCATCCAACTTCTCCAACCAATCACACATGATTCGCGACTGCTGTATCTTCGCTGAGACATACAAAATACTCCTCTTCTCCGTCGACTCCCCACTCATATGTGATTGTTTACCTGTCTTGATATTCTTAACTCTGCCCCACAACCTTTCTGCAGGACCTATCCCACAAAGCTTGGATGTAACACGACACCCCACAAATCCCAACACTATCGTGTAGGGCAAAGAATACTTTTCATGCCGTATCCAAGATACTCTGAACTGCAGCCTCCTGCTGCTCTGTCACAGAGTCCCTAATAATCTCGTCCAATTTTCTCTTACTATCAACCCTTGTGAATTGCCTATCATATGAATATAAGGCCTGGTATTGGTCTCGGTACCTCGCACTAATAACGGCCTTGCAAATAGCTATGTCTCCTCCCTTCAATTTCAAGACATGCCTCATTGCCCATTGCCCTAGTTGACCACACCACTGACACTCCCACCCTTCCTTACCATTCACATCCTTGTAATTAATATACGCACACTCCCACACAGTGGAGATGGCTGGCAAACAAACCTCTTCCCCTTCTTCACCACACAAATCAATTGCCTCCCCTCCTCCTCCCTCCTTCTCCCCCTCAGTGGTGATCGACGATGGTGTTAATAATTCGTTTTCGCATATTGATGACGGTGTTGTTGCTGTATTGGTTGTTCGACGAATTGACGGTGTCAGACAAATTTCCTGAATTCCTTAAGTTTATTAGATCCGAAATCTGCACTTCAAACGGTCTCCTCATTGTGAGGGGATTGGAGATATGTTTGGGGGACCAGCTCCAATAATACCTGTCGGATCCTGTCTCGATGAGTCACTATTTAAATCGAATTGGTGAATTTTCTCTTTTGCAGGCAGCACCGCCAGAAAAGCCTCCTCCAACGCGCCATTCAAATCATCTATTTCAATATCAACGTTATGATGCATAAATCCCCTTGGAGACTGGTAGCACACTCTGGGTCCAACAATATTACCGAATTCTGCATAGAAGACACATAGGAGTGGGCAATCGGGGGGGGGAGGGGATGATGTGGCAGGTGGTAACAATTGTTAAGAACCATCTTATGGCCTCACATTGTGACACTGTAATGTACACCCACCCTCATGCCTGCCTACCTACATCCCACCACCTCTTTCTACCACATAAAAATGCGGGAATGAGAAGAAATTATTATGTGGGAGGAGTACATATTCTAGTATTCGTTCCACCATGAGCAAAACATGAATCTAAATTCGGAACAGGCTAGCGATTCTCAACACACCAACATCGAAAGAGAACATTGTGATGCGTTATGCAACAATTCAAATGAAGAAGAGTTTATAATTCGAAGGAGTGGCAGCTGTGTCGACGAAGACGATGACAACGATCAGGACCGATTTAAGGATCCTTTCCCATCACCAACCCATAGCAGGGCCGGTACACCACAACAGTCATGCACTCCTCCAGTACGATCGGCAACTACTCCTAGTATTGACAATCAAAAGTCATGGAACGATCCTTTTCCTACGCCGGATGCGTTTTCACAGAGTCGATGTGGTACCCCAATCACATCTTCAATGGATTATGACAACATTCTAAATGCAGACTTTGCCAATTTACTCAAAGTCATCCCTGCTATTCCACTCGTCGAAGAATGCACAGTTGACACAGTCGACGAGGATATGGGATGTCAAATTAAGACTAGTCCAAGAAACACTTCATGCCCACGTCTTGATTGTTTGAACATTCCTGACTCGTCATACAAGAGAGTATCATCAGAAAGTAATTTGCTTTCTGCATTACCGATACCCTCCGTGCATGATATTTGGGTGGCATTTAGCGCAGCCGCCGGTCCGGATGGTCATGGACTGGGATTGGACGAGGATGAGTACATTGATAACGAAGAAAGGAAGCGTCATCAACGAAACAAGTCGGGGGAATACCACAATAGTCAGTCAATCAACATAATACGAAATGATAAAGTACAGGAAGGCTTGCGATTACGTTCGCGAGATAATCCCGATGATCGAAGACAATCCGATCATAATAAAGATGTAAATTCAAATACAATCTCAAAAACTACGGGGAAAGCGTTATCAAGAAAAGTAAAGAACCTAGACAGTCAGCGTCGTGGTGTAGCAATGACCCCTCCAAAACGCTTGGCCTTTCATGCGCTGAAAGCCAAAACTCCTCGAGCAGTTGTGAACGTGGCAGGAGAAATGATTTTGACTCCTGTTCGACATGCAGTCCGTAGAAGTTCACAAAGTGCAGTCAAGCTTGTTCGGAACACACAGCAAAAGCTAAGAGAACGTAGAGAACGACGAAGACTACGTCGCTTGGAACGCATCAACAACCCACCTCGATCATGGTGGATATGCATCCCTGCCGATCATCCATTAAAAGTTGTATGGGATGTAATGACTATGATTTGGGCTGCATTAGGAGCGTATCGGACACATATTCGTATCCGTGATCGTGTCTTCGAGCAAAGTCCACTTATCATTTTGACAGAAATTTGGTTTACCGTGGACATATTGCTCAACTTCATCACAGAGCATAAGACGAGACAAGGCGATGTCATTCGGGATGGCAAAGCAGTCTGGGCACGATACCTCACGACTTGGTTCATCGTTGATATCTTATCCCTGATTCCATGGGAGAGTATATATGTGAAGCCGGTTGTTGAGAAGATTAAGAGACGGAACTTCTTCCAAAAGACATTCTTTCGATCAAAGGCTGTAATAAAGGTCTCTAGAGTTCTACGTGGGAGACACATTAAGCTGTTTGGCAAAGCATCAAAACGGAGTGGTGTATCGTTACACAAACTAGTAGCGTTGGTAATTAGATACCTCCCAAAGTATTTGCTGTTCTTACGCAACATGAGAGGTGCTCTGGTTATTCGAGGACTGCGGGCTATCCATTGGTTGCATAACATGTATAAGAAGATTTGGGTGAAGGCTAGGAATGTAAGGAAAAGTATTGTTCTTCGCCGTGCTTCACCTATTGATGGCAATAATGATGATGATGAGGACGAGGATGAAGACGAAGAATGGGATGAAGATAGTGACAGGGATGACGATGGCCAACAACATGACGACCACGACTTTTTATCGGATGCTGAGCCAATTTTGTACAGTCCTAGACAACGAAGCGAGAGTAACGCTCAGTTGCGAAAGCGTCGCTGCTTTACTTAGTACTTTGGCTGAGTGAGAGTATGTATTAGCAGAACTTCACAGAGTGACAACTGAAAATAAATTGTTTGAGACTTTATCCGCCCCCACATGTTTGTGTACTCTCTCTTGTGCTTCTTCAAACTCAATGCACACAATTGAGTTTGACATGCTTTCAATAAAAACTTCTCATATGGTTAGTACAACTATCGTTAGATAGTCGAACTAATGGAGGAAGTGAGTCCAAAGGTTCACTTTGCGAAGCATTTGAAAAGCGTTCATACCAGATCCTCTGTGAGACGGCAACCTCAAAAAATGAGACGAAGGTGAACCGATCAGTATTAGGTACGCGGCGAACAGAGTCGACTAGAGTTGAGCAGAGCAATAGCATTTTGAGGACCGGAGATTCGGGAGATTACGATGTTGTCAAGAATAATGGACGAAGGGTTCTGTTGCTGTTGTCCAATGATAACATCGCCAATACCGCGGCGTCCTCCATCGCGTTGTGACAACGTCAGACCCATCCTTGAGGACATGGAGGTGGAATCGATGGAGTATGAACTGACAAATTTTCTGCTTCGGGGTTACGATGATGATGACGAGGAAATGTCTAGTTCTGACGCCTTGCCACCGTCGCTCGTTTGGCTCAGGGGAGACGACGGCGACGACGCACGTACAATTTCCTCTGCAGCTTCTGTTGACCAACGCTTGTGCGAGACGAAGGAGGAGGAAAGCTATGTTGACATGGTGAACAATGAGATTTCATCTACACTATTACCAACTTTAATCGACGAAACTGCCTTCGAAGTAAAAGATAATGATTCTGATGACATAATCAACCTGCCTGCTTCATACGAATCCCATCCAGTTGAGCAGACTACGCAAATTGATGATGAGGAGACACAGAAAAAAGTGGAAAAACAGGAACAGGAGTCGGATCAGGCTATCAGCGTATGTTCTTCCTTGTCTTCTGCTTGTGAATTCGAGTCGACTGATGAAGGGGTAGCTCATGACGACCTCAACGATGGATGTAATTATGTTGGAGCAGATACATCAATATGGGAATCAAGAAGAAGATTCGCATTTGATTCACCAGTTAATATAGGTGTAGGGTATGATGTAAATATCACGATTGAGAAATCTAGCATCGAGAGTAGCAGCGAAGGATCAAGTGAGCACATACACATGAATTTAGAAGAGATGCGATTTAAGGATGATCCATTCCCATCACCATCATCGCCTAACAGTGAAGCAAGTACACCGCAGCATCCATCAGCCACAACAACTACACCGATACACTCATTTGAAACATTTCCAACCCCAGATGCTCACTGTAGCACTCATCCTACTTCAAGAGGTATAGGTGACTATGATGTCATTATTGTTGGAGATAGTAAATCCATGATTATTCCAGAACAACCACACGTTTCCTCTGAGGAAAGTAATTTGTCACTGAATAGGAAATTGATGCCTTTCGTATTTGGGATTAATGCTGGACCAGATGGACATGAGCTAGAGATTGAACCGTCTCCAACAGGCGTTACCGAGTTAAGAGGAGATAGTTCTGGTGATCTACAGCAAGGCGCTTTCAAAGTAACTATGTCCCCTATACGTCTGAACTTTCGTAAAGACTTAATATTAAGCCCCGCTAGAAGTGCAGTCAAGCTTGTTCGGAACACACAGCAAAAGCTAAGAGAACGTAGAGAACGACGAAGACTCCGTCGCTTGGAACGTATCAACAACCCACCTCGATCATGGTGGATATGCATCCCTGCCGATCATCCATTAAAAGTTGTATGGGATGTAATGACTATGATTTGGGCTGCATTAGGGGCGTATCGGACACATATTCGTATCCGTGATCGTGTCTTCGAGCAAAGTCCACTTATCATTTTGACAGAAATTTGGTTTACCGTGGACATATTGCTCAACTTCATCACAGAGCATAAGACGAGACAAGGCGATGTCATTCGGGATGGCAAAGCAGTCTGGGCACGATACCTCACGACTTGGTTCATCGTTGATATCTTATCCCTGATTCCATGGGAGAGTATATATGTGAAGCCGGTTGTTGAGAAGATTAAGAGACGGAACTTCTTCCAAAAGACATTCTTTCGATCAAAGGCTGTAATAAAGGTCTCTAGAGTTCTACGTGGGAGACACATTAAGCTGTTTGGCAAAGCATCAAAACGGAGTGGTGTATCGTTACACAAACTAGTAGCGTTGGTAATTAGATTCCTTCCAAAGTATTTGCTGTTCTTACGCAACATGAGAGGTGCTCTGGTTATTCGAGGACTGCGGGCTATCCATTGGTTGCATAACATGTATAAGAAGATTTGGGTGAAGGCTAGGAATACAGTTGTTGGACGTACCTTCAGTGAATCCGAGGAGGAAGACGAGGAGTCGGATAATGAACAGAGTGTGATGGATGATATCGTTGTATCTAGAGCTCTTGACTTAGCAGCTCGTCCTTTTCGTGGAGATGAGGAGCCAAGCTTTCATATGTCACATAGCTCTAGTCAACTTCCTAATTTGCGACGTTCTCTATCAGAGAGTGATATAATTGGTAGATTGTGACAAAAGGATAGCCTAACTCAAAATCTACTTGGCCCTATCGGGAAATATTCCTGGCTGGATGCGACCCTGTTTATCTAATATACAAAACAAATCTCTCTTCGTTCCATCATCTTCTAGACTATTGTAATAATGCCGTCCTCTACAAATATCAGGCAAGGGCAAATTCAAACAACAATAGTCAATCAATGTCAACTGACATATCCTCCTTTGTATTACGTCCGATACTAAATCTGAATTGAACCGTCGTGGATAGGACCTACCAGCAATTACCTCTCCTCCATTATCATTCTTCTTGTTGCCCAATGTTGCATTCTCTCCCAAGAATTGTTTAGCAATGCTCTTCCATCCCCCCTCAGAGTCGGTTGTGTTATAAATGTTTGTAATGTACAATGGCAACCCATCATTCGAAGAAAGTAATGGGACTTGTAAATTCAAATGTATGTCAAATGGATCACGTCCATTGTAATCCAATACGAATCGTTCAAATCGTGAAGCCAGTGTCCCATCCTCCTTTGTCTTTTCCTGTTTACAATCTTTCCTACTTTTACGTGTTTTGGATGGACAATATATATCTTCATAATCATCATACGAATTTAAGTTTTCGTAGAGATATGGGAATGGATGTGGTTTGTCCTGAGCCTTAGTATCAGGATCAATGAAATATTCATTCTGTCCTTTCTTCCATGGAGCAGTACGGACATATGCCTCATCATATTGAGAATAGAATCGTGATAGTGGATCCCGGACGAATGTAATAACTATCATGTTTTCCTCCCCATCTATGAAGATATTTGGTTTTAATGACAATGCAATTTCCTTGGCATTGAACTCCTTCTCCAGTGTGTACCGCGCCGTACTGGACCCACTCTTGGGTATCATAACATATGCCAAATTATGTTTCTCGGAGTAAGACACACGTACCTTACCTCCATCACCACGATCCTTCAAATGATTAGCATATATATTTGGATCCGCGTAGCAGTGCCGTAAGGCATGTGCAGAATCCAGCGTGAGTGTTCCTGGAGGGAATTCAAGATTTATCATTGGAGAATCATCGAATCTATTCAACGCCGCGTGTTGAGTATTGACATCTTTGTCACTTTCGGAGAGTATCCATGATATCATATCGGAGATGGAATGACGAGGTCCCCCCGGCAGTGATGGCGGGGTGCGTGCCTTTTTACTACTACTACTACTCCGCGTTGTGTTGGTAGCAAATCCTCCCATTATGTCAATACTTTCTAACGCCGCGAGACTACGGGCAATTGACGGACCAGAAAAGTAGATGGTAGCGAGGGAGAATATGCAGGCCATAATCAATAGCAACGCCAATGCATGATTCGTGCTATTGCTGTTACGCTTCTTCATCGTCCTATTCATCCCTTCGCCTCGCGAGGCGCAATAAAATAAACTTACAAGGCGAAGCCCTGTCATCGGTTGGCATTCATTCAGCTTGTGCTGGTGAAAGTATTTAAGCCGGAACAATAAGTAATTAGTATTAGACCCAACGAATCCTCATAGATTTTCGTTAAGTGTGTGACGTGGCTTAAATACTTTTGTTAAGTGCTTAAATAGATTTGAGAAGGCTGTGACGTGGCTTAAATACATTTGATAAGTATTTTTATTTATGCCACGTCACGAAGTCATCCGTTAAGTAATTATTGTGCCTTTTAGAAGGAGTGGGGCCCGTCTCTCACGCGATGCAAGGCCGTTTCCCTGCCCATGATGCGTATTCACCAGAGAACACACAATACTAGCGTGAAAGCCTACGCGTCTCTTCGTCGCAAAATTACTTTGTGGCTGTTTGCGCAGTGTCAACTCGCCCCCGGGAAAGAAATTTGTGCGTAACATGCTGAACTTTCAGTTGTATCCTTGCGGTGCATTACACCGGCAGGTTGAGGCGACGCCGTTAATACCGCGTTAAACAGCCACGACGACAGTAATTTGCGACGTACGCAATATATGCAACAGGCAACAGACGAACCAAGAACGAGTAGTGAGCCGAGCCGCTACGGCGCTTCATCCTCCGATCACATGCCAAACGTCAGAGGTACAGATAACGGTGCTCGGAAGCAACATCCTTCGCTGACAGAGGCTCAGTCTGCAAAACGAAAGCAGGGCTTTGATCTTCAGCTAAAGCATGTGGATAGTAATAGTCTAGGAGTGGTCGACCTTTCCTCCCTTTTTTCCCCTCTTTTCCCTCTCTTTTTTCTTCCTTTTTTTCTTCTTCTCCCCCCTTCTCCCCCCTTTCGGGGAGATCTAAAAGTCTTCCACCAGCATGATCTAAAAGCCCTTCGGTTAGGGTTAGGGTTAGGGTCTACACAGCTAACAGGGCAGGACAGAAACGTATTCCTAATTGTTGAGAAGTACCCGGCAAATCTAATTACGAAAGATCGATGGGGGGCAACACCGCTATTATATTCATTTTGGGGAGCTGCACCAGCTGAGATCATACAATTCCTTCTCGAGAGCTATCAATCATTATACCCCGGACATGTATTCAACTGGACAATGATGGTGGAGACAATGGGGAGGTGTGATACACCAAAGGAAAGCATTGAAAATCTGCTATGTGTGAAACAAATGCATTTCCCCTCACAGCCTATTGATTGGGTATATTTGCTTGATAAGTTTTCATCATCTTCACATTCCTCATTCAAATTATTTTTCAAAGAAAGAATGCAATATTTGGTCAATTGCTGTCTGTCAGAGCGTGTGGAATCTCTTGCCTTTAAAGTTTGGCGTGACCATATCACAAATATGATTCACACTGCCAAATTTGAATGCAATGGGGACAACTTTGGTATTTTGCGTTGGATTGGTGCAAGGATTGCCCATTTTGAGGACAAATACCTCAAGCTGAAGGAAATCACGACAATATTGGAGTTTGCATTGTGGAAGTTGAGGATGAATGAGAATATTCCCCAGGAAGAAGTATCTCATTCCCATAAGAAAATGAGGATTGATGAATTAGAATTTCGACGACAATGCCGTGTCACTGGTGGAGCTGATGTTATCATTGGGCATGTGTTGCCGTTTCTAATCACTACAGTGTAGTGTAGGAACAAGGAAGAGTGTGTTTGGCAGTTTTTTGGTCAAGAGGTCAAGAAAGGTGTCAATTTTAATGTTCTAGTAGGCTTTCACTATGATATCTGTTAATGATAAATTTACCTCATCATGTCCATGTAGCCTTTTGGTTTCCAAAGTTGACTTTCTATTTCTCTTTTCAAGACGAAGCTTCTGTCGGCTTACCCAAAAGTCATCCAATGTTTAGGTTTAGCAAGAGAAGCAGCATCATCAGATGAGGGACTCACAATCTCACCACTTGTCAACACGGATAGGAAAGGTGGAGCCTACCGTATTATGTTACAACAATTCCGTCGAGCTATTGCGGTAACAGCTGCAAATGGACACAGTCAACATATTCTACAATGACTACATTATGTGAGAGGCACTGAACAGGAAGCGAAAGATGCATGCCGATCGCATCATAGTGACAACAAGTGGAGACCATACCAGCGTGGAGGTTATAGTTGGTTTAATTCACACGTATCGGAGGGACATGCAATGTTTGAACAATTCCGTAATGGATACTATTATCATATGCCCTGAGGCAGTGATAATAGATGGTGATTTGAAATTTGAAGGAGACGCGTGTATTATATTTATGTAGAAATAACCTAAGAAGACATACACACATACATTTAGAGTTGCATCTCGAATCGGTATTTCGGTTCGGTATCAGTCGGTATTTTCTCGGTACGCAGTTAACCGATATTGGACGAAAACTCGGTAATGACTTCGGTATGTACTTATATAATATTTATTTAAAATAAGGGGCTATTTACCCCTAAGATAGGGGCTTCGTATGCTATTTGCAGGCGTTATGTCACCCCACTTAAAACCAATACCATACCGAATATACCAACCGAAGAGGGCCGGTAACTTACCGATACCGGCAAACCCACCGGTAAAACAAATGGGATGCAACACATATCGTAGAGGAGTGATCATTTTAAGGCACGAGTTTTGCACCTCTAGTTCTGGGACCACGATTTTTTGGAACTAGATCCATCTGAGGGTGCCAAACGAACGGGCTCGGTCAGGCGGTTCCGGGAAAAATAAATCCATTTCCGTAATTCCAAATTTTGACTTAGTTATGGCGAAATGAAAAACGGGCGCGGTACTGAGGCCCCTGAAGCATGTGACTCATTTTAAGGCAACGTATGGAGAAAGACTCTTGGATTGGCTCATTTTGCTTACTCCTAATTTCATGCGGGCATCGACTTTTTGAAGCGCACTGCCCAATTTTAAATTTTACTAGGGTTTTTTTTTGTGTGGGAGTTCCAATGTAACACCTCTAATTTAGGGCTATTTCCGACCTCGAGTTCTCATTGAAGATGAGCACTTTCTCCCCCGAATCTGATATCCCCGAGTCCGCGACAACGATTCGTCAGCAAGAAGTATCATCGTCGTCCTCGGAAGCCATCGTCGAGCGTCATGCAGGGCCGTCGAAGTCTTGTGAGCTCTCCTTCAGACACTCGAAATGAACGGGCGAAGCGTCGCAGGAATATTAGTGTCATGGCTCCTCCACCCCCTCCTCCTCCGATAGAGCCAATCAACAATCATCCCACGTCAATTCCGTGCGAAAAGTGTGGTCTGGATATACTTCATACAGCCGACCACATCGTGTGTAAGCCGTGTAACCACACCCTATGTGGCTCATGTGCGTTCAAGACGCAGGTTAAGCGGGGTTGTAAACCGTTCACTTGCCCCATTGCCAACTGCTATCAATGCCACTCCACCGCGTTTGATTATGTCAGTCACAAGAACGGTCGTGAGAATATTCCCAATCCTGCAATCGGGTACGATAATTATACAATGAAGCACCTCCCTCTTGACTACGTGAAAAAATGTCATAAGGCACAGCTCCGCGAATCCGGGAGTCAAGCCATTGCCATTACAGTAACCAAGGTTGCAATCGTTGATGGTAATTACAAAATTGATGCGAAGACATCAACCTTTGCAATTAAGCGTGAAAAAGGTAAACCATTGGAGGTAATAAACCCAAACGCTGCGTTGGAGGAAGTAGGGTCTATATTTGCGATGATGTACGATCCATTGGTTAGTCCAAGTCTGAATTATTGGAATACGCCAGTCTCGACTCTATCACCGAAAGAGTATTTAGAGATGCATTGTCATCCACAGATGCGAAGGTTAATCGATAGAGCACTGTTTGGACTCTCTACTGGCAATCCGACAATCAACTATATGGAGTACCTCACAGGTGACAAACAGAGTCACCAGAAGCAGTTTCTTGCGGCCATCATATCGGCAGATGTTCTCATGCGTAATTCGAAGGATTCGCCAGGTCCTTTTCAATTGATGTTCGGAGAATTGTTGAGCAGACAGAAGACGACAAAAGACTTTCAGAATCTAATGTCTGCCTTTAATTTTGCCCCGAGTAGGTGTTTTAAGATGAAGATTAGGGGTGAGGAGGTATTGAACAGATTGAAGAAAGGAATCAACGTACAGTGCCGTGATTTGGTCCTACTATTCTTTGACAATGTTGGTTTTAAGATAATTGGTCGTGAGGCTTCATACGATCAGTGGATTGCAATGGAGATTGTTGTTGTAACTGAAGCAGTTCTGAAGGAATTAGGATTCTATAAAGATGATACCGACGGAAGGATATCTCGTGAGCCAAATCATGTTTGGAAAGAAGTTCTCGCTGATTTAGCGGATACTGACGGTGCAAAAGAGCGGCTTGCACAAAGTATTGTTGGAGTCCAACCGGAGGACTATGAACGCCTATCATCGTGTATTCTTGAGAATATACGTTTCGTTTTAGACCATCTACCACAGCTCACTACGCTACCCACAGGTGAAATTATACTTCCTCGGTTTGATCGGATTGTGTCAGAACAGTCTCGTAGAATTGTGGATGAACAAATGACGGACTCAGATGATGAAGACACTACAATAGACGATAACTTTAATCTCCATCATCATAGCGCTTTGATTCCACGTCAAGATATACCTACCAATGTAGTGAACGAGCTAGGAGGTAATAGTCTTCACAGACGTGTTAACGACAGCAGCAACAATGACAACAATGAGGATGACAACAACGAGAATGAGGATTGCAACAACATAAATGATGACGATGGGATTGTGCCTCGTGTACCACGTAATCAATACACGAATAACAATTCAAAGGTAGAAGCTCTTCATCAGGACCTGTCCAAGACTATTACTCAAGAAGCAATACTTGATTATCTAAAGGAGTTTAATAATAACCAGCGTAAAATGTGGGAGAGCACTGATCATGATGACGACGAAGAACGACCTGTGTGCTTTGATTTTTCTGGGTATGGTTGTGATGGTCAGCCAGCTACTGCTATGAAAAGGATACTTGACGCAGATGCTAAGAAAGGAGAGTCAATGAAGTATGATGATAGCTACTTTGTATCGTTCGGTGGCTTTCACACTGTGATGAAGAGTCTCAATGCCAGTGGCGAGTACTTTGAGGAGCTCTTGAAAGATATGTTTTCCGCTTGGAGGGATTCATGGGATAAAGTGAGATGGATCTTGACACCGTCCGATCCAAGACAACGCGAGAATGAATACTCGTGGTATCTTCTTGCGAGTTATGCGGTAGCGGCAAAGAATCTTGCTGACCATAAATGTCGACCTGTCTCGTCGGTTGAAGTGAATGATTTCATGCTGCAACGAGCCAAGGAATATCCAATATGTGCTCTTGCTCTACTGGAGCTGAGGATAGGCTCGATATTGAAGTTAATGCGAAATGCGGAGAAATTGGGTCCACGGGGCTGCATCCATACTTTCTTTACCACCATTCGACTGATTATGCCTCTGTTTGCTGTCACACACAAGAAGGACTACATGTATCTATGTCAAGACTTGTTAAAGTGGTATCATTGTGCCTCTGATGCACAGCGGTTGATTTATGAGAAATGTGTTTTTACTCAACTGACAGCGTTATGCAAACCTATATTTCACGATAACGCAGTGGAGAATATTGTGAGGGACTTTCGTAACGCGTTAGGCAAAATATATCGTAAAGGAATGGATCTCGAGATGGAGCTAGTTGCTGCTACTATTTCTGAAAGGGATTCAGTTAACGAATATACGTCGGATTTACATTACAATGAATCCCGGGCCCGGGCAATACCCTCAAGTGGACGCAAATGTGATAAGCTTGCTGCCGATAACACATGTTATTATCAGGCGTATAACCATATTAAATCCATGCAATTGTGGGAAGCAGGTGTAAATCCTACCGTCAGGGGAACTCGAAAAGATTTGATAGTTGAGTGTGGTGATACAGTTCTAACAGTACCTGGAGGTGGTGATCTTCACGCGGATATACTCTCCGGAATTACTCGTATCGGCCGAAGACGGACCCTCGACTACTTTATTACGTACTCTATTAATAATGTCAATGATGCTGATGCTGATGGAACAAGGTCGGACGCCATAGTTGATCTTCAAATGATTAATGTGACAGTGGCTGGTACCGCAAAGGATAGGAATGAGCAGGTGACACTCAAAACATCATTAAAAGCAAACGAACTCCTTCCACGAGCCTTTACTAAGACAATGTTAATGGATTGTATTACGGCAATGCATGAAAGTGAAGCGTTAAAAGATGAGGAGGAGAGAGTGAAAATCACCGACGACATACCCAAATCCTCGTCAGCAAAAAAACCAACAATTGCTCAGCACCTTGTCAAGTGGAGAGCAAAAGTGTTCCAGAAGAACCCAATGATGAAAGATGAATTGATTCAATCAATAGACGCTACATTCAGAGCACATCACGTTTTGCTATCAGATGAACTATTCCGGCTATCAACGAATATACGGGAGGAGGAGAGATATAAACACCCAGTACAACAATAAACATAACACTAATAAACAATTACCAACTAATATTACTATCCTCGTCGTCGGATACTGGACATTCTATCGTCTCAATACCAATTCGTTGGTTCGTCTCCTCGACTGAAAGAGTCCTTGCCTTCTTACGATTCCTCTCTTCACGGGACTTGTCCAGTTGCTTCTGATTGGTAATCATAGTGATATTGTTGTCAATAATTCTAGGTGCATCCGATTCATCATTGCTGGTATCATGCATCTGACGATTACGTTCAACTTGCTGCAAAGTTTCAATCATTTGTCGCAACGCAGCATCGCTCAGGTCCCCAGTGGAAATGATGCTGGTGCGTGGCTGCTCGAGCAGCGGCTTATTGACATTTCCACCTCCGTTTGTATCAGCGCGTTGAACATTCGTCTGAGATATCACCAGTGTGTTTGAGAATGCTCCTCCTAAGTTGACATTTGGTGGTGGCTGTGTTAGAACGGCAATCTTTATTAACTGATTTGCGAGTAAATCCTGTTGAATATTCACAACCTTATCATTCAAGTGATGTTTCCCGTCTCATTGCAGTTGCTGCTGCGGATGAGGCAGCAGCAGACTCAGGATTGTGGAGTAGACCAGATATAGGCTTAGATAGAATAGGTAGTTGTGAGCATTCAATACGTTGGGTAAACATAATATGAAACAAAATATAGATGTGAATCTCACCACAACTTCCTCCGCTTTCTTTCTCTTCTTCTTTGCGACACGCATGTCGTGCTTCTCCTGAGAGGCTAAAACTTTGTAAAATGGATCTGTCGGATCGTCAACATCACCAAAATCACCATGAATCATTCTTGCATCAGCAAGCGTCACCTCCCTCTTCCGCTTCTTTGGTCCATTCGATTGTTGATGTTGTTGTGATTCTTTCGCTGCATTCGAGGCTCTCTGTTGAGCAGCTGCAGTTTCCTCGTAGGCCTTGATATACTTCACTTTTTGCTGATCATGAGACAGCCCACGCCAATTCCTAATAATAGCAGCCTTACCATCATACGTCTCAGCAGCGCGAAGTAAAATGGGTGGACATGAGAATTGTCCCTTACCCACACGTGTCGGAAAACAGGTTTTGATGGATCCTGGACTTCCGAAGTTACACACGCGAGCCAATGCTTCCCTCTCGGTACGATTGCGATTATACCCGTCAAGATTCGATGGGACAGCGATGATTTGATTCGCCACTTCCAAGATTGGCTGAATAACAGCATCATTCGGACTATCGAAGGTACCCCCATCGCTCGATAGTGAGCTCGAAGAAGCACTCGACGACGGTAAAGCGACAACACTCTTCGACCCAGTGTATCCTTCATTTCCACTCAAACGATTCGTCCGTTCTCTCGGAGCAGATGATTGTCGATTTGCCCTCGCGGATTCAATTTCAGCCTGAATCTCCAAAGTCTCTCGAGCCTTGATAGACGCAACCCGCCTCCGCTTCGACGTCCCTGCATGACTCTCCGCGATGGTCTCGGACGATGACAGCGATACTTCTTGCTGACGAATTGTTCTCGCAGACACGGGGATATCAGTGGTTTCGGCGAAAGTGCTCATCTTCAATGAGAACTCGAGGTCGGAAAATAGCCCTAAAATGCGGTGTTGTATTGAAATCCAGTGAAACTCCCACACAAAAAAAAACCCTAGTAAAATTTAAAATTGGGCAGTGCGCTTCAAAAAGTCGATGCCCGCATGATTGTGGACAAAGCTGGCTTTTGACTTACCAAGCCAACGTAGCCCAGTGTACTTCAGAATGACAGAATAAGGTCCTTCCATGAACTCGTGGAACTCGGTAGTAACATTGTTATAATACATAAAGTCA
>Ga0247843_1005864_pt1 | contig 16596 bp, 11 predicted proteins | sample LaCruzMarch2017__FD_192420 | JGI IMG/M metagenome (GOLD analysis project Ga0247843, IMG submission 192420) | Freshwater microbial communities from meromictic Lake La Cruz, Castile-La Mancha, Spain - LaCruzMarch2017_8m | ecosystem: Environmental > Aquatic > Freshwater > Lake | place: Spain... | reverse complement strand
AATTAGGTTCTGTAGCACCCCCTGATAATATGACTGGTAATAAACCAATTTGTGGATTGGTAGACCATCAAATCGATGCTGCAACTCACTTATAATTGCTGCTTCCGAACCAAACAGCTCAAGAAGATCCGAAATTGTGTCCATATTGTCATCAATAAACAGATGTTGGCACAGTGTCTCTTGATATTCTCTGTCATCTTCATCAATAAAGATTGAGTCGAAGACAGCATTGGGAGGAATAGCCACGTTGCGTAAACAGTAGCAATATGCAAATGCAGATTCGCCAATCTCCACTACGTTTTCGGGAAGCTCCAGAGAGAATATAGAATTGCAGCGTAACATTTGATCAGGGATCACAGTGATGAGCGGTGGGACTCTAAAATTGGTGAATCTGCAGGCCATGAATGCGCCGTTGCCAATGCTTTCAATGCCATCGTTGAGACGAATTGGACATCGAAGAGAGAACAGGAAGGCATGCTCATAAATCCTCATGAGTGAGTTGGGTATGTTGATTTTCTTAATCGAGTGGTCGCAACTAGCGAAGGATCCGTTCCCAATTTCTACGACGCCTTCACACAGCTCCACCTCGGTCAACTTCTTGCGTTTGTAAAATGCGTTAGCGGGGATCGACGTGACGGAGGGATCAATCTGAATCCGGACCACATCACGAGGAGCTTCATTTCCGCCCGGTCCCGTGTAGACGAAGACCTCGGCATCAGTGGGATTGCTAGACATGGCCGTCCGCGCGCCGGCCGCCCAGGGTGGGGGGATTGTCCTCTTTTCAATTTTTGGTTGTACTTACGTCGTACGAATGTTTCACGAAGAGAGCTGTGGATGATGACCACTAGTAATAATTGCCTCGTCGCTCGACATGCGTTCCAATATCGTATTACGCCACCCTCTCGTCCATCGTCGTTTGCAATGCTATCCTTATCATCATCCTCATCATCATTAAAAACCACAATGACTGTGCCCTACCCACGTGCAGCTGTATCCGTGGTACTACGATGGCAAGCTCCATCCTCCTCATCATCAACGCCGCTATGGCTACTAATCCAAAGAGGTAATGAGCCAAATAAACACCTATGGTCTTTTCCTGGGGGAAAAATTCACATTGGTGAGAGTATACTGGAAGCGGCCAAACGGGAACTACGTGAAGAGACTGGAATAGGAGAGGAGTCATCATCATCATCATTATATGATGATTATAAATTAAGATGGTATGCTAATGGTCCATTTGCATGTACTGACTCTATCCATCCCAGGATAGTGAAAAACAATAATAATAAGCACAAGATAAGCAATGACAACAATAGCAACAGCATTGCTTATCATTATGTAATATCCCAATGCTTCGCTGAACTCACACCAACGTCATCAGCAGCTGCAGGAACGAATATACTACCACCGATTATTACAGCATCTGATGATGCCATGAATGCAAAATGGTGGAGTATAGAAGAGATACAACTTGCTTCATCAACTACGACTGCAACTACTTCTTCTGCAGGAGTAGTAAACAATGACAATGACAAGGATGATGTGATGGTCAATGAGAATAGGATAGTAACAGAGGGTATTTTACAGATAATTGTGCGATCAGAAATGTTATTTTCTAGTGGATTGTTGTAAAAATTAAACATTAGAGTGATATTTAGATCTATGGGAGTTCGAAGAGAGTGTGAGAAAGCATAATCACAATCCTTCTGACTGAATTGGGTATGTTGATATTTGTAATCGAGACATCGCAAAAACCGAAGGACCGCTCCCCAATTTCCACGAGGCCTTCACACAGCTCCACCTCGGCCAGCTTCTTGCGTCAAAATGCTTCAGGTACATTTGAGCTCACTGACGGTGCATTGATGTTTCAAACGTTCACTTCATATTATGTATCCTCTCAGGTAGTCGGAAAAGACAACGACTGTGTGATGGTAATGAATAGAGAAGTACGAACGGGTGGTGTTTTACTGTATTTTGTAAACTTGAACTATTTGGGCATGCCTTTTGTTGTCGACAATACAGATGGAGAGTGGATACCTTAGGCTAGGGATATAAGCAGAGTAATAGTTCAAAGATGTAGATTTTGATGTTTATCATCTTGTTGTTAATTTATATATAATTTCTTAAATCTCAATCTATACATTTCATAAACTATAAACTAGGGAGAGGCCTTTCCTTTTTGTTCAACCATTATGTTCGTCACTTGCATCAGATTTTTGTTGATGGAGGTAGTCATATACAAATATTTGCTCTCTCCTTTTCTCCAAATACACATGCATTTACCGTTATCAAACCAAGAGTTGCATATACCCTATCTCTCTTTCATTTTATCATTGCCCCTCTCGTGGTACGCACATACCAGTCGGCTCTCATTTAGTATATACTCCTCCCACGTCTATCAGACTTCTTTGCCGTGGTTGTGGATATCCCCATATGATTACTCATTGAACGTATTGTGGGTGTACCGATAAAATCATGTGGATGAGAATGTGAACTAGTTAATGCTCGATGACCACTAAGTCCAGTGCGAAAGTTCACACGTGTTGGTGTATTAAGGTTGGGATTGCCCTGCATCTGCCCATATGGTGGACTCGGTGGTGTTTCACACTTTAATAATGACTGACTCCGTCCTGGTGAGTGTGACTTTGCAGTACGCAACTCAAGTTGCAGTTTCAGTCGTTGTGTACTGTACCCACCCCGATTGTCACTGTCTGGTGGACTACGTGCGCTCACTTCTATATCATCAAGACTTACGGCCGTGTGTGGTGGGACCTTTCTTGATGAGCCCAAATGATCTGACTCACTCCGACGATGGGGTAGCAAACTTACCTCTGACTCACTCCGTAGCAGCCCCTCCGGAGCAGACACGACAACATGGTCGTCGGAAGTGAGTAGTGACGATTGTAAGTCAATCATAAGACCGGCCGACAAACGTTCGAGTTTCATCTGATCATGCTTGAGACGATTACGTTCGATGGATAATTCGTGTAACATGGCCTCGATTTGACAGGCCTTGTCACTGGTACCACCAACTATGTAAAGAAGAGATATCGATAAAAGGAAAATGAATTCAATGTTAATCCACCGCAGAGGAAAACAATATCAGCTCATGATTAATAAGCAACTGACCTTTTACCAACTGTTTATCGTTTTCCAATCGTATGTACCCATAACCACGTGCAAGCTTGACCCAGCCCCTCATATCCATACTAACGACCTGGACACGGTCACCATACTTTAACCGTATCAGCGGTCGTTGGAACTCATCTAACAAATCCAGCGATTTCTTCTTCTGGGCACTTAATGATACGGCCCCCTGTGACAATTGCCGTGCTAATTTTTTCATCGACTTTGTTTCGACAGTTGAAGGTGATGTACCAACGTCCGACGATGAACGAGAGTAGTACCCCTGTGGTCGCAATCGGGGGGAGCAGGGTGCACGACCGTTACTACCACTTGGGCCAATATCGCTTAATGAATCCTTATTTTCGTCATCATTATCATCGTCATCACTGTCCTGGCTAATTGCATTGTAACTAACACTAAGTCCCACACCAACATCATAGTCATCAACCTCCTCCCCGCCGTCCATTATATCATCATCGTCTTCAGACATCTGGGGAGACGATGTCCTCGTTCCGTCTGTTTTTCCTGACCCAAAAGTAGTGGCACTGGAGGAGAATCCAACCTCACCACCACCTTTAATCGAGTCGCTTAGGGTCATGATGTTATCATCATCGCAACCGTCTTCTCTCTTCTCCTCCTCCTCATTGTCGTTATCGTCATCATCCTCCTCCTCCTCGAATTCGGGGGGTAGGTCAATATTATCCCCAGCCAAATCAGTAGTCGTGTGCTGTGACGTATCATTCATACTCATCATTTCGACATTTTCATCTTCATGACTTTCCACAAGCTTGATACTATTCGTCGTCGTCTTTGTTTCCAAGCAATGTCCTACCTCGACATTACTATTATTCTCGTTGTGTTGCTTGACAAGTTTCGTAGTTAATGGAGGCGTACCTTCCAACCGACGTGGAGGTCGAGGAGGAGTAGTCGATGATACCGACTTATTGTTGACCTTATTACTAATCGTAGGGGTAGGACTACGGCCGGGTGATTCAGAACAAGGTTTGGTCCACTCGGCAAAGGAAGGCGATTTAGATCCTCCTCCCACACCCTCCTTATTATTCTGCTGCTGTTCATCATCTATAACTGTAGTAGTAGCAGCAGCAGTAGAATCAGCCAATCGTTTACGATCCTTCATCCCCGCGGCAGCAGCACTTTCCTTATAATAATTCTTCATCACCTTCTCCACATCACGTGTAACAGCATCGGCATCATAATCACTCAAGCCACCACCTCCCCCCAATTGTCCTATTCCATCATCACCACCACCACCACCACTGTTATTGCCACCCTGTTGTTTACGTAGACTACTGGGCAAGGTATGTTCAAATAATGTAGGATAAACTAATAACCCAGCCCGGACTGCCACGGCATAGGTACCGCATGGACCACCCTCGAGGTAGGTCCCCACACGTATCTTATGTTCTTCATCATCAACACTCGAGGATGCACCTTGGATATGATGTTGTCCACTAGTAGTACCAAATGTATTTGAATTATCAATGACTTGATGATGATGTTCTCCTCCTCCTGTATCATTGTGAAAGAGGGGTGTTGATCTAGGGTTAGGTCCCCCCGTGGTAGTCGAAGAGGGGAATCGTGGACTCTCTCCCCCAAATAATGAAAGACTAGTAGTAATAGCACGTTGATGATTATTACATTCCCCACTTCTTTGTGGAGTAGCGGGTGCCTCCACCTCGGCACGTCGACGTGCAGGTTCACTTGCCTGTATTAATGATAATAATACTGCATTCTTGGGTAGTGGCAAGCGTATCTTGGGTGCGGGTGGAGGTGGATGTCCTAGCGAACGGGCATTGTTATGCCTACTAGTATTACTGCTCCCCCCACCATAGCCGCCATGGACCTTGTTTTCATATTCCTCTAAATGGCCATACCGGCGTCTCCAACCGGGTGAATTACGCACCCTGTCGGCATATCGACTCGATTGATTTTCTTTTTGTTGCTGTAATGCTGATTGGTCCGGTATAACATCATCCCTCATTTGTGATTGCGGCAGCGAATGCGAGCTCGATGACGATTGATCGCCACCAGTTGCGGTAGGTGTCGGAGGTACCACATCAAGCTTCATCGTTAATGACATACGACATTCCATACATTTATCTAATCGATTCGCGCATTCGACACAAACATAAGTGTGGCCACAGGGCAATACGACCGGATAGTTCGTATGTGTATCAAACTCCTCAAAGCATATCATGCAATGGAAGGAGAAGGCTGATGATGCCATGATGGTGGATGGCTGGCAGTGATTAGAAGTATATTGCGCTGCTCTTCCTCTTCTTCTCCTTCAACTTCACTTGGCCTGATAGTGGAGGGCCTTCCCTCCTTCACCTCTCGATGGATGTCTATGGCCGGCTCTTCGGACGGACTCGTCTTTGCTCCGACGACTTTGTACTTGATTGACGTGCGTTATTCAAACGGTGCCGTACTAGTACTCTCCACGAAATGGTGAATCAACCCGAAATCATCTTAGAAAGGCTCATCCTTTCTGTATCAAGTTGTTGAGAATTTTTTCGTCGGTGCATCCCTCTGACGCTCGAAGAACAAGAAGAACAAGAAAGAAAGGGAAGTCTTGTAAATCGAAAAAAACATCAGCGATTTTTTTGGCGCCTTGGGTTCTTTGCCGCCTCAACTAATAATTCAAAGAAACCTCAAACGCATCTATTAAATTAATACACGTTTCTAGCATCATAACAGGGTTTCAAATCTCTAATCTCCAAGACAGCATAACCTAACTTTAGCAAGACAAAAAACACATACATTCCAACCTCTGTGGACCTCTCTACTACTTGTCGAGCTCTTCCAACCTCTCTCGACCTCTCTACTTGTTGAGCTCTTGAAGGTTGAGCTTTGATGCTCCCTTGGGCAATGCCATGTGTTCTGTGCCAGGGGTGACAACTTCGGCATCAAATGCACCAATCTCCTTATCATCAGTATCAGCACCCTTCGCCCTGAGACTCCTGCGGATTGCCTTCTCAACTTCCATAACAACGAAAATTGCAACCATCCAAACAATGGTGAGCATCCATCCAAACCCGTCCATACCCTTCATTTGAAAGATAACAGTGTTGATACCGGGGCAGTACGTGAAGAAAATCTGTAGCACCGACACAATACCGCAAGAAAAAAGAGCAGCGTTGTTTCCAACAAAGACACGAGGGTGAGCAGAACTGAGGTATGAAAACCTTGCACTCATCATGATAGAAATTGCTCCAAAATCAAGAACATTGAACGCGGTGGCACGGATCTTGAACATCAACTCAGTGGGCACGCAAGTTGTGACGCCTTTAAGAGTAGAGCAGTCGATCATATCGGGGGTTTGCAACATTGCATACCTAGGGCTCAACTCAACAATCTTGGCACTACTAACCACAGCTCCTGTCAACATGATGGTTCCAATGGCAATGCGTAGGAGGAGGTAGCGTCCAATCAGACGCTTGCCAACACGACGAGGAGGGACTGTCATAATGCCCTCTTCTGCAGGCTCAATGGCAGTGACAAAACCAAGAGTCACGGCGCAAATAAAGTTGGAGTACAGAATTTGGATACCTGTGATAGGAGTGTTGGGCAGTTGAACAAGCAGACCGAACATAACGGATAGACCCTGTGCGTTGTTGATCGGAGTATTCACGAGTAGGACCTTGCGAAGGTTATCCCACACAACACGGCCTTGCTTGACGGCATACACAATCGTGGCGAAGTTGTCATCGGCGAGGATCATGTCAGACGCCTCACGTGCTACATCAGTCCCCTCCTTACCCATGGCAACACCCATATTGGCAGCCTTGAGGGCCGGGGCATCATTCACACCATCACCTGTCATACTCGTGATTTGGCCATCGGCCTGGAGGGCCTTCACAATACGGATCTTGTTCTGAGGTGAGGCACGAGCGAAGACGTTGTGTTCCCGGCAGCACTTTCGCAACTCTTCATCAGTCATGGCATCAAGTTCAGGACCGGTCACTGCATGACTGTACTTCTCATCTACAATACCAAGCATAAGACCGATGGCAGTAGCAGTATCCTTGTGATCTCCAGTGATCATGACCACGCGAACACCAGCACTGTGTGCCTCCTTGATGGCTTGCACACACTCGGGACGAGGAGGATCCATGATAGCACACAGACCAATCATGGTCAACCACTTCCCTTCCGGTCTATCATTAACAAATTCCTGCCCTAGCTGTTCTCCAGCCTTAATGGTAGACTTCGGGACATATGCACGAGTAAGACCAAGAACACGTAGACCATGAGAACTGAGGATGGCAATCTGTTCGAGCCAGTAGTCTTCGTTGATGGGTTCTAGGTTGTCATCACCAATGACTCCACCCTTCGCCTGGTTCTTGCAAAACTTGACCATCCTATCAGGAGCACCCTTGACATAGGCAACGTATGTACCAGAAGGAGCCTGGTCGGCCTGAGTGGGCTCGTGGATGGTGGCCATGAACTTGTAATCCGAACTGAATGGGACCTCGGCAACGATTGGGCAGTCATTCTTCAGCTCCTCGATATCAATACCAGAAAAGTAGGATGCACGTAGGATAGAGAGTTCGGTAGGGTTACCGATCTCACCTGCACGTCCACCACCCTCTCCCAAGACACACTTGGAGCACAACACACCGCAGGATAAAGCAGCAGAAATCCAATCCTTAGAGGGCGATTCTCCATTCTTGAAAGGGAAATCAGAGGACTCCACCTTGGCAGCACTAGGGTCAGTGGTGGGTAGCTCATCGGTAGTGTAGTGATTAGAGTTATCCCTTCCACGGCGACGCTCGGGGTTGTTCGGTCCATCAGCCAAAATTTCATTCCCCTTCTTACCAAAGCTCACGACAGCCCGATCGGCGAGGTAGGTATCATCACGGACGAAATTTGCGGGTACACGGTCGGCAGCATCAACATTGTTCTTGTATCGGGCATTCGAGGTAACGAAGGCAGTTAGAGACATGATGTTCTGGGTGAGTGTTCCTGTCTTGTCAGAGCAGATGACAGTGACTGACCCAAGAGTCTCAACGGCAGGGAGGGCACGAACAATCGCATTTTGTGATGCCATGACCTTAACAGCGTACGAGTAAGTGAGCGTTACGATAGCCTCAAGACCCTCGGGGACCATGGCAACAGCGCAGATGAGTGCGATAACGACGGCATTGAGTAACTGTCCCCGGAACACGTACGAGTAGAAGTAGGCAATGAAGAAGGTAGCAAGACTCAATGTGCAGATGATGATGAACAGCCACTTCGAGATGATATCGATTTGACGCAGAACGTCGGTCTTGATGTTCTCAGTTGAGTTCACGAGACGGTTGATGGTACCAATTTGGGTAAAATCACCAGTTGAGATGGCAACTCCGACTCCGCTTCCAACGGCAACGAGGGTTGCTGAGAGAATGGTAATTTGATAGATGTTGGTGACAAGAAAAAATAAATGTGTGAAGGACACTTAATATGGAAATGCTGTAAACTAATACACTCGAGTCAACTTACCACTGTACGCCATGTTCTTACGATCACCCAGAGGAATTTGTTCAGGATCGACAAGCCCATCCTTTAGTGCGATGGCACCAATTTCCTTATCAATAGGGACGGCCTCTCCCGTAAGAGCGGCCTCTCCTGTAGCCATGTTCGACACCTCCACCAACCGAAGATCCGAGGGGACCTTGTCCCCAAGACCAAGGAGACAAACATCACCGGGTACTAGTTGCTCGGCCGGGATCATAACCTCCTTCCCATCACGAATGACACGCGCATCACTTGAAAGCATACTCTTTAATGCATCGGCAGCCTTCTCGGCATTACCCTCCTGATAGATGCCAATGCATGTATTGAGTGTAATAACACCAATGATAAGTACCACCTGGATGATCGATGTTAGACGATTCTGACCCACGGTGATGATGGCCTGTAGAATCGATACGGCAGCAACGGTAAGGAGGACGTACACAAGGACGTTGTTAATCTGATGCCAAATGCGTTGCCAGATGGTAACCTTAACCTTCTCGGTCATTTTATTGGGACCGTACTTGGCAAGACGTGCCGCGGCTTCAGTGCTGCTTAGGCCTGTCTTCTTATGGTCGGCCCCCAACCCCATCTTCTCATATGTCTCCTCGACGGTCATGGCGTGCCATGAATGTTGCTCGGTGTACTGGGGGTTGTCCGCCCCCACTTCCTTCTTTGCCGCCTTGCCCATGATGTTGCTGTTGATTTATTGGGATGATCAGTCGATCGACGGATTATGAGACCGACAATGACGCTTCGACGATAATGCCGTGCCAACGAACGGTGTGAAGTTCACACCTGTCTCTTCTGACGAAGTGCACCGAGGTCGGCTCGGAAGGAAACATGGAAAAAGCGAAGCGAAAGACCCTAACTTCACATTTTGGCGGGCCCAACTTTCAAATCCGAAGTATTTATGTAGTACTCTACGTCCCTTATGTCCATCGTCCCGGCCCGCCGCCCAGCCGAGACCATGGCCGAAGACGTAGCCGCGAACGTGTCGCGACGTAGGTCGAAGGCCGATGAACGTAAGCGTGAACTACTCGTGGAGGCAAGGAATGCTCGGATTGCATGGGTTCTAGAAGTTGATGATGACGATTCGAAACACAACACCTCAACGAAGGTAGACGACGAGATCTGTGGTGGTGTCGATCTGTTATCAAATCTACGTGCGTGTCAATCGGACATCTTACCCTGTGCACCTCTCATTGTTGAGGCGATGCTATCATCTCCATCTCCTGCCATGGCGGTACGACGTCTTCGTCTTAATCGTGAAAATCAAAATGACTGCGTTGTTGGAGGTGATGAATCAATAGGAGTAGACGAGTTATCTACAACTTATCGACGGAATCGGACGGTACGACGTGCACTCGACGAAAGTAAATTGGAATGGGAACACGTGGCCATTTCATCAGGAAAAGATACTGGAACCGATGAAGCATTGATAACTGATCATCTACTAACAAACGTGACACCCGAACCTCATCCTAATGACTACTCTGCCTTCCTCGAAGCACTTTGCCAACCAAATGCAGCTGATGTTGTTTTATCTTGTATGAAATTTTGCACCACCATGAAGGAGGCAGCGAATGTCGTCGTGACGAGTGGGGTGGAGGATGATCATGACAATACAGACACCGGTGCTGCTGCAGGTGTTGTCCTTACTAGTCTTGCGAAGGCAATACGAGGTTTTGTTGGCAAGACAATACGTGTTGTTGAGGAGCATGACGCATTTCACGAATTGAGTCTGCCATCGTCATCATCATCAATGCATGCTGACGAGACCTCCTCATCTATCGTCGCCAAGGATAAACTAGCAGCATCGATTGAAAAATTCGTTTATAGAAAGTGTCGACGAGATATTGACGCTGTCTTATCAAGATCGACGAAGGTAGAGTCATCATTGGGGGAAAATACTGACAACGACGAAGTGAGGCAGAGATCGGTAGGGGTAGGGAGTACGTCATTATCGACGACAGTGGGGGATACTGATAAGGAATTCTATGAAAAGGTTCGATCGTTAGAGTTTGTATCTCCGGCTCATCTAGAAATAGGTTGCTTGGTAAAAGATGTCAGTAGTAACATGTCGGGTGTTTCAGAATCACCAACGTACGAAGATTTAGATCTGTCTTACGTCGTTCGACAGATACGGTCCATCCATGTCCGATCATCACCGCGAGAGATGCTCCAGTCGATACTGATGGTCCATCGTGGCATATCCATCGCGTTGAATGAGGCATGTGGTGGTGGTGGGAGCATCGTTCCACCGGGGGCAGATGATGTATTGCCCACTCTTATATTGGCAATTTTACGATCGCAATCACCGCACCTACCCTCTGCACTTCGCCTCATCGAGATTTTTGCACAGCCTGCAATGTTTCGGGGAGAGGTGGGGTACGCATACACCAGCCTCTGTGGTGCGGTGCAATTTTTGTATCAGCTGGATGTTGATGGACATCTGAAAGGGGTGGTGGGGCTAGGTGCAACAGGGGAGATGAGTGCAGTACTGTCAATCGGGCCTGACGAATTCCGTGTTGGGATGGATGAGTGTCGGAGAAAGATGTTGCTCGAAGTCGAAGAAAGGGAAAAACGATTGTCGATCCATAGATCAATTGTTAGTAATGAAAAGTCTGGATATGAGCCTGATGAAGATGTGCCAGATGATGATTTCATTGATGACGACAAATTGTTCCAAACTGAGATCACGGCACGTCAAGTGAGAGATGCTCGTTCTAATGGAGAAACTGTTGACATGGACTGGGCATTGAGGAAGCATAACGATGCCATTTTGCACCAGGGCCAGATTACGGATGCGGCAATGAATCAAACGGTTGATCAACTTTCCACAGAGGAGCCCATTATTCCATCCCAATTTTCACGTTCATACTCCTATCTTACTGTGCAACCCGATAATATTGGAATACGTGACTTGCCAAAGCTATTGAGCGAATACAAAATGTTGGTTCATGTTACAGAAGTACTACTAAACGAACGGAATGTCTGGAAAGAAAGTGAACGGAAGCTCCAATCGAAAAAGGAGAGGGAGTATATGGAAAGAGACTTCGCGGATGCCCGCATTGATGAGAATGGAATTGGTGTCGTCATTGCTAACGGGAATTAATCCGCTTATTATAATACCTTTGATACAGGACAAAAACAATGATAGAATACCGGTACTTCTACGTTGATAGTGTTGCTTAAATGTCTTTACATTAAGAATGATTATGTACACTAACCACCGATGAAATTCTCGTTACATATATACCTACCAAAATTTTCTCACAAGACTTCAACTGGATCACACCGAAAGGTTATGGACAGGTGCGGGGAAAAGTTCGTCTTTGATCTTGCTCCCCATAAGAGCAGTGCCGGTGAATGTACACCCCATGAGGAAGAGCCACACGGAGCTCCATCCAAATGCGTCCTGTAAGGGGCCTACGGCAAGTAGTCCAATCGACGCGGTGATCGATCCGCATCCGTTAATAAGTCCAGTGACAGTTCCAAGGGATTTGTTATTTCCCTGAACAGATGGATGAGACGCAAGGTCTGCGGCAACTGCTGAGGTGATGATGTTATTGGGCCCTCCAACGAGAATTCCCATGATTGCTAGCATCACAAGAAGGGCGCCGGCACTGAGTTCCTCAGATTTCTTCGAGAAGACGAAAAGGAAGATCATGAGACATCCCATGAATGTACCAATCACCGATGCCCGACGTCCACCGAAGAGATCAGAAACAACGCCAACAATGATACCACCGGGCATCATACCCACTGAGTACAAAGATGCGATAAGGTTGGCCGTTACTGGATCAAAATGCTTCCCAAGGAAGTATGGTAGCCAGAAGAATAGGACGTAGTTGGTAAGCTTGAAAAAACCAAATGCAAAGGCATAATTCGCAACCATGGGAATACGTAAAGCCGCGGCGTAGGTGATGGGAGCTGGTCCCTCGTCGGCAGCCGCCATACCTGTCTCCAACTGCTTCGCTTTCAACTTTTCTAAACGGATCTTTACCTCCGGCGTGATGATACCAATATCGGCAGGATCGGCCACGAGACGCAGTGTTAGGTATCCCCAGGCAGCATTCGTACATGCGGGGATCAAAAGTGCATAGGTGTAGTCAAATCCCGCACCTAGGACGATGGCAGTACACACGGCAGCAGAAATATCACCAAGATACTGGTGACACGTCCATAGACCAAAGATAAGACCACGGTTTTCGATGGACTTTTTGTCACAGAACCAGTTGCCCATGACGGCAGTACCTGTTTAAGTAAACATGCAAATAGTTGTACATATGTTGGAGCGATTGACATACAGTGAAGTGTGTGTGTGTGGACTGCACATATATAACATAACGACTTACCCACAGGTCCTCCCGCCGACTGGAAGAATCCAAACATGAAGTAAATCGCAATGATGAAGAAGTTACCAAGAGTTACACTCATCGATAAAATATCCATCCACAGCGATAAAGTAATTAGGAATATACATGCTCCACTACCAAACAACCCAATTGCCAAAATCGTCGTGGGGTTAAAGGTATCGCCTAGCTTGCCGGAGATGATATTCCCAGCTGCGTACGTGCCCATGAAAACCGTGTCCATGGCCGAAAGGATGATGGAGGAATAGCCGGCACTTTTCTGTAATTGCTGCTTTACGGTCGAGTAGCACTTACGAGAGAAGTGGGACATGAAATACCCACCAAAGGTTACGAAGAATGCCCATCTGTAAAATAGTTGAAGAAGAGTTAAGGGAATATGAGACCAATGAGAACGTTTTGGGTGAGCAACAAATCATGAAACGATGACGTGCGTCAAATTCAGCCGACGACATCGTATCGCTACGTCGCATTGAAGCAGTCTAGGACTAAAAAATGATCTCGCAGCCAACCATGATCATAATATGGTTCGTAAAACTCCAGCATTTTTCTAGCCTCATCATCTCGACCACGACACCTGAACAAACACTTACGGCTGGTACGCCTTCAACTTGGCAAAGTTCTCCTCATCCGCCGCGGACTGTTTCACCAACGGTGTCGTCTCCCTGGGTGCCATGGTGTGACGGATAGAGTGAGGAGCTGTTAGCGACGCCTCTGTTTTTATTATCTCCCCAAACCCAAAGATACGGGATCTTGTCGCGATTCATTTCCCGCTCGATTAAATTCAGGAGGAGGAGGAGATTCGTTCCATTCGTTTTCACGTTCGACAAATTTCATGAGAACGTGGAAGCGAAAACGACAGGGGTGTTCGAGTACGACGTGATGATTCATTCGTTGAATGTCATAGATTCGTGCGAGTGGATTGCTTGATATTGCTACCCGGAGATTCATTGCATGCGATGCTAGATGCTTCTTACAACAATAATGAGTCGATGACGTGTGACTTGCAAACCTCCTCATTCCTTCATTAATCAACGCAGAATCTCTCTCAATGACCTCTAGTACCCTGTACGCATCGTCGTCAATCAAGATGGAAGAGGTTATAGTCGCCCTGCTGTATCTTTTTGCTATAAGTCTCGCCAGAGACTACCTCGAAAAGCGATATGATAGAATACTATCGCTCCTCGAAGATGATGTGAATGCGTCAGAGATTCCACCAGGACGGAGTAACTCCATTTGCAGCGATAGTAGTAGCTGCGATAGTGACGAAGAGGAAGAAGATGATGATCTATACGAGATTATAGACGAACGCCGATATGTACTATAGAAGATTTGAATTCTGTCAACTAGAAGTCGTGTCATGTGATAAGCATTTGGTCAATGAATGAATATAGCCTCCGTCCGTACCTCACTGTTCAATATTGATGATGTGTCCACCAAGAATACAGACCCCCTGATGCATGATCCCTCAAGAATCTTCATGTCTTTGGTTAAAGTTTCAATAGAATTCTGTACAAATATAATGTTATTAGAGCTTGTTTTGATGAATCTAATTCTGTTCAGATTTTGTACAAGTCACACCCCTATAACTGATCTTTCTCTAATGTTACGATAAGACAGACTAATTTCATAGTAACATAGCAATTAAGCTTCTCGGTCGCTGCCTTGGAGGAGTGGTGGTGGATGGTAGAGGTATGCATCAACTTTCCTCTTTTCAACGCTTGATTGTTACAAAGTGAAAGTATTCCACATCTACCGTTGCAATGCGACACACATCCACGGCGCTACCTTACCCTAGGTAGTATGCAGTCATCCCATCCATGGCAAGACATAGAAGTACATGACACAAAAATGAAACTAGGCACCCAATATCACAAAGACATGCCATATTTCATGAAAGCCAAACTTTCCTGGTACTGGATTCGGATGTTCCGTTGCAAAGATATACCCACCCACCGTAAATGCAAGTCCACCCAGTACAAACAGTCCCAATCCCCATGTCCCAATCATGGGTGCTAGCCATAATGCCAGTATCCCACCTAACCATCCCATTGTAATGTAGGTTGTCATAGATAGCCACTTGGGAATAAAATCAACGCCAAATGTTGCCGTGACTATCATACCAGCGAAGGCAAGGAACCATGCCACACCGAAGAATGACCAACCGATGACAGTATCACGTAAGTAAATTAAACACAACGGCGTGAATGTACCGCTAATAAGCGGATATATGGCAAGATAATCCAACATACGCAATCGAGCCTCGATGGCTTCTGTACTACTAATAGCATGATGCAATGTTGAACAAGCAAATAGGAACATTAATGATGACCCGTATATACTAAAGGCAACAATTTTCCATGCATCACCGGCACTTTGTGCTATCAGTAGCACAGTCCCCAGTAGCGATAGCATGGACGCAAAAAGATGTGATGCTGAATTAAACACCTCATCGGTAACATGCGGTGAACCATCCCGAGATAACGATTGTTTCCGCTTCGTATCGTCTATGATGTCGGCGAAGGACCATATCGGTGCATGTCGAACCGAAGGAGAAAATAATTGATCTTTGGAATCTGCATGATGCAACGGTCCAGGGGGGTCATCCTGCTGCTGCTGCTGGTAGCACGACGACGACGTGGCTCCTTCGTCGGAGTACATGAGTGTTTTGTGTTTTGTTGTTGTTGTGAGTGTGAGTTCGTTCCTTTCTCCCTTTCCTTTCTGAGACTTTTCCGAGACCCTCATGTCGGCCGAAGTAGTTGGCAGTAGTACGACTGATACCGAGGTCTTCATCTACACGGGGGAGGGAGGATTGGAAGCTCCTCGTGATGTGGTCCACGTCCGAGTCGATCCATCCGTCACGTCGATCCCTGCTAATGTATTTTGCGGGCGCAAGAAGTTGGCCGAGGTGGAGCTGTGTGAAGGCCTTGTGGAAATTGGGGACCGGTCCTTCTGGTGTTGCGACCATTCGATTACGAAAATCAACACCCCCCACTCACTCAGGAGGATTAACGATTATGCCTTCCTGTTCTCTCTTCGATGTCCAATTCGTCTCCACGATGATATTGAGAGCATTGGAGCATGTGCATTTTCTTCATGCATCTTCACCAACTTTAGAGTCCCGCCCCTCATCACTGTAATCCCTGATGCCATGTTACGAGGGTGTAGATCCATATTTTCTCTGGAAACGCCAGGCAACATAACGAGGATAAATGATGGCGCATTCTGCAATTGTTTCTGTCTACGAAATGTGGCCATTCCTCCAAATGCTGTCTTTGGCGATGATATTTTTATTGATGAAGATTATGATGCAATGACAGATCTACTGCAGCTGTTTGGTTCGGAAGCAGCAATTATAAGTGAGTTGCAGCATCGATTTGATGGTCTACCAATCCACAAATTGGTTTATTACCAGTCATATTATCAGGGGGTGCTACAGAACCTAATTGCTGCAATGAACACGAGATCCGGTCAACGGCGGACATTACGTAACAAGCTGGATCCAACCGGCAATCACCAAGATTGTCTTGGCATGACTCCGCTGCATATTTTGGCGTGCTCTTCCGTCCACAATCTGGAG
>Ga0247843_1005862_pt1 | contig 16598 bp, 14 predicted proteins | sample LaCruzMarch2017__FD_192420 | JGI IMG/M metagenome (GOLD analysis project Ga0247843, IMG submission 192420) | Freshwater microbial communities from meromictic Lake La Cruz, Castile-La Mancha, Spain - LaCruzMarch2017_8m | ecosystem: Environmental > Aquatic > Freshwater > Lake | place: Spain... | reverse complement strand
GCTCACCAATGAAAAGTACATCGGCAACAACGTCTACAACCGCCATTCCTTCAAGCTCAAAAAATTGCACGTCAACAACCCGCCCGCCATGTGGATCCGCAAAGAGGGGGCGTTTGAATGCATCGTGCCGCTGGACATCTTCCTCAAAGCTCAAGAAGTGCTGGCCGAGCGCACCCGCCGTTACAGCGACGACGAGTTGCTGGCTCACCTCAAACAGCTTTATGCCGATTGCGGCACTTTGTCCGGTCTCATCATCGACCAGGCCCCGGGCTTGCCTTGCGCCATCACCTATGCCCACCGCTTTGGCAGCCTCACCCGCGCCTATGAGCTGGTGGGTTTTCACACCACTCGCGACCAGGGCTTCATCGAGATCAACCGGCGCTTGCGGCAACTGCATCCCGAGATCGTGCGCCGGACCGAAGAGACCATTGCCGAGCTGGGCGGCAGTGTGCGCCGTGACGGCAAGACCGATCTGCTCACCCTCAACGACGAGTTGGTCATCAGCTTGGTGCTGGCTCGCTGCCAGACCTTGCCCAATGGCCAGCACCGCTGGCGCATCCGGTTTGACACCGAACGCTTCAACCCCGACATCACCGTGGCGGTGCGACTGGATGCGCAAAACGCCAATGAGCTTGACTACTACCTCCTGCCCCGCCTGGACCTGCCCGAGCAGGAGATCCGGGTCTGCAACCGCAACAGCGCCAACTTCGAGTGCTTCCGGTTTGACGACCTGAACTTTTTTTACGGCATGTCAGAGCGCGAACGCTTGCAGCGCAAGTTTTAAACCCCCTCCACAAACCTGAAAGGACTCATTCCATGCACATCACCCCAACCCACACCCTAAGGAGGCAAATATGATGACCGACACCCCAGAAAACGTGAGCATGGTGCCCATTGCGCGCATCGAGGTGCTCAACTCCCGTGACCGCAATATGAAGGTCTTTGAGGAGATCGTCGAGAGCATCCAGCTCATCGGCCTCAAAAAGCCCATCACCGTCGCTGAGCGGGCTGGTGACGACGGCCAGCCCAAATACCTGCTGGTTTGCGGGGAAGGGCGCCTGAACGCCTTCCGCATACTGGGCGAGACGCACATCCCCGCCCTGGTCGTTGACGTGAGCGATGAAGACGCCTTCATCATGAGCTTGGCCGAAAACATCGCCCGCCGGGGCTACCGGCCGCTGGAGATCCTGGCCGACATTGAGCTCCTTCGCGAGCGGGGCTACACGGCGGATGTGATCATCCAAAAGACGGGCCTGTCCCCCAAATACGTGCGCGACATTGTCTTTTTGCTGGAGCAGGGCGAAGAGCGCCTGATTGAAGGCGTGCAGCGCGGCTCCATCCCGCTCACCACAGCCTTGGAAATTGCCCGGGCCAGCGCCAACGACCCGCAAAACACCAATGGCGAAGGTGGCGAATCCAACCTGGGCGACCTGCTGCAAGAAGCCTATGAAAACGGCCAACTTAAAGGCCGCCAGATCATCGAGGCCAAGCGCCTGATTGAAAAACGCCAAGAGTTGGGTCCGTCTTCCCCCAACGCGGCGCAGATCAAGCCGCCCACCTCCAGCTATAGCCTGGTGCGCACTTACCAAAAAGAGGTGGAGCGCCAACGCAAGATGGTCCTCAAAGCCGAACACGCCCACCAGCGGCTGCTGCTGGTGGTGCAGGGCCTCAAAAAACTCTTTGCCGACGAAAACTTTGTCACACTGCTGCGCGCCGAAGGGCTAGACACCTTGCCCAAGTACCTTGCCGAACGCATCAACCACTTTGAAGGAGCCCCAGCATGAACCCCAGCAGCAACGCTCAACCCAAAATCGCTGAGATGTACCCCGGGATCTACCAGCCCACCAACCAGACCGAAGGGGAGGGCGGACCCGATCTCCCCATGCAGCCCCTGAACACCCTTTTGGGCTTTGACTTGGAGACCTATCAGGTGCCGCTGGACCATCTGCTCCCCAGCAAAAAGATCATGGACGGCACCATGAGCACCCGCAAATACAAGCAGGTGGTTTCGTCTATCCACGAAATCGGCCTCATTGAACCCCTGTCCGTCATCCAACCCGAACCCAAAAAGTCAGAGTTTCTGCTTCTAGACGGTCATCTGCGCGTTCTGGCCCTCAAAGAGCTGGGCATGGAAACGGCCCCATGCCTCATGGCCAAAGACGACGAAACCTTCAGCTACAACCACCGCATCAACCGACTGTCCACGGTGCAAGAGCACTACATGTTGCGTCGCGCGATCGACCGGGGCGTCAGCCGCGAGCGCTTGGCCAGGGCTTTTAACGTCAACCTCAGCTCCATCAACCGCCGCATCAACCTGCTCGAAGGCATCTGCCCCGAAGCCATCGACTTGCTACAAGACAAGCAGTTCACCCCAGACGTCACCCGCATTCTGCGCAACATGAAGGCAGCCCGCCAGGTGGAGGCGGTGGAGCTGATGGTGGCCAGCAACACCATCACCGTGGCCCATGCAGAGGCCTTGCTCAAAGCCACGCTACCTGAACAGCGGGCCGACCTGAGGCCTGCAGAAAAAATCAAAACAACTCCAATGGAGCAACTGGTCAAGCTGGAAAAAGAAATGAGCCAAGTTCAGTCCAGTTACCGCGAGGCGGAATCGACCTACGGCTCCGACCTGCTGAACTTGGTAGTGGCCAAGGGCTACCTCACCAAACTGCTGGCCAACGATGTCGTCAAAAGCTACATCCAGCGGCACGAGCCTGATATCAAGGAACAGTTTGAGCTGGTGGTGAACACTGTCAGCATGGAAGAAGCAGTCCAGCAGCAGGCAGATACCACCTCGGCAGACGTTGGCGAAGCGTCAGAACCCTAATGGTTTCGATAAATATTTTGCCAATGTCATCGAAAAATCATCCGATCGAATCTAAAATCATGCGAATTCGCACAAACGTTCCCCCGTGGAACAGCTTCTAACGCGCTTGCCGATCGTGTCACGGCGTGGCGGTAGCGTGCCTAAAGCTCGCCATTGCGACAAGCGTCGTCTTTGCGAGCGCAGCGAAGCAATCTCCTCAAATGACCTCTCGCCGTTCCCCGCTCCAAGAAGACACCTATTTCCTTGTCTTTGCATGCTGCAAGACAATCCCGACATTACCCAGCGTGAACTGACATACACGCTGACTTTCAACCTATGCAGCCTGAATCATCGCCTAAGTGTCTAATAGAATAAGGCTTTGTGAAAATCAAAACCTTTGCCAATTCCAAAAAATTCGCTTACGTTTATGTTTTCACCACAGCTCGCTTGAGAGAAATCGTGATAATTGCTCGTAGTCTTTTGCTGTGCAATATGGATAAGCTAAGAGCGCCTATAAATTAAATATGGCGGCTTACAACAGATTTTTTATTAATCTTCCTTTGAATATCACTGACTGTATCTTCACCTGCCTCGTGTTTGACTGGCTAAGAGTAGCGGCATTTGTATCAGCCGCTGGAGTTTCCGAATTCTTAGCGATAGAAAATTCTTTCTAAGTTTACTGCTTGGAATTTATGTTCGAAAACTTGTGAGCAAGGCCGACGCAACCCATACCAAGTACGGCACGTAGACATAAATAGCATTAATTTCAACATGATCGAAAACAGACGCCCTGTATATGCACTTGTGCCGGCTCGTGGAGGCTCTAAAGGAGTCATAAAGAAGAATCTGGCTCTGCTAAAGTCTCGGCCTATGGTTTGGTATACCTTAAACGCTGCTCAGACATCATCTTTAGTCGACGCTGTTTGGATATCATCCGACGATGAAGAGATTCTTCAGGTTGGGCTCGATGCAGGCGTAAATCTAATCCGGCGCCCGGATGAACTTGCAAGTGACGAAGCCTCTGCTATCGGGGTAGTTGAGCATTTCCTGAGCATTTTGCCGGCTCACCTCATGTCACTAGACCCGGTTGTGCTGTATCTACAGCCGACTTCTCCGTTGCGGACTGCGCAGCATATAAGCGAAGCCCTTGGCATCATGCAGAGTAAGGCCGTATCCTCAGTTGTGAGCGTGGTCGAGCAGCGGCACTCGCCATTCAAATGCTTCAAGATGGATGACCAAGGGCGTCTGCAGTCGCTGTTCGATGAGACGTTGTCTAACGTGCGCCGGCAGGATCTCCCAGCGACTTACTTGCCGAACGGCGCGATCTATGCATTCTTCGCTAGTGAGTTTAAGGCGCGCGGTGGTTTTCCGTCTAATGGAAGCGCGCCCTACATTATGAGTGAGATAGACAGCGTTGATGTGGACACGCCCGCTGATTTGGATCGCGTGAACGAATTAATTGGAGCAACACATGCCTGAATTTCGCATAGGCCATAGGGTCATTGGAGATGAACACGAACCGGTGGTGATCGCCGAGATCGGAATCAACCACGAGGGCAGTCTCGACGTCGCGATCACCATGGCAGATGCTGCTATCGACGCAGGTGCTGAGATCGTCAAGCACCAAACGCACATCGTTGAGGACGAGATGTCCGACGAGGCTAAGTCGGTGATACCCGGCAACGCTAAGGTGTCTATTTACGAGATTATGGCTCGCTGTGCGCTAGGCGAGGCCGACGAACTGCGGCTCATGCAGCACATTGAGTCACGAGGCGCCCTATTCATCAGCACCCCTTTTTCGCGCGCCGCAGCCGAGCGACTGGCGAGGTTTAACGTCAAGGCCTATAAGATCGGTTCGGGTGAATGCAACAACTACCCACTGGTACGACATATTGCACGCGCTGGCAAGCCAGTGATCCTGAGCACCGGCATGAATACCATCGAATCCGTAAGGCCCTCAGTAGAAATCCTGCGCAAGGCCGGCGTGCCCTTCGCCCTGCTCCACTGCACCAACGTATACCCGACGCCGCCCGAGCTGGTGCGCCTTGGCGCCATGCAGCGCTTGCGCGAGGCTTTTCCGGACGCAGTGATCGGGCTGTCTGACCACACTGTAACCAATGACGTCTGCCTTGGCGCTGTTGCGCTCGGCGCCTCCATCCTCGAGCGACATTTCACTGACCGAATGGACCGAATTGGCCCAGACATAGTTTGCTCCATGGACCCGCCAGCCTTATCGTCCCTGATCAGCGGCTCGCGAGTGATTTTTGCTGCGCGCGGCGGCGAGAAGGTCGCCGTCGAGGCTGAAGCGCCGACCATCGCCTTTGCCTTCGCCTCGGTGGTGGCTACGCGTGATATTGCGGCTGGTGAGAAGCTTAGCGAAGACAACCTCTGGGTACGCAGGCCCGGCGGTGGCGATTTCAATGCCATCGACTACGACGGCTTGCTGGGCCGCAGTGTGGTGGCTCCTGTGGCTCGTGGTGCCCGGCTTTCAAAGTCTCACCTAGACGCCATATGACGATGCCCACTTTGCTCTCACGCCGCATCGTGTTTCTGACTGGGACACGGGCCGACTTCGGCAAGCTTAAGCCGCTAATGTCGCGCCTGCAGGCTGACCCGACCTTCGATGTGCACGTCTTTGTGACAGGTATGCATATGCTGTCAAAGTACGGTTACACCTGCGAGGAGATCGACCGCTCTGGCTTTCACCAGGTGCACCGGTACATCAACCAGAACTTAAGCGACAACATGGATCACGTGTTATCCAAGACCATTACCGGCTTGTCTGATTACGTGCGCGAGATGAACCCGGATCTCATTGTCGTGCACGGCGACCGGGTTGAAGCGCTAGCCGGGGCCACGGTAGGGGCTTTGAATAATGTGCTCGTTAGCCACATCGAAGGTGGCGAGGTCTCGGGCACGGTCGATGAACTAATCCGCCATGCGGTTTCAAAGTTGTCCCACGTGCACTTTGTGGCCAACGAACGTGCGCGCCAGCGACTCATCCAGCTTGGCGAACAAAGCGCCTCAGTGCACGTAATAGGCTCGCCTGACGTTGACGTCATGGACTCCGACGACCTGCCGGGCATCGATGAGGTGCGCCGCCGCTACGAAATTCCCTTTGAGCGATACGGTGTGCTGGCCTTCCATCCGGTCACTAGCGAAGTCGCCGACATGCGTCGCCAAGCCCGCCTGCTGGTCGATCAGGTTATCAGCTCAGGCCGTAATTACATCGTCATCTACCCGAACAATGACCACGGCTGCGACCATATTTTGGACGCCTACGAAGCACTGCAGGGTATGCCGCGCTTCCGTGTGTTCCCGTCGATGCGTTTCGAATACTTCCTTACAACGCTCAAGCATGCAGAATTCATGATCGGAAATTCAAGCGCAGGCGTTCGCGAGGCGCCGCACTTCGGCGTTCCTGCTTTGAACCTGGGTTCGCGCCAAAACAACCGCGTTGTTTGCGACACCGTTCTCAATGTACCTATGGAGGCCGGTGCCATCGCGCAGGCGCTGGCTCGTATCGAGCACCTTCCTCGTGACGCCGCTGCACTATTTGGCGATGGTGGAAGTGCGAAACGATTCCATGACATCTTGAAGTCGGGCTTTTTTTGGGATTCGCCGACTCAGAAGTATTTTGTAGACCTTAATGTGAATTGACGGGCACCCCTGCCCTTGGAAAGAACGACATGCCTAACACCGATATCGACGCTAATCTAGCCGAGGAGGCCCATGCCTCCGATCGCCAAATCGACGAGCGCGTCGCTCATGGTCACATCCCCGACCTTCGCCTCTGCACGCCCTGCGACTGGTTCTACAACAATCCATGGCGACGGCCGGCATACGTCCAGCTCGATTTTGGTGAGCAGTTCGAGATAATCCGCGACTCGATACGTGCGCACTTACCCAAGGTCGACAAAGCGCCTGTGGTGCTGGAAGTGGGGTGTGGGCCTGGTTACTTGTCTTTGGAAATGGCACGCGCCGGCTTTAATGTGACGGGTCTGGATCTGTCGCCGCATTGCACCAACGTCGCCCAGCACTTCGCCGACGCCGATCCCTTTAAACAAGAGCGTGGTCCCTTGCGCTATTTGGCTGGCGATTTCTTTTCCCATCCGTCACTGGTCGAGGGCAGCTTTGATGCGGTGGTATTCCTCGGTGCATTGCACCACTTTCCTGATCAGGGCGCCACTCTGGACCGGGTTCGCAAACTGCTACGCCCTGGTGGTCTTGTGCTTGCACATGAACCTGTACGCGACCGCGTGACACGCGGTAACGCGGTCTTCGTGCACCTGCTCCGCGTTTTGCTATCTGCCCAGGGCGGCTTTTTCAAGCGCTATGATATTCCGGCCGACGCCGCGTCGCGCGAAAAGGAGTTCGAGCGCTTGTTTGCTGAAATGCGCTACGAGACCGAGGGAGGTGACAACGTGCAGTCAGTCAATGACAACGAGGCGGGCTACGCTGAAATGCGGCCCGCGCTCGACGAACGTTTTGATAACGTGAAGTTTGATTGGCGGTACGCTTTCTTCCACGAATTTATCGGTGGCTTGCGTTTCGAAGAGACCCACAACGAGGCCCTGGCGCGTTATTTACGCGACGTCGATGGCGAACTCTGCCGCTTGGGCGTACTCTCCCCCACAGAGTTCTTCTATGTAGGCCGCAACCGTTAAGAGTAAATGATATGAATGAAACATTTTTCGGCCTGCCAAAGCGGGTTCTTTTCTGCCGTCACTGTGTTATTTCTAACCAGCGGCCCAGTTCCACCGTTGAGTTCAAGCATAAAAAGGACGAAGCTAAGTCAACCATCGGCTTCGATGAGGACGGCATCTGCGACGCCTGCCGCTACCAGGAACTCAAGGCCGTGCAGATCGACTGGAAGCAACGCGAGGATGAGCTGGTGGCCTTACTAGACAAGTACCGCAGCAATGACGGCGGATACGACGTTATTGTGCCCGGTAGTGGTGGCAAGGACAGTGCATTCACATCACATGTGTTGAAGTACAAGTACGGCATGAACCCATTGACGGTGACCTGGGCTCCGCACAAGTACACCGAGATCGGATGGAAGAACTTCGAGAATTGGATCCACGTCGGGGGCATGGATAATATACTTTTTACCCCAAATGGCCGCCTGCATCGCTACCTTACTCGCCAGGCTTTCCTGAACCTGCTGCACCCTTTCCAGCCCTTCATTGTTGGCCAGCGCATCATCGGCCCGCTGATGGCCGCTAAGTTCGGTGTTCCACTGGTGATGTACGGTGAAAACCAGGCCGAGTACGGTAATGACCCCAAAGAAAACTTCAAGCCTACAATGGACAAAAAGTTCTTCTCTCTGGGCGATCCGCAGGACATGGTACTTGGGGGCCTGCCCGTGCGCGACATTCTGTCCCAAACGGAGTTCACGCTCAACGACTTCACGCCCTACATCCCGCCCAGCGCCGAGTATCTGCAGTCGCGCGGTGTTGAGGTTCACTACTTGGGCTTTTACCTAAAGTGGGACCCGCAGGAGTGCTACTACTACGCTGCCGAGCACACAGGCTTCCAAGCCAACAGCGAACGCACGGAGGGCACATACTCCAAGTACAGTAGCATAGATGACCGCATCGACATGTTTCACTACTACACCACGCTGGCTAAGTTCGGTATCGGCCGTGCCACATACGATGCGGCGCAGGAAATCCGAAACGGTAAGATCACTCGCGAAGAAGGCGTGCAGTTGGTCAAGCGCTATGATCAGGAGTTCCCGAAGAAGTACTTCAAGGAATTCCTCGAGTACATCTCGTTGACGGAAGATGAGTTCCACGCCACGGTCGACCGCTTTCGCTCGCCGCATCTGTGGACCAACGACAGCGGGGAGTGGAAGCTTCGCCGCGCCGTGTGGCACGATGACGACGTGGCATGAATAAGAGTATCCGTCTGATTGCTCGCTTGGATATCAAGGGGCCTAATCTCATCAAAGGCGTGCACCTAGAGGGGTTGCGCGTGATGGGTGACCCTCAGGAGTTTGCGCGCCGCTACTACGAGCAGGGTGCAGATGAGCTACTTTACGTCGATGTGGTGGCTAGTCTGTATGGTCGCAGCAAATTGACCGAAATAGTGCGCCATGCGGCACATGATGTGTTCGTGCCGCTCACCGTAGCCGGTGGCATCCGCAGCGTCGACGATGTCACTGACCTTCTGAGTGCTGGGGCAGATAAGGTGGCTATCAATACTGCGGCGATCCGCCGTCCCGAGCTAATTTCAGAAATCGCCCGGCGCTTCGGTGCCCAGTGTATGGTGCTTTCCATTGAAGCTAAACGCCGCAAAGATGGTCGTTGGGAGGCCTACACAGACTGTGGTCGTGAGATGTCGGGACTGGACGCCGTCGAATGGGCTCGTCGCGGTGTAGCCTTGGGTGCAGGCGAAGTCCTGGTTACCTCTATTGATAAGGAGGGTACCCGCAAAGGGTTCGACGTCGAGCTTACGCGCGAAATTTCCGACGCCGTTAATGTGCCCGTTATCGCAAGTGGTGGCTATGGACACATTGATCACCTGCTTGACGTAGTGGAGCGCGGCAAGGCAGACGCTGTGGCCATAGCTGATTCGCTGCACTACAAGCGCACAACGCTTGATCAGGTGCGCGCTGAGGCAAAGGCGCACGGTGTTGTGATGAGAACAGTATGAGCGTGCCTCGCAATTCTCCGGTACTTATCGCGACGGGCTCAGCAAAGAGGAAAGAAGAGTGAACTCGAAAGTTACGCTTGTCGATTACGGAATTGGCAATATCTACAGCGTTCGCCGAGCGTTTGAGACCGCTGGTGCTGATGTGCTTCTCACGGGCTTACCCACTGACATCGTAACCGCCGAGCGCTTGGTTTTACCCGGAGTGGGGGCCTTTGCTGACTGCATGGGAGGTTTGCGTGAACGAGGGCTTATCGAGCCGTTACTACAGTACGCGGCCACTGGTCGGCCGCTACTGGGTATTTGCGTGGGTATGCAGATGCTGGCCACCACTAGCGAAGAATTCGGAGAGCATGCTGGCCTAGGCTTAGTGCCAGGGCGGGTTGTTGCCGTGCCCTCGGTGGATATCGAGGGCCAGGCGCTCAAGATCCCACACATCGGATGGACGGCCCTGCGTCGGCCTACAGACGTGAGCTGGCAGCAGAGCCCGCTGGCTGACACTTGCGAAGGCGAGTCGGTCTACGTGGTGCATTCCTACGCTCTACAGCCCGTAGACCCGGCGCACCGTCTGGCCGACTGCGAGTACGGAGGCCATCGCATCTGCGCTGCAGTTCGGCGCGATCGCATCTTTGGTTGCCAGTTCCACCCCGAAAAGAGCGGCCTTGCCGGCCTCCGCATGATTGCGCGATTCCTCAGTTCCTGAGTGGCGAATCATTCACGCATGAATACCTTGTGGAAAGGTAGCGGTGCCTATGGCCTTGCCAACGCTAGCATCGCCGGTGCCCAGTTCGTAGCAATCTTAATTTTTGCTGCAGCTCTGCCTCCTGACGGCTTCGGCTTCGTATCCATCTTCGCTGTGTTAACAGTGGTGCTTTCCATGGTTGCCGGAATGGGTCTCTCAGCGGCGGCGCAGCAGGCATTCTTCAAGTTACAGGAAGAAGACTTTCAGCATCTGGTCTCGGCCATTGTGGTTGCAGTGCTATTTGTGGCGCTAGCACTGGCTTTGGTCATATTCTTACTGCCTGTTCAGCTGCTTTCATATCTGAACCTGCCACTTCCATGGGTGCTTCTAGCTCTAGGAGTAGCCACAGCACAAGTGATAGTCCAACTGGTACTGACCGTGTTGCAGACACAAGAGCGGATCGTTACCTATTTGGGAATGGTGACGCTGCAGGTGGTGACAGTTCTATCTTCGGCTGGTACTTTCTATGCTGTAGGCTCGACGCTATGGCAAGGTGCACTATTTGCGCAAGTTGTAGCACCTCTTATTACTTCAGCTTGGGCCCTGAGCGTTCTGGCTCGCAATGGCTGTCTAAGACGTAGGATAGACGTCGCGCTCCTGCGCAAGTCTTTGGCTTATGGGTTGCCGCTAGTACCGCACCAAGTTGCAGGCTGGACCATCTCGATGGTTGACCGATTTATCATAGCCAGCAGCTTGGGTGTCGCCCATGCCGGTGTTTATTCGCTGTCCTTCCAGATTGCACAGGCAACTAATATCGTGTCCAACTCTTTCAATCAGGCGCTCGTTCCAGTGCTATTCCGACACCTAGCCGATAAAGGCAGAAGCCGAGGCAGTCTGCTGCGCATTAATATTCTCTATTTTTTTGCCCTTGCTCTTTTCTCTTCTTTCTTCTTTGCGGGCTTTGTACTGTTGGCGCCGCGCTTGCTGACCCAAGCGTACGAGGCTGCGAAAGAATACACCCCTTGGTTGATCCTAGCCTTTTTCTTTCTGGCAGCTTCACGTATCGCATCCAATTTCTTGCTATTCCACGGTCGAACTGGAGTATTGGCTCTCTGCACAATTTTCGCTGCGTCATTAAGTTTGACTATCAACCTGTGGCTGGTGCCAGCGCATGGCGTTACAGGCGCCTGCTGGACCAGTGCAGCTATATTCTTTTTGCTAGTTCTAGTCACCAGCTGGCAGGCTAATATATGTCATCGGCAATCGATATAACTGCTGACCGGACTGGACCTTTGGCCGTTGCGGACGCGCAATTTGCTTGGCGGGTCGGATTCCTGCTAGGCCTACCTTTCGCTGTGCCGGCTCCCCCCCTCTACCTTATCGGATTTGCTTGTTTCTTGTTTTCATTGCCGCGCTTCAAGTTGCGTCTACATAGCTCGGGCAATTGGCGCGAGTTAGGCATTATTACTTTGATCATTATCGCACTCTTGTCAAATCTGGCCGCTCTTTCGCGCTACAACATAGATTTGATGCGCATCATTACAACGAGCTTTTTTTTCCTTTTATTTATTTTCCCAAGCTGCATTGCAGACAAGCGGTCGCTGCTTCTTGGCTTCTGTCAAGTGATGCTAGTTTGGGCAGCTCTCATAATTTTGATGGCAATCAACCTGCGAATCTGGGATTATGGTTTGTTGCTTTTTAGCGTGCCCAACTTCAGACTCTGGGGCGCAGAAATCTTTCCTGATTGGCCTAACTATATGGCCTTTATGCTTTCATTTGCATTCCTGCTAAATGCAATCGTTTTTGGGCGTCCATGGCAAGCGGGATTGTTATTTTTTGCCGCTTTGTTGACTACTTCGCGAACACCTTTGATTGCGCTAGGGTTGTTATTGACTGCTTGGGTAATTTTTCAACTAATGAATTTGCGCCTTGGCAAACTTATGGCTTTCGGATGCACATTAATAGTGTCGCTGCTTATCCTGCTAATAGAAGTGGATATAGATCCCTTATTTCTTGAGCGCTTGATGATCATAGACGATCGTGACGATATATACAGCTTCGCTCTTGGTCTATTTCAACAATCACTGTGGATTGGTCATGGCAGTGTGTTGCTCGACGAATCCATCGGCTTTAATGGGCACCCTTCCTTTCACAACTCCTACCTCGACATCGCGGTGCGTCACGGCCTACCTGCATTGTTGATCTTTCTACTACTTTTAGCGCCACCTCGCGCTGGCTGGCACGTTGGTGGGCTTAATTTCGCGGCGGTGGTGTTGTTCGTACTCGTTGGGTCAATGTTCCAGAACTTCTTAAAGCACCCTCACATTCTGATGCTCTACGTTGTTCTCATAGAGTCTAGTTCATTGTTCCGTAAGCCGCGCCGTGGAATCTGAGAGCGTCCTACATACTGATGGCCGCAGGGTGACGCTTGACGAGATCACCGATGCAACCTCCTTTGACCTTTACCAGACCGAACTGCACTACGAGATCTGTCGAGCGGTTGCTGAACGTCGCAGCGAAGACCCGATGACTCGCAAAGTTTTGGAGAACTTGTATGCGCTGAAGTCAAATACTGCCCGCAAGGTGACTGCGCTGGTGGCCTATGCACAGCGTGAGCCAGTGCCATTGCAAGCCGTGTGTCTTAACACAAGCGTGCGCGAAATGTTGCCTCGAGGCTGGGGCCAGGGAGTACGTATTGAGCCTTGGACGGGTGCTGCAGAGCCGCTGATCGATTGGAACCACGTAGGATTATTGATAGCCAAGGCACTTTTGCATCGCATATTCCGTCTGTTCTCGCGCCGCGCTGATAAAGCTGATACGCTTGTTCGAGCCTGGGTCGAAGTCAGCGCTGCGATGTACCCTAAAGAAGTGCATCAGGGGCAGGTGCTGGTTTATCCCTTTGCGCTCAACGTGCTGCGCCAGTTGAGGTTCATACGTTGGTGCAGGCTAGAGGGCATTCGTGTCTCGTTGGCGGGCATGCCTTACAGCCTGATCGATATATTATTGTGTTTGTTACGCCGTCAGCCAAGTGACCTGCTGCTGGCGCAGGTTGAGATGCGAGCTGCCGTCTGCCATGCTCAGGAACTGCTGATGTGGTACCCACGCCGGCTGTTCACCAGCGACGAGTTTGAAACCGCCAGCTTTATGCTTTACCAGCCTCTACTCGTCGCCGGTGTGAATGTGGTCAATTCTGCGCATGGTGTGGGCAACTACTGTCCGCACATTGCCTACAGCGAATTTCGCGTGCTCTCTGCGTCACAGAGCAATTTTTACGCTGAGCGTAACCCTGAAATCTGCTTCACTTCGCTGACCACCGCGAGGCGCTTCATAAAAGGCCTGTCACCATATGCTCAACAGCGCGGCAAGCCAGTTGCGCTGGTGCTGATTCACCAGCCGTTCGAGGTTAGCCCTCTTAAAGCCGAGGAGGCCGTGCAGTGGGCGCTGGATACCGAACTTGCACGGGTTGCTCATGTGCTAAACATAAAGTATTTAATAAAAATGCATCCGAATTCGCCTAAGCTGTTCAACAAGGTGGCGCGCCGAGCCTTTAATGGCGAGGCAGTCAATAATTGGGCCGCGCTGGACGACTTCCGCCCTATCTTTGTGACTATCAACTCGACTGTGTTCTTTGACGCCCGTGGTGTCGCACCTGTGCTGGTCTTCGCCGGGCCAACCTTCGATCCATCGATCTACTTCACGCCACCCATCATGACACTGACACTGCAGAATGCAGAAGTAGTGCTGCGCAGCCTGCTCCCAGAGGATGCCTGGCAACAGGCTGCCGCTTTCCATGCTTTGGACAGCGACCATGCCCCGTCATGTCATGGCAATTGAGGCTGTGAGCGTGATCCGTAAGCTCTTGCGATCGTTACTGCTACGGTTACAGACTACCTTCCTCTACCGCTTCCGGCGGGTAGGCCGCGACTGCCGGTTGGACAAGTCCCTCTTCGTTTATCCTGGCAAAGTTAGCCTGGGTGATCGCGTTTACCTTGGTCGCTACTGCTACCTTGATGGTGACATCACTATCGGCGACTGCACTATGCTGGCCAGTTCGGTGGCCGTTGTTGGTGGTGACCACGCCTTCGACAAGCCCGGCATCCTCATGATTGACAGTGGCCGCGAGCATTGGAAGCCGACTCGCATAGGCCGCGACTGCTGGTTAGGTCATGGTGCCGTTATTCTGAACGGGATAACAATCGGCGATGGGGCCATAGTTGCCGCTGGCTCTGTTGTAGTGCGCGACGTACCTCCCAACAGCATAGTAGCAGGTAATCCCGCCCGCATGATCCGATCGCGCTTTAGCGAATAAAAACTCCCAACTCTTTAGAAGAACTAAATGCAAGGAACTCTGCTCATCACCGGTGGTACGGGATCTTTCGGGCACGCCGTGCTCAAGCGTTTTCTCGATTCACCAATCAAAGAAATCCGCATCTTCAGCCGCGATGAGAAGAAGCAGGACGACATGCGCCAGCGTTATAAAAGCGAAAAGCTTAAATTCTACATAGGGGACGTGCGTGATTCGCGCAGCGTGGAGCAAGCCATGCGCGGTGTGGATTTTGTGTTCCATGCCGCCGCACTCAAGCAGGTGCCATCATGTGAATTCCACCCCATGCAGGCGGTGCGCACCAATGTGCTTGGCACCGAGAATGTGCTCGAAGCCGCCATTGGAGCAGGCGTGAAGCGCGTGGTGTGCCTGAGCACCGACAAAGCGGTGTACCCCATCAACGCCATGGGCATTTCCAAGGCCATGATGGAGAAGGTCATGGTGGCCGCCAGCCGAAACCTGGAAGGCACCCAAACCGTGATCTGCGGCACCCGCTACGGTAACGTGATGGCATCGCGTGGCTCGGTGATCCCGTTGTTTGTGGACCAGGTGTTCAGTGGCAAGCCCATCACCATCACCGACCCCTCCATGACCCGCTTCATGATGACGCTGGCCGATGCGGTGGACCTGGTGCTTTATGCCTTTGAACATGGCAACAATGGTGATATTTTTGTTCAGAAGGCCCCTGCCGCAACTGTGGATGTACTGGCCAAAGCCATTCTGGAACTGATGAGCAAGCCCAACCACCCCGTGCATGTGATGGGCACCCGACACGGCGAAAAGCTCTACGAAGCGCTGCTGAGCCGGGAAGAAATGGCCACCGCCCGGGACATGGGCGACTATTACCGAGTACCAGCCGATGGCCGCGACCTGAATTACGCCAAATTCGTTGACCAAGGCGAGCAAAAGCTCACCCAGACTGCCCATCGCGAGGACTACAACTCGCACAACACCCAACGGCTGGATGTGGAGGGCATGAAGCAATTGCTGCTGAAGCTGGACTTTATGCAGAAAATTGCGCGCGGCGAACACGCTGTGGCTGAGGAGTGAAGCCTTGAAGGTTCTCATCACGGGCGCCAATGGTTTTGTGGGTAAGAACCTGCAACTGCACCTGTCAGAGCGCAAAGACGTGGAGGTAGTCTGCTTCACCCGCGAACATTCGGTGGATGATCTGCCCGATCTTCTGGATGGCGTGGGCTTTGTGGTCCACCTGGCGGGCATCAACCGCCCGCAAGACCCGGCGGAGTTTGCCGCTGGCAACACCGACTTGACGGTGGCTTTGTGCAATGCTGTGGCGGGCGAGGCCGAAACCACTGGGCGCAAGGTGCCCGTGGTGTTCACGTCGTCAACCCAGGCGGCGCTGGACAACCCTTACGGGGCCAGCAAGTGCGCCGCCGAAGACGCCCTGTTTACCTTGCAGCGCCAGCACATTGTGCCAGTACACGTGTTCCGCCTGCCCAATGTGTTTGGCAAATGGTGCAAGCCCAACTACAACTCGGCCGTTGCCACGTTTTGCCACAACGTGGCTCGCGATATGCCCATCAAAGTCAATGACCCCGCTGTACCTTTGACCCTGGTGTACGTGGACGATGTATTGCAGCGTTTCATCCAGTTGATGGATGGCGCGGATGCTTCAGCAGATGCCAACGGCTTTGCTATGGTGTCACCGCAATACACAACCACGGTGGGTGAGGTGGCCCGCCTCATCCAAGCCTTCAAAGACAGCCGCCAGACCCTTATCACCGAGAGGGTGGGTACCGGCCTGGTGCGGGCCTTGTATGCCACCTACGTGAGCTACCTGCCACCCCAGGCCTTTACCTACTCCGTGCCCATGTACGGCGACCCGCGCGGCGTGTTCGCCGAGATGCTGAAAACCCCCGACTGTGGCCAGTTCAGCTACTTCACCGCACACCCGGGCGTTACGCGTGGAGGGCACTACCACCACAGCAAGACCGAGAAGTTTTTGGTCATTAAGGGCCAGGCGCGCTTCAAATTCCGCCACATGAACTCAGGTGAGGCATACGAGTTGACTACCAGCGGCAAAAAAGCCGAAATTGTGGAAACCGTGCCCGGCTGGACGCACGACATCACCAACATCGGCACAGACGAAATGATCGTGATTCTCTGGG
>Ga0247843_1005859_pt1 | contig 16614 bp, 14 predicted proteins | sample LaCruzMarch2017__FD_192420 | JGI IMG/M metagenome (GOLD analysis project Ga0247843, IMG submission 192420) | Freshwater microbial communities from meromictic Lake La Cruz, Castile-La Mancha, Spain - LaCruzMarch2017_8m | ecosystem: Environmental > Aquatic > Freshwater > Lake | place: Spain... | reverse complement strand
CTGGTGCGACGCCGCGTATTGCGCGGGCGGGGTATAAGGAATGGAACCGCTGTGACCTGAGCTATGTTACGTTTGATGCTGGCACCACGGTTGCGGGCGTAACCACGCAAAATCTTTGCTGTTCAGCCGAGGTTGATCTTTGCCGCGCGCATTTGCCGCACGGCAGTGCGCGGGCGTTGGTGGTCAATGCGGGCAATAGCAACGCTTTCACTGGGCAGCGCGGCAAAGATGCGGTGGACGCGATTACGGGCCAAGTGGCGGCCCATTTGAACTGCGACGTGACGGAGATATTCGTGTCTTCAACCGGCGTCATTGGCGTGCCTTTGCCCATCGACAAGGCGCAGGCCGGTCTTCAAGCGGTTTTTGATGCTGCTATATGCAGTTGGGAAGATGTCACCCAAGCCATCGGGACCACGGACACCTTTGCCAAGGGCGCAACGGCCAGCGCGATGGTCGATGGCCGCAAGGTTCAGCTTGTCGGCATTATCAAGGGTTCGGGCATGATCGCGCCGGACATGGCGACGATGCTGGGTTATGTCTTTACCGACGCCGCCGTCGACGCGGCGTTCTTGCAGCAACTTTTGTCCGCCGCCAATCAATCAAGCTTTAGCTGCATTACCGTGGACAGCGACACCTCCACCAGCGACACGGTGCTCGCCTTTGCTACAGGCAAGGCAGGCAATGCGCGGTTGACCTCGTTTGAAGACGTCGGCGCAGACGCCTTTGCAGCCGCGCTGGGTGATGTCTGCCGCCAACTGGCGCATCTTGTGGTGCGTGATGGCGAAGGGGCGCAGAAGTTTATTGAAATTCAGGTGACGGGGGCCGTCAGCAATGACAGCGCACGGCGCGTGGGCTTGGCCATTGCCAATTCGCCCTTGGTCAAAACGGCGATTGCGGGTGAGGATGCCAATTGGGGCCGCGTCGTTATGGCCGTTGGTAAAGCCGGCGAGCCTGCGAACCGCGACACGCTATCCATCCGCTTTGGCGCGACGTTGGCCGCGCGCAACGGCCTTGCGGTGGCAGATTATGACGAAGCGCCGGTGGCACGCCACCTAAAGCAAAAGGAAATCGAGATCGGCGTTGATCTTGGCCTTGGGTCGGGGCACGCCACGGTGTGGACGTGCGACCTGACCCATGGTTATATCAGCATCAACGCCGATTATCGCAGCTAGGGTCAGGACCCTAAAGCGCGGCTTCGAGCCAGCTTTTCAACTGTGCCTTGGGCGCTGCGCCAACCTTCGTATCCGCAATTTCACCACCTTTGAACAGGATCATTGTGGGAATACCACGCACGCCATATTTGGCAGGCGTATCGGGATGGTCATCAATGTTCAGCTTCACGATTTCGACTTGTCCGGCAAGCTCTTCACTGATTTCTTCAAGGCTTGGGCCGATCATTTTACAAGGGCCGCACCATTCGGCCCAGAAATCGACCAATACGGGTTTGCCTGATGCCAGCACGGTTGCGGCGAAGTCATTATCACCTACGGTTTTGGTAGCCATATCAATCTCCTTTGTTATGCCTTATGTATTCACGCCGCCAAGGACTGACAAGCACCATGCGCAATAGTTTTGCTGAACACGTCAAGAGGCGGGGTAATAAGGTGCCAAGATGGCATCGGAAAGCGTTATGAAGCGCGGCGCGTGCGTGAACAACAAAGATACCTCTATCCGCGATTCTGGGAAAATCGTCTGCAATGCGGCACGATAATGCGCCATTTGCCGCAAATGCGCGGCTGGCACGCCTCGTTCATCTTGCGGCACCTGCCGACCCGTTTTGAAATCAATGGCACGCACCAGACCGGGTTCAACCAGCAACCTGTCGATCCGTCCGTTAATCACCGTTTCGCCAACCACTGCGACCAATGGCACCTCAGCGCGGGCAGAGGGACCAAAAAACGCCCCCCATTGCGCGTCGTTCACGATACCGCCAACCTCGGCAATAAGCTGTGCCGGGTCAATGTCGGTATCGGGCGTCTGCGCGGCTAACCATTGCTCGGCTTTTTGGAGCGAAACGTCATTGGTGATGCGTTCCAACACAGCGTGGATAAGCTTGCCACGCACCGCCGCCTTGCGCATTGCCGAAGTGGCTGGCGCATCGCCATAATCATCATCATCCAGACGCGATGGGACTAAAGGACGCGGTGGGCGTTGCTCGGCTGGCGCTGGGGCGAAAAGCCAAGGCGGTGTGGCAACTAACGGTTCAGCTTGCGCAGAGGTAATATGGTTGCCCTCTGGCGGCGTCAGGTAAGCCCCCTGAAGCCCGATATGACGCATCACCCTGCCCCAGCGCACGTCATCCTCCCAATCGCACCCAAGTGCCGCCATGCCCCGTTGCAGAAGCGCACACCAGCTTTCGGTTGGCGGCTCTCCCTTGCGGCTGATGCCCAATGACCCGGCCATGATCAGCCGCTCTTCGGCCCGCGTAATCGCGACATAGAGCAAGCGTTTGTGTTCCTGCAGCTCGCGGGTCTTTTGCCGCTCCACGGTTTCCAGCAACTGCCCCGATTGTTCCGCCTTGCGAATGGGTAACAATGGTATGCGCTGCCCTTCGGCCATTAACAGCTCGACAGAGTGGTCAGGCTTCTTGGTTGGGTCAGATGTGACATCGGCCAAAATGACCACAGGGGCTTGCAAGCCCTTTGCACCATGGACGGTCATGATCCTGACCTCTTTGCTGCTGCTGTCGCCCTCGCGTTTGATCTCGGTGTCACCACGGTCGAACCATGCAAGGAATTTTTGCAAGCCCCCGCTGTGTTGCTGTTCAAATTGCAACGCGGAGTTCAGCATCTCTTCAATGGGCACCAAAACCTCACTGCCTAACCGCGCAATGAATTTACGCCGCGCGCCAATGGGGCCGGACAAGATTTGTTCAAGGAAATGATAGACGGTCGTGAAATCGGCCATCGCCAGCATGTCGCGCAGCGGAGCCATCTGCGCGGTTAATTCGGGCCGATCACGAACATGCTGCCACAGACTGCCCTTGCGGTCGCCGACATAGCCATATTGGAGCAACGTTTCTTGCGACCAGCCAATGATGGGTGAAACCAACACACAAGCCAGGCTAAAATCATCATTGGGTTGAAGCACAAATTTGATGACGGCTAACAAATCCTGCACGACCAATGGCTGCAACAATCGAAGCCGATCGATACCTGCAACGGGCACATCGCGTTCATGCAATTGCGCCACCAACATCGACGCCATCTCCCCACGGCTACGCAATAGAAACAGGATATCGCCGGGTTCAAGGGGGCGGCCTTTGCTGACGAGCCATGGTTTTGCGTCAATCAGCGCCTTGACATGATCCGCCAGTTTTTCGGCCAGAGCGCGTTTTTCGTCGCTGAACCAATCTTCTTCTTCGTCCGAACCGCTGTCATCTTGCGCATTGGGCTTGGCGGATATGGGTTCCAGCAACTCAACCATGCCGATATGCGGCTTGTCGCTATAATGCACGGCAATTTCCCCTTTTATACCGAAACTTTCAGGGCCAGCCACTTCGATAACGGCATTCACGAACTCAAGGATCGGCGGAGTTGAACGGAAGCTTTGCGACAAAGTAAGCCGGTTCAGCTCGGACCCCGATTTACCGATACGCTCGGCAAAATATTCCCCCGCTGCTTCATAGCGTTCGGGGGCAGTCCCTTGGAACCCGTAAATGGCTTGCTTAAAATCGCCGACAGAGAACAAAGTGCGTGTCTTGTCGGGTTGCGCCCCCATGCCACTGTAAAAATCATCGCTGAGTGCGCTGATGATATCCCACTGCGCGACATTGGTGTCCTGCGCCTCATCGACCAATATATGATCAATCTGCCGATCTAGCTTAAACCGCACCCAATCCGCCATTTGACCATGTTGCAGCAACGCCGCCGTGCGCCGGATCATGTCGTCAAAATCCACCGCGCCAAGCGCGTGTTTCGCCTTGCTATATTGGGCCGCAAATTCCTTGCCGACCAACAAGGCCTGCGCAAGCCTGTCCGCATATTGAGCGCGCACAACCTGCCCCATCAACGGGTTGGTCCATTGGAACAGCTCCAACGCTTGCGCGGCATATGCGTCCGTCATTGGGGTATGGCCCTTGGACGAAACCTGCATTTCGCCGTTCTTATTTGACCAACAACTATGAAGCTCCGTGAATAAAGCTGCACGCTCGGCGGGAGAACGGGACAGCCAGTCCTGAAGCACCGCCGCGCGCTTACCGCCGCGGCTATCGAATTTATTTTTGCACCATAAAAGATTGGCGTCGATAATAGATTGCAGATCCGCGCGCGGAACATGTTCGTCGGCAAACGCGGCCGCCAGCATTTCTTCGACAGTGCCTGAAAAACTGACATCCGCCAACCGCCGCGCCCAAGCCACCGCGCCGGCATCATCGGGGATTGAAGCCATCATATCGGGCGCAGCTGCCGTACGATGCAAGAAGCGCAGGGCGCCGTCCTCGCCCATGTTCAGGCTCAATTCCTGCAAATTGGCGATTATCCTGCCGTCACCGCGCGCTTCGGCATCCAAAACCAAATTCGCGAGCGCCGCGTCGAGCAATTCCCGCTGCTCGCGCCCCTCAACAGGCTTAAAGCCCGGCACCAGTCCCGCTTCTTCCGGAAAGCTGCCGAGCAGCGATTGGCAGAAGCTATGGATGGTCAATATCTGCAATCCGCCGCCGGGCGCATCCAGAACCTTTGCGAACAATTGCCGCGCTTTCTTGCGCGCCTCGGGACCTGCATCAGCGCCAATAGCCTCAAGGTCATGGAACAATATTCCATCGTCCATCTGCACCCAAGTCGCCAAAAGCTGATTGATCCGGTCCGCCATTTCGGACGCGCCAGCCTTAGTAAAGGTGATGCACAACAGATTTTCCGGCTCAACGTCATTTTCCAGCAACAGCCGAATGACGCGCGCAGTCAGCACCTGCGTTTTACCCGTCCCTGCCGAAGCGCTCAGCCAGATATTGTCGTCCGGCACAACCGCGCTGCTTTGCGCGGGGATTAATGGGTGCAGCTTTTTGGGTTCAGCGCTCATGCCGCATCCTCAATTATAGCCTGACGCCCATTCCATTCCTGTAGGCGCATCAATTGGTCATAATCGCCATAGATCGCAAATTCGGGATGCAACTTTGCGGTAAAAGGCGTGTTGCCTAATATCCATTTGCTGATCGCGACCTCCGCTTGCGCCACTGCAAAGGCAACAAAGTCCGCGCGCTCCGGCTTATCATCCGCCGCACGCGTACTTGTGGGCTCGGCAATATGGCCGAAGATATCCTTTTTCTTGGCAAGGCTCCAATATTCGAAATGGCTCGCTGTGCCTGACACACCCTTAATAGCCAACGCCTCGGCCATATAGCCAATGAGGCCCAGTTGCAGCGCGAATCCTGCGTTAATCTGCTTGGTCGATGGTGGCATACCGGTTTTATAGTCGATGATGACCAAGTCGCCATCTGCGGTCCGGTCAATACGGTCAACCCGCCCCCTGACGGCGATGCCTTTGATATGGACGGTGCCGGGTTGCTCGGCAACCGCCACGACGCGCCCCTCCTCCGCCATCAAGCGTTTGGTCTCATCCGCCACCCAGCGTAAACCAGCGGCAATGCGCGGTTGCCAAAATGTGCGCAGCAATGGATCCGCCGCCTCCTGCGCCAACAATGCATCCGCACGCGCGACAAGCTTATCGACCGCGCAATTGTCGTGCGTGAACCATTTTTCCAATATGTCGTGCACAAGGCTGCCGCGCCAAGCGTAGCTGGGTTCGGCATCGACCTTTTCCAGCACAGGAAGGCCAAGGATGCGCTTGGCGTAAAAGGAATAAGGGTCAGATTTCAACTGGTCGAAATCGGTAACGGATAAGGAAACTAGGCGCTGCTCCGCGTTCGGCATGGGTACTGGCCGCGCGGCAAACGGCTCCTTTTCGGCAGGATGATCAAGCGAGTCTGCCCACGCCAACAGCGCGTCATCACCCGCAAGCGCCTCCCCAATCAGCGCTTTAATCCGCAACAAAAAGCGTGACGCGACCGTTGGCCCGCTCCGGTCGCGCCGCGCGCGAGTCAACAACACCTCTTGCGCGCCAAGTGCCGTCGCCAAATCATGTGCCGAAAGGCCAATATTCCGATCCAACGTCGGCAGTTTCAGGTGACGCCGAATGGCAGGGGCCAACCAAGGATCAGGCTGCGCGATTTGCGGCCATGTACCCTCGTTCAGGCCAGCGCAGATCACATAATCTGCCTGCTGCAAGCGCGCTTCTAACAAACCGTAAATCGCGACGCGCGGGTGCCCGCCATAAGGGGGACGCACAACCGCGCCGGAGAAAATTTCTCTGAACGTCGCAACCAAACCTGTTGCATCGACACGGCCAAGTGTGGACAGATCGCTTGAGGTTACGTCCTCCCAGTTCCGCGTCAACTCGCGGCCACTCGCGCCACGCCAAATACCGCCATCGGTAAGCGCCGTTGCAACATCGCGTAAGGATGCCAGAACATCCCCAAATGGCTGACCATCGGCCATTTCGAGCGGTGCCAGTTGCGTCGCAACCCCAGACCACCATGCGATTAAATCTGCGTTTGGTTTGCGCGCCGTCTCAAGCCGTCGTGTAATCGCCGAAAGGCCAATGCTGCTGGCCGTGCCGCGCAAGGCCAAATCAAGCTGCCGCACATGGTCCAACCAAGCGAGCCTTTGTGTGCCGGCAAACACCAAAGGGTGCTTGGCAATGGCCAATATGCTCGACGCGGAGAAGCGGCTCCAGATTGCGTCCACCAGCGCCAATGCAAGCGTGCCCGGCGGTGTTTGCAGCAAGGGTATGCCCGCGCTGTCATCGACTTCTATGCCCCATCTATGCAACTGCCCAGCCACGCGCACCGCCAATTCGCGATCGGGCGTAATCAGGGCGACGCGCTTTCCGGCAACCTCCAGCGCGCCCCTGATGTGCACGGCGATTGCCTTTGCCTCTTGCGCGCTATCTTCTGCCTCGAGCCATTTTGCGTTCGGAAGGCTTTTGCGCAGCGGTGGCAGGTCCTGCCAATGTATGCTCTGTTCCGGCAGGCAGAAGATTTCGGAAATCGTAGCAGATTCTGGCTCAGTTCTGGCGGTTGGGAGGACGTCAATCTCGCTGCGGTCAATACCCATAAGTTCAAGCAAATGTTTCAAATGAAACTGCGGATGGACCTCCACATTACGACGGCGCGCAAAGCCTGGGCTATCTTCAGTGGGCGGCGACAGATCATCCCAACGCGCGTCAGACAGGTTAAGGTCAACGCCCGGTAAGATAACGTGCCCGTTCGGCATGCGTACCACGCGGCGCAGCACGCGGGCCACAGCCTTTGCAGATGTCGTAATCCCCACCGCTATAACTGGACCCGTATCAACATTTTGCGCTAAACGCTGCTCAAGCGCGGCAAGCAAATGGTTCCGGCGTTCGGCTGGCCCCATCAATTTTCGCGCAGTTAACGCGGCCCGATACGCCGGCAATATCTGCAAAAGCCGAGCGTAGGCGTTTTGCCAATGTCCGGCCAAATCAGCCTCTATTTTGATGTCTGCGAACTGGGTAAAATCGACCAGATCAACCTCAAGCGCGTCGATCAATTCTGCCAATTTGCGCGCCAGTCGCAACGCTTCTGCAGACGAAAGCGGGGCATCAGCGGGCTGATAGTCTTTGACGAGCTTAGCCAACAGCATCAGCCGCTCAAACGAAGCGATTGCTGGCCATATCGCGCCGCTCGCCGCGATGGGGTCAAGCATTGGTCCCAAGGCTTCGTCCAATTGCATGTCACCCACGGCAACCATATGCGGCAAAAGCATACCCGGTGCCGCCTGCCGAACAAAAGCCTCCGTCATTGCCTTGATTGCGCGGTTATTCGGCAGGAGAAATATACTGTTGCAGATCGCAAGCGGGTCTGCGCCCGCCGACTGCAATATCCATTGCACGGTTACATCGCATAGGTCATTACCCAGCGGTACGTTGAACACATGGGCACGCGGGGGCGAGCCTTTATCTGCCATATTGTTCCGCCAACTTCTTTTCTGTTGCCGCAATGGCCGCCGGATAGCCGACGTCAAACCAGAGCCCGTGATGTATCACGCCCATGCAACGGCCCTTAGCGATTGCCCGGTCCCAAAATATATTGGTTGAAAACACGTCCGCAGGCGGGTCGACAATGAGACGCTTCGAAAGCATCTGGATACCAGTCCACACATAGGCTGCAGGCGCGTCCCCCTGGCGACGCGACAATCGGCCGTCTGCATCCATGTTAAAGTCGCCATTGCCCTGGCTATTGTAAGCGATATCTCGCGGAATGAGGAGCATGAGAACGTCCATGCGGGCATCATCCCAATGCGCCATCAGCTGCGAGATCGCATTCTTGCCCGCATTGGTCCACCAATTGTCGGCGTTGACGCAAATGAAGGGATCGTCGGAAATGAGCGGCAACGCGTGAACCAAACCGCCGCCTGTGTCGCGCAACACATCGCGTTCGTCGGATATGCGCACATCCAAGTCATCCGCTGATGCTGCTAAATGTTGCTCTATTTGCTCTGCGCGATAATGCACATTGACGACGATCTTGCCGATGCCGGCATCCCGCAAATGGCCAAGCACATGGTCGAGCAAGGCAACGCCGCCCACTTCGATCAGCGGCTTTGGCCGGTCGGCGGTCAGGGGCATCATACGCGTCCCCTTGCCCGCAGCCATGATCATCGCTGTATCAACAGGCTTAACCATTGATGCGTAATTCCGTAGGCATTGTCTCGCGCACGTGCGGCGGAATGTGCGTGTCGAACCAGTGTTTGACCGGCGCAAGGTCGGGGTGGGCGAAGTCGCGCTCCAGCAACCCCCACATGCGGGGCAAGAACGACACATAACGTTCCTTGCCATCGCGCTTCCATAGCCGCGTAAAGATGCCGATAATCTTGGTATTTCGTTGGGCACCCAGCAAGGCATACTGCGCCCCAAAATCCGCATCAGGTTTTGCCGCATCATGATAATAGGCCAGCATCTCTGCCTCAAGCGCGGGCGAAACGTCCCGGCGCGCATCTTGCAGCAAGGACACCAGATCATATGCAGGATGCCCGACCAAAGCGTCCTGAAAATCAATTATCCCCTGCTGCCCATCATCCAACAGCATGATGTTTTCGGCATGATAATCCCGCAGCACAGTAACCTTCTGATAATCCGCAAGCGGGGCCAGCGCCTCGGTCCAGATGTGGTCAAATGCGCTAACATCAAATGATAACCCCATGGCCGGCATGTACCATTCGGACAACAGCTGCACTTCGCGCATGTAGGTCGCCATGTCATAGCCTTGCGATTGCACAGGCGGAGTTTGCGCCAACTCGACAATAGCATCAATGGCCGCGCGATAGACTGCGGTCTCATCTTCGGGATGTTCGTCCAAATGCTCCCGCATCCGCCGGTCGCCAAAATCCTCCAGCAGCAACAGGCCGCGCGTCAGATCGGTGGCAAAGATTTTTGGCGCGCGAAACTGATGCCCGTTCAGATATTCCGCAATATGAATAAAGGGGCGCGGATCCTCATGCGGTGGCGGCGCATCCATCAAAATCGCTTTGCCGCGCGTGGCGGACTCCACGCGGAAATAGCGGCGGAAAGACGCGTCTCCTGCAACAGGCGTCACGTGCGCGCCTTCCCAGCCATGCAACGTCAGAAATGCATCCAAGCCAGCGGGCGGCGCCATATTAATTACCTGTGTCATCTATATCCATTTTCAAAGTCAGTATTCGGCTTCCGTCCGCTTGCGGTGCAATGTCAATTTTATGGCTTGGCACCACATAAGCGGAACCAAAGCGTTCGGCCCACTCAACGAGCGTGATACGTTCACTGCGCTCGTTTGCCAGCCCCAGTTCGTCCAATTCGTCAGTATAATCAATCCGATACAAATCAACATGGGCAACGGCAACCAAAACATCTGGCGGTTCGTAGCTGTGGACGATGGCGTAAGACGGGCTGGCGACTTCGCCTTCATACCCAAGGCCCGCCAATATCCCTGCACACAACACGGTCTTGCCAGCACCAAGCGGGCCGTTGATCGCCACCCAGTCCGAACGCTTTAGGTCTTTAGAGAGCGAATGGCCAAAGGCGCGCATATCCTCGTCGGTTGGAATGATCATATCTTCTGTAGCGCCATGATGATTGTGGTTCCCGCACCTTTTGCAGAAGGAAAATGAAAAGTGCCAGCATGCAATTCAATTATCTTCTGGGCCAAGGGCACAGCAAGCATGCGCTCGAGCCGCGCAACGAAAAAAGCCCACCACGTTTCCGCAGCAGGCTCTCTTTTCGTCACAAACTGATCGGTGATTAATAGCGATAATGGTCTGGCTTGAATGGCCCTTCGGTCGAGACACCAATATATCCAGCTTGTTTGTCCGTCAGCTTGGTCAATTTCACGCCAAGCTTTTCGAGATGAAGCGTCGCGACCTTCTCGTCGAGATGCTTTGGTAAAACATAGACTTGGTTTTTATAATTGTCGCCATTGGTCCAAAGCTCGATTTGCGCGAGCACTTGGTTGGTGAAGCTTGCCGACATCACAAAACTTGGATGTCCAGTTGCACAGCCAAGGTTGACCAAGCGGCCCTTCGCAAGAACGATGATCTGCTTGCCGTCCGGGAACTGAACGAGATCCGTTCCTGGCTTCACTTCGGTCCAGCTATAATTTGATAAAGCTGCGATTTGAATTTCACTGTCAAAGTGACCGATGTTGCACACGATGCTCATGGGCTTCATGTTCATCATATGCTCGGCGGTGATAACGTCGGCATTGCCGGTTGCTGTGCAGAAGATATCCGCGCGTTGCACGGCCTCTTCCATTGTCACAACTTCAAAACCTTCCATTGCGGCCTGCAATGCGCAGATCGGATCAACCTCCGTGACCATCACCCGCGCGCCGCCGTTGCGGAGCGACTGCGCCGAGCCTTTGCCAACGTCACCAAAGCCAGCAACGCATGCGACCTTACCGGCGAGCATGACGTCAGTGGCGCGACGAATGGCGTCTACGAGCGATTCCTTACAGCCGTAAAGATTGTCGAACTTCGACTTGGTAACGCTGTCATTGACGTTGATTGCGGGAAAAGGCAGTTCGCCCTTCTTCGCGATTTCGTACAAGCGGTGAACGCCCGTCGTAGTTTCCTCCGAAACGCCCTTCAAATTCTTGACCGTTTGCGTGAGGTAACCCGGCTTCTTGGCAACAAATGCCTTCAAAGCGCGCTGGAATTCAACTTCTTCTTCATTCTCCGGCTCGCCAAAGCTTTCGCCGCGCTCAAGCCTTGCGCCCCACAATGCAAACATCGTGGCGTCGCCACCATCGTCGAGGATGATGTTCGCAGTGGTCTCGTCACCCCAATCGAAGATGCGGCCGACATAATCCCAGTAATCCGCAAGGCTTTCGCCCTTGACTGCAAACACAGGAATGTCCTGCGCAGCAATGGCGGCTGCGGCATGGTCTTGTGTCGAGAAAATGTTGCACGTCGCCCAACGCACATCCGCGCCAAGCGCCGTCAGCGTTTCAATAAGCACTGCGGTTTGAATCGTCATATGCAACGAACCCACAATGCGCGCACCGTTCAAAGGTTGCGACGCACAAAATTCCTCGCGCAACGCCATAAGGCCGGGCATTTCGGTTTCGGCAATGTTAATTTCTTTACGGCCAAAATCGGCCTCGCCTATATCGGCAATGACATAATCGTTAAAAGCCACAGGCTTATTCTCCGGGAGGTTTCAGATGCCTTGGCCCTTAACGGCAGATTTCCCGAAAATCAAATATAAAGATTGCTTTATATGCTTTCCCGATGGGGCGCTTTGTCAGAAACGCAACGCATACTGATGTCATCAAACTTAAAAAAACAGATGTCATTAACCTTAAAAAAAGCGCCGTTAAACATAGCCCACTTGCCTTGGTAAGGCGCGTCCCAGATGAAGCGGCAACGCTCTCTCTTGCTAAAGGAAATATCTCATGAGCATCTCTGTTGGCGATAAAATCCCTGACGTCAAACTGGTCAAGGCAACCGCCGAAGGCCCTCAACCCGTTCAGTCTGCGGCATATTTCGCTGGACGCCGCGTTGCATTATTCTCCGTGCCGGGTGCCTTCACGCCAACATGCTCGGCACGCCACCTGCCCGGCTTTGTCGAAAAGGCAGACGAACTTGCCGCCAAGGGCATTGATCAAATCGCCTGCACCGCAGTCAACGATGCCTTTGTTTTGGGCGCTTGGAACAAGTCGGGCGGCTCGGACGCAATCACGATGCTCGCCGACGGAAATGGCGATTTTGCTGCTGCGCTCGGTCTAGAGATGGACGGCAGCGCATATGGCATGGGCAAGCGCGGGCAACGTTTCTCGCTTGTCGTCAACGATGGCATCGTTGAGCAAGTTAATGTCGAAGCACCGGGCGATTTCAACGTAAGTTCAGCAGAATATATGCTCGGACAGCTCTAATCTATTGCTAGATCCACAGAAGCTGCATTTAAAAGGGAGGGGTCACCCTCCCTTTTTTGTTGCCAAATTCGTAAAATTCGTTGAAGCGTGCTTATGCCTACGCAACACGCTCAAAACATCATTAAACAACTCGTTACCGAATATGAATCTTCGGTAAAAAGGCTTCAATCCGCGCTTGCGGCTTATTTGAAGGATGGGGTTCCCCCAAGTGCAGATCAGCGCGCAAGCAATGACTTCTGTTATCCCGAACTCATCATCACTTATGCCGGCAAAACACGCGAGACCAAATCGAACCTCGCATTTGGCAAGCTGGAGAAGATCGGCACGTTCCGGACCACCTTCACCAAGCCCGATCTTTTTGCCGATTATATTGGCGCGCAGCTCGATCTTTTGAATGCGCAATATGAACTCGAGATTTCGGTTGGCCGCAGTCGCCAAGAAATCCCCTTCCCTTATGTTCTCGATGGATCGGCCGATCTTGAACTTGGGACCGTAAGTCCCAACGAGCTAGCACGTCATTTCCCCACCACCGAATTGGCCGATATTGGCGACGAAATCGCCGACGGTTTGTTGCGCGTAAAGGGCAATAATAGTTCGCCACTTGCTTTGTTTGATGGCCTCCGCACCGATTTTTCATTGGCGCGTTTGCGCCACTACACGGGCGCGCCTGCCGAGCATGTGCAGCATTATATTCTGTTCACCAATTACCACCGTTATGTCGACGAATTCGTCAGTTGGGCATGCAAGCAAGTCGGCAATGGACGCTATACCGCATTGTCAGGCGCTGGCGGCCTATATGTGGATCAGCCAACAGACGATGCAGCGCAGCTTGTCGCCGATAGCACATGGCGTCGGCACCAGATGCCGGCCTATCACCTGATCGCTCCCGACCGTTCGGGTATTAGCTTAGTGAATATTGGCGTTGGTCCGTCCAATGCCAAAACGATTTGCGACCATTTGGCGGTGCTTCGCCCTGAAGCGTGGTTGATGATTGGTCATTGCGGTGGCCTACGTGAGACTCAGCGGATTGGCGATTATGTCCTCGCCCATGCATATTTGCGCGATGACCATATCTTAGACGAAGTTCTGCCACCTGAAATTCCCATCCCGCCCATTGCCGAAGTGCAAGTAGCCTTAGCAAGCGCAGCGGAGGATGTATCGGGCGCCAGCGGCGCAGACCTCAAACGGCGGATGCGGACAGGCACCGTTGTCACCACCGACGACCGTAATTGGGAATTGCGCTATTCCGCCTCCGCGCTTCGTTTCTCGCAAAGCCGCGCGATTGCCATCGATATGGAGTCGGCGACAATTGCGGCGCAGGGCTATCGTTTCCGCGTGCCCTATGGCACATTATTATGTGTTTCGGACAAACCGCTGCACGGAGAAATTAAGTTGCCCGGTCAAGCAAACCGTTTCTACGAAGAGGCGATTGCCGCGCATTTACAGATCGGCATTCAAACATGTGAGTTGCTTCGCGAGGCTGGAAATAGCTTACACAGCCGCAAGTTACGCGCATTCAACGAACCACCATTCCGATAAGCACGCGGGAACGAACTTTAGTCCAAACGATTATCAAGTTTGCATTACAACCCAAGGAGGAACGGCTTATGCCAAGCAAGCCCGAAAAAAAAGGTGTGTTCAGCAAGGTTTTGACCACATTGCGCGATCTGACCGATACCCTTTCCGGTAAAGCCCGGTCTGCGGCCGAGACTGCGTCTACCACCGCCAAGTCAGCCGTAGATTCCGCCTCAAGTGCCGCCGCGACCGCTGGTGCAGTCATTAAGGAAAATCCCGGCAAGTCCGCCGCCGTTGCTGGCGCAGTTATCGCAACCGCAGCAGCCGCAGCAGCGGCAGCCGTGGCTGGTCAGAAGGTGTATGCGCGCAAGACCGCGAGCAGCGCAAAGCCTGCTGCGAAAAAACCTGCTGCGAAAAAGCCAGCTGTTAAAAAGCCTGTTGCGAAAAAGGCCGCTGCGAAGAAGCCAGTGGCCAAGCCTGCTGCAAAGCCCGCCGCCGCGGCGAAGCCTGCACCACGGACCAAGCCAGCGGTGAAGAAGGCCGCCCCGGCGAAACCCGCAGCAAAACCAACAGACTAGGTCGCGAACCCATAAATCTCGCAATGTAACCGACGCCGCCATTTCGAGCATCGCGTTCAAACGGGTTCCCACTTATTAGCCGCCATCCGCCGACGGCGTTTGGCTAGCTATCTATATAGTTCCCGATTTTTCATATTGGGTTCCTGACAGATATCTCGACGCGGTGTTTAAACTTTCAGCCTACCCCGTCAAGCCGCGCGGCGTTTCCAGTTTCTAATGGCCAAGCCAACCAGCACACCGAAGAATGTCACCAAAAACAATATTGTTTTAACGGGCCGCGCGGTGGCGGCGACGCCGGAAAGCATATCATGCCCACCGGTAACTGCCGCCTGAATGATCTGGCTAATGGTTTCAGCATAATCGGCAATGGCAAAACCGACGGCTGCGACCATGACGACCTTACCAAGCCGAGCGAGCATGGCGTGCGGCGACGCGGCAAACATCCGCCCACCTGCAAAAGCGCCCCATGCATAAACCGCGATAAAGATGAGGTCCGCCGCCATGCTGTAGATGGCCAAGTCCATCACACCCGATGCTGCCCAGTCAGCGTGGATGATGTCAACGCGCGCCGCATTACCGGCGGCCTGATGGTCGCTGATCCCCAATGGCGCGGCTTCGGTGACCAGCCAGACATTCATAACAATCAGCGCCGCGAGCAACAATATGCCGGACAGCCAGAACCTCCAGAAACGCCTTTCTAGGGCAGATTCGCTATCCAATGCTAGTCTGCCACCAATGACGCTGCCAACGCCCCTGACAGGGCACCCCCGCGCGTCAGATAATAGCTTGTGTAGTCATACACCTCCGCACCATGATGGCGCTTATACTCGCGTACTAACGTCCCGCCCAATCGCTCCACCGCAGTGCGGGAGCGCAAATTATGTGCGCCCACCTGAAACACAACAATGCTGACAAATTGGAAGATATGCCTGAGCATCAGCGCCTTCACTTCGCGATTGATGCCCGTGCGCCAATATGCGGTGGCAAAGAACGTCCAGCCGATTTCTATTTCTTGCGTTGCCGGATCGTAAGCGGAAAAGCGCGTGCCGCCGATGATTTCGTTTGACGCTCGGTCCAAAATGGCAAAGGCACCCTGCGATGCAATGGCATCAGCGAAAAAGCCTTCAAAGACTTCCCTTTTGTACCGATCACGAAATGGATGCATCGCCCAAATTTCGGGGTCGGAGGCGACGGCATAAAGTGCATCACAATCGCGCGCCAATAATGGCCGCAATGTTACGCACACGCCACTCAAAACCGGCTGAATGTCGAAGGGCGGCAACGTCACCAGCGGTCGCCAGTCAGTGCCGCGACAAAGGCCTGCCCGAGCTCTGGCTTGATTACCGCGCTCATATGATTGCCTGGAACCGTGAACAGCTTTCCATGCTGCAAAAGCGCAGTAAGATCGGCGGCAGAGCCATTATCGTCATCTTGTTCACCGCATATAACAGCAACAGGTAAGGTCCAACTGGCAATCTCCGCCGCATCGGTATCGACAAAGCTATCCAAAATATGTCGCAATGCCGCCGGGTCACCGCCAGTGGTTTTCAGGAACGCCTCCGCCATCCACGCAGGCGCCCCCTGTTCATGCTGCCCCAAATTGTCGAAGACATGGCGGAAATGCGCGCTCCGTTTTCCGGTCTGAGTGAGGCCCTCTAGTCCCATGCCTGAGATAACGGCCCGACCAGGCGCTGCGCCACGCGCGAGCATCCGCGATACGGTCCGTCCGCCAAGCGAATAGCCGCCAAGGTCATAATCTGTGATATCCAAATGGCCAAGCAGGGCAAATTGGTCATCTGCCAAAATATCGCGGGGATAATATTTGGGATCATGGGGTTTGCCACTCATGCCGTGGGCGCGCAGGTCAGGCATGATGACGCGGTATCCCGCATCGGCCAAGGCTGCCGCATGGCCGTATTTTATCCAGTTCGTCTCCGCTTCGGACATGAACCCGTGAATCAGCAACAAAGGCCGCCCCTGCCCCGTCTCGCGCCACGCGATCTTAACGCCGTCGGGGGCTTGGAAACTGTTGGATATATTCATAAACCTTAATCGATTTGCAACAATCTACGCCTCGGACTAACGCGCAGCCAAGCCTTT
>Ga0247843_1005858_pt1 | contig 16616 bp, 16 predicted proteins | sample LaCruzMarch2017__FD_192420 | JGI IMG/M metagenome (GOLD analysis project Ga0247843, IMG submission 192420) | Freshwater microbial communities from meromictic Lake La Cruz, Castile-La Mancha, Spain - LaCruzMarch2017_8m | ecosystem: Environmental > Aquatic > Freshwater > Lake | place: Spain... | reverse complement strand
AGGTGAGAAAGCAGTTTCATCGTTGAGTTGTCGGTCGCACTTCAACTTAGCGCATGAGGCTGCTTTTCTCATGTCAACCATCCATCGCAAATCTGGATGAATTCAGGGTTTTGCAAGAGGCTCAATGAGACATTGTATTCATTATCGATATCGCGTTTGCAGGTTTGAGGGAGCACTTTCTATTCAGGCGAAATAACGCGATAGAATCGAATGTTGCCTGGTCGGCTTGGAGTTTTCGGCGGGCCGTTGTCGATCCATTGGACGCGGCTGCCGGTGCCCTGGATCTTGGGCAGGACGCTGTTCCAGCTCACGAGGTCGCTGGAGTATTGAATGGTGTAGTTTTTGCCGGACTCGGTGGCGAATTCGAGCAGGACATCCCCGCCGGTCAGCGTGGCACGCGGGGAGAGGGAGGTGGCAGTGCCTTCGATGACGGGCGGTGTCGTCGTGATGCCAATGGCATCCAGCGTGGGGTCAGGCGTGCCGACGCGCGGGCTGGCGTAGAATTCCAGGGTGAAGGTCACGCTTTGCCCCGCAGGCACGAGCTGGGTGATGTCCACATAGGGCACGGCATCGACGATGCCGTGGCGGTTCCAGACCTGCCAGTTGCTGGCGAGATTGCGAATCCAGACTCGGAAAGCGGAGGCGCGGGTGCCGGTGTTGGTAAGGATGTAGTCCCGCAGCAACATGCCGGTCTGGCGGTCCGTGCGCAGGGCACCGCTGGCTGCCACGGTGGCGGTGACGATGCCCGGCAGCACGGTGAGGGTGGCATTGCCGAAGGTGATGAAGGGATCAAGCGTCTGCCCCGCGCCATCGACAAACAAGTCCTCGGTGCTGCCGAGTGTATTGTAAGGCGCGAGCTGGAGGGTGTAGCTCCCCTCTGGCAGGCCGGTGATGCTGAGCTGAGCAAAGGTGCCCGCGATGTGGTTCGGCTTGGCGGTATCAAAGATGTCCACAGTGCCTTTTCCACGAGCCACGCCGGGATCGTCATCACGCTGGATGCCGGTGCCGCGAGGGCCATCGAAGTCGAGGGGATTCGCTGGCTGCACAAAGACCACTCCCGTCAGGCCCGAAGAGCCAACGACCTCGACGACGACACCGTAGCTGAAGAGACCAGTCGCTGGCACTGGGGCAATGGTGATGGGAGCGGTGAACTGCGTGCCTTCAATGCTTGTATAGGTCGGCTCCGGGAAATCGACGAGGTAGTTCTGTGCATCCGCCAGCAGAGGCAAAAGCAGACAGGTAGCGGCGAGGAAGGGTCTCATGAGGCAAAGGACGAGGGGTGATCAGAAGCGGAATTGCACGGCGGTGCCGAAGGTGAAGCCATCCAGCACGGCCCTGTAGGAGGACGGACCGACGCGGGCGGAGAGGGAGTTCATCCAGTCATGCCGACCAAAGGCGCTGAGGCTGATCCGTGGGGTGATGGCATAAGCGGCCTGCCATTGGAGATAAAAACCGCCGAGCACATCCATGTCGGAGTTTTCAGCCTTCCAGTTGCCGACGGTGGTCGTCGTCCCCGCCGTGCTGCCCGTCAGTTCTTCCTGAAAGGAGGCCCGCCAGTCCACGAGGTTCAGCGCAAAGCCGAGCGATCCGCCCACAGACCAAGGTCCGCGCTGAAACTCCAGCACCGGGCCGAGAGAGAAGATATAGAAGTCGAGTTCGAGAGCTTCCTCAATCGAGTTGGTAAAAACGCCCGTCTGAGTGCCGGTGAGCACGGAGGTCAGCACTCGGCTGGTGGGCACGTTGTCGATGACGGGAGAGGGCCCCTGCGGATTAAAAACACCCGCATAGGGTGCCAGGGGTGGGATCACACCTTGCAGCGCATAGGTGTCGGTGACGGTATTGGCAAAAGCCTGGGACTGCTGGGTGGCGCGGAAAGTGGAAGAGGTGCCGCGCGTCTCCATGCGCGGGGCCATGAAGCCGAGACTGGCCCCCAGATGCCAGCCTTTGCCGAGATCAATCATGCCCGTGATGTCCAGGGCCGGAGTCGCCGCGCCTTCGCGGTCCTCTTTCCAGGTAGGATTGACGGCGCTGGCGATGGTCTGGCTAAAGACCGTGCTGGTGCCTGTGCCGGTGAAGACGAGATTTCCACCCTGGACTTGGCTGCTGTCGTTGTAACCCCAAAAAGCGGTGGTACCGGGCAGGAAGGCTCCAGGGTTGGTGGTGTTAATGTCCTGGAAGACGAAGCCGTTGTCATAAGTCCGGTCCGCAAAGCCGGTCTGGGGGCCAAAAGGATTGCTCACCGAAGACGCAGGCACCAACTGCGGCAGGGTTGCCGAGCCCTAAAAAGAGCCCGTATCGAAACGAATGCCGCCCATCGTGCGGTAGGAAGCTCCGGCTCCGACACGCCAGGAGATGCCAGAATCGGCTGCGAGGCTCTTCTCGTGAGTGAAGCTGAGAAGAAGCACGGAATGAAAAGCGGCAAGACGTAAACGGGACATGCAGGCATCGGGGGGTAGGTGAGAGCGACGTAGGTTGAGCGGGAAGTGATTCAAAGTAAAGAGACGCTCTTGTGGGATAAGAAAGGCACAGAGTCGTTTCCGACGTGGCTGCGAATAATTTGCCATACAGTTCAGCCACCCACCGACCACGATGCTGACCTCCGCGCTCCATTGGCCGACTTGCGCGTCTTCCACACGCTAGATGGCGCGGTATTTCGATTTCGTGGGGTTGGCGGGGAAGGGTGTGGTGTCGGTGTAGTTGGAGTGGTGTCGTAGGCCAGGAGGGTCCAGCCATTGCCACGATCCACTTGCAGTTCACACATGTCGAGGTAGGCACTGTTGCCACCCCAGCCCCAGCCGACTTGCACGACATTGCCGCTGACAGTGATGTCAATCACGGGCTGGAGGGTGCTGAGGTCAAGGCCGATCTGCTGCCGTGGACCCCTGGAGCCGTGGAGTATTGAATCAAGGAAATCACGGGGTGAACTTCTTAGATGCCCTGATATGAAACGGCAATCAAAAAGTCAGAGCTTTGGAGTGAGTTTTCAAAAAAATAGACTTTTACAGTCATCTGCCTTCATGATCACGAGCGACTATTCCACGACTCTCAGTGCTGCGAAGCGGGGGACACAGTCTCCACCGCTGTTAACCGCGGAAAGGCAAAGAGGGCAGATAAGCAGGATCATGGTCATTCTTTCTGCATCCTCCCCCCTCTTTGCCCCTCCACGGCAGATAATAAGGCCGGTGCGCGACCTGATATTGCTCTGCCGCCGTGGACTAATGACTTATGGTATTCTTATAATTGTCAGAATGTTGTATTGAATGTAGTCGGCATCTATTGCTATATTTGCAGTCAGTGTAAAATCAGCCATGCCGCCCGTCAGTCCCTCCACCAAGCCTGCCGCTCCGCTCTTTATCGGCACGCCCGGTCCTGCGACGGGGAATTTGCTGCAAAAGCTGGAAGATCGCCGTGCCTGGCGCTTGCGGGAGGCATCTCCACATCTCTGGGTTCTCGTCGCCATCCTGGGGGATCTTATCATGGCCGTGCTGGCTGGGCACTGCGCCTATTGGCTGCGCTTTCACTCCATGCGCGATTTTGGCAACTGGGATGACATGGAGCTGCGGCAGTACACCGGCCACATGGCACTCGGCAGCCTCACCCTGCTCCTAGCCATCGGCTGGCAGGGTATTTACCACCGCAGCGTCCTGCTACGGAATCGCTGGATCGCCTCAAAGCTAGCAAGGGCCGTGCTCATCTGGACGCTCGCCTTCCTTGCCATCACCCTGGCGCTGAAGATGCAGCCGCCCATCTCGCGTGTTTACGTCGCACTTGATGGTGCCTGCTCTCTCCTGCTGCTGCTGGGCTGGCGCATGGCTTTCAATGCCTACCTGCATTCTCCCGCCCGTATCACCAGCCTGCAGCAGCGCACCCTTTTCGTTGGTTGGAATGAGGACGCCCAGCGGCTCTGGCGCACGCTCAGCGAGGACCGCGCGCACGCCTTTGATCTCATCGGCTGGGTGGACGCCTCTGGCTGGCGGGAGGCGGAGCCAGCACCCTCAGACATCCCCTTCGTCGGCTACCTGGAGGACATCCACCGCATCATTGCCCGGCACACTGTGGACATGGTCATCGTCGCCGACCTGCCGCGCCAGCACCTCGTGGAGCTAGCGAATCTCTGCGAGCGGGAGATGATCCAGTTCAAGCTCGCTCCCTCCGTCTTCCGCATCTTCGTCTCCGGCCTGTCCTTGGAGACCATCGCCGGCACCCCGGTCCTGGGCGTGAACCGCCTGCCCCTGGACAGCACGCTCAATGTCATCTCTAAGCGCGCCCTCGACATCACCGGTGCCCTCGTTGGCCTCCTCCTCAGCGCTCCACTCATCGCCTACTTCGGTGCCCGCGTGTGGCTGGAGTCGCGCGGCCCCATCTTCTACAAACAGCGCCGCTGGGGCATGAACGGCGTCCCCTTTGACATCATCAAAATCCGCTCCATGAAGATCAATGCCGAAGCCACCACCGGTGCCCAGTGGTGTGTCGCAGATGATCCCCGCCGCCTCCGCGTCGGTGCCTTCATGCGCAAATGGAACATTGATGAAGTCCCGCAGTTCTGGAACGTGTTAAAGGGCGAGATGAGCCTCGTCGGCCCGCGCCCAGAGCGGCCCGAACTCATCGCCGCCTTCAAGCACGAAATCCCCCACTACAACGCCCGCCACCAGGCCCGCCCCGGTATGACTGGCTGGGCGCAGATCAAGGGTCTGCGTGGCGATACCGACCTGGCAGAGCGTATCAAGTGCGACCTCTGGTACCTCGAAAACTGGAGCCTCCTGCTCGATCTCCAGATCATGTTCCTCACCTTCTTCAAGCGCGACAACGCCTACTGAGAACGTCGCGGGCCGTGCTTTCCCGCAGCCCAGGTCTCTGCTACGCATGGCCCGTGATCTACCTCGACGCCAACGCCACCACGCCCACTGCCCCAGCTGTCGTCGCGGCCATGCTCCCCTGGCTGCACGAGCATTACGCCAACCCCAGCGCCAGCTACACCAGTGGCCGCCGCGCCCGCCGCGCTATCGAGACCGCACGTGCCCAAGTCGCCGCCTTGATCCACGCTGAGACCGCCGAAATCGTCTTCACCAGCGGCGGCACCGAGAGCATCAACAGCATCCACGCCTTTGCCCGTAACGAGTGGCCCCAGCGCCCGCACCTCGTCATCAGCACCACCGAACATAGCGCCGTCATTGAGTGTGCCGCGCTCTGGCAGCAGCAGGGCGGCATAGTCACCCAAGTGCCCGTGGATACGAATGGACTCCTTAATCTTGACGCCCTCCGCACCGCCATCATCCCCGGCCAGACCGCTCTCGTATCCCTCCTCTGGGCGAACAACGAGACCGGCGTCATCGCCCCCATGCGCCAGGCTATCGAGATCGCCCACGCCGCCGGTGCCCTCGTCCATGCAGATGCCGTCCAGGCCGCAGGTAAAATTCCACTCGATGTCAATGAAGTGCCCGCAGACTACCTCAGCCTCAGCGGTCACAAAATGCACGCCCCCAAAGGCATCGGTGCCCTTTACATCAGCCGCCATGCCCCATACCGCCCCTGGATGCTCGGTGGCGGTCAGGAGGGCGGACGCCGCAGCGGCACGGAGAATGTTCCCGGCATCATCGCCTTTGGGAAAGCCGCCGAACTGGCCCAGGACCACCTCGCCACTGTCGGCACAGACACGCTTGCCGCCCTGCGGGACTCCTTTGAGCAGCACCTCCTCACCGCCTTGCCAGAGGCTACTATTCACAGCCGCAACGCCCCCCGCTTGCCCAACACCACCTCCATCTGCCTCCCCGGCGTGGACGCCGCAGGCATGCTCATCCTCCTCGACCAGCGCGGCATCGCCTGCTCCGCAGGCTCCGCCTGCCATAGCGCCGCCCTCCACCCCTCCCATGTCCTAGAGGCCATGGGATTCGACGCCCGCCACGCCGCCAGCACCCTTCGCTTCACCCTCTCCCGAATGAGCACCGAGGCCGAGGTCATGCACGCTGCCCAAGAGACCCTCCAAGCCCTCCACCGCCTACAAGAAATCTAACCCGTAACGAAACCGCGCCTGCGGTGATGAGCGCTCCGAGGCTCGATCTACCCTCCTCCTCGTCCTAGAAAAGAGCGCCTCGTCACGGAGTTTACGCATCAAAAATGAAGGGGCCGCTGCCACCGGAAAGCACCCAACCTGGCAGAGACACATTTCGACTATTCTTAAAGCTCTCCGTGAGCCGGATGAGGGAACGCCGCTCCACCCTGTCCTGCGTCACATCAGGCCGCACGTTGGCAGCATAAGGCACGACGTATTGCAGTGAGTCGATCATCGCATCGAAGCCCGTGGGATCCGTGTCGAGAAAGTCCTTCAGGATGTCCGCCAGATTGGCTCCTGTTTTGCTGTGCGGCTCGTCACCTGTGCTTTCGGGGCGGCGGCGGGGCTGGCCGATGTCATGCGGATTCAGGTTGATGAAGAGCCAGCGGCGGAAATCTGGAGCCCAGTCCAGGTCAAAGAGCTGGCTCGTTAAGCGCGGACGTCCACGACCGCGCTGCTGCGGGTCGAACTCCTCCTTCCTCGGTCCCACCTGCATGAACTCCTTCTTCACCGCCACGGCTCAACCGGGTTTGTCACCGTTCACCACCACCCGCTCCGCCACCTCCAGCCGGGTCTTCCATGCTGTCTTCGGCTTCAGAATTCTTCCTCCAAGCTCGATTTGCAGCGGGCGCGGAAAGAACTCGTCACTGGCCTTCCATTCGCGGGAGGGGTCCCCTGCCAGAGCAGATGCTCAAACCCGAACCACGGCTGCACCGCCGCGTCCAGACCGTGCAGCGCATAGGTCTGGAAGAACTCGCAAGCCTCAAGCAAGCTGCTCTTTCCTGTGCCATTGTAGCCCACGAAGGCTGTCAGCGGCCCTAGTTGCAGCAGACCGCTGTCTTCGACGGCTTTGAAGTGGCTGACACGGACGGAAGTCAGTTTCATGAAGCTGATTCTGGGAGTTTTCCAAGCCGTAACAAATCCCGGTAGGTGCTCCGCGTCTCCGCTTTCACGCTTTCCGCCACCAGCGGGAAGGTGCTAAGGATGTGGGTGAATTCGTCTTCGGTCAGGTCGTAGAGGCGGGCCACGAGGGCGTCGATCTCGGCGCGGGCGGTCTGGCGCTGATCGGGGGCGGTCAGGCCGTGGGTCGCGTGCGTGGCGCGCTTGCCAAAGACTTCCTTCATCAACTCGTCATAGGCCGCGCTCGTGCCCACCAGCCTCGCCGCTCGCTCCACCAGCGGGTGTCCAATCAGGCGGCCTTGCTGTGCTTCTTTTCCAAATCTCGTGCGGACTTGAGCCGTTCTTCATACACGGAGGCAAACTTGGGCTTGAGGGCGCAAAAGGACGCCTTGAGTTCACTCCCCTGCTTACCGCTGGTCTGGAGGTAGTAGATCGTGCTAATGGCTTCCAACTCCTGAGCGCTCTTGGCGTTCAGCTCCTGAGCCAGCGCCGCAAATTCGAGGGGAGTTACGCCAACGAGCTTTTTCACGAGCGACCTCAGGCTCTCTTGAGCTGTAAAGCGATAGCTCTGGTAAGGCCCAGCCGAGACAGCTTCCTCTTTGATCAGTCCTTCGCTCTCGAAGGATTCAAGCTGACTGTCGAGTTCACTGGAATACGGGCCGTAGTGCAGGTAGCCAAAACGGAAGCCAAACGGCACGCCAAAGTGCTGGAGGATGTGGATCAGCTTCTGGAATTTCTTGCGCCCTTCGACGGTGGCGACTGCTTCCAGGAGTTGGCCGATGATGAGGATGCTGTTCATTTGAGCTTACTTGACGCGGGTGCGATGAATTGTTTTTCAACCTTTATGACATGTTTCTCAAATTCAGGAAGAAAATAAAGCCTTAAAAAACGTGGCTGCTCAGGCCCGCCGAGAGTGCGGAAAATCGGTGAGACCTCTTGCACAGGTATTGCCGCATCATTCGAGCCACCTTCACTCATCAAGATGGAATTGGCCGCGATTGTCTGAAACTTGGCCTCTGGCTCATCGCCCGTCTTGGGCATTTTGTAGGCGGTGAAGGTGATGTAGTCGAGTTCCCAGGAGTTTCGCAGCTTCTCACCCAGCGCTGTCAGCTTGGTGCGCCACTCCGCCTCATTGGCAGCGGTGGCAGACAGTTCCTTCATTTTGAATACCTTCTGCCTGTTGAGGTAGGCACCCGAAAGTAGAGCCAGCAGGCGGTGTGGCTTCTTGCTGGAGTTCGCCCATAGGCTCATGCTGCCGATGATGCCGGGCTCATCCACTTGGCGGAAGATGCTGTCATCGACAGCACCCATTCTCAGAAAGTACTCGCGCACGGTGGGAAGGGTGGCCTCCGGCAGCTTGCCTTCCTGGGCCAGCCTCGCCGCCTCTCGGAAGAGGCAGAGCAGATGGGCCTCCCAGCGGCGGGTGCTTTTATGAAAATAAACCTGCACGCTCATGTGTTGCCTTGCCATGAGGAGCTGCTCGGCGGAGTGGAGACCACGTTTGCCGTCGAGGCACAGTCTGAGCAGCCCCTCCCCCTCTTCAGTGAGTGGTTTCAGAGTGCCGAGGCAGAGCGCGTTCACCAGCCACTCCAGATCGTAAATGCCATAGCGGACGCCTGTGAAGTGGGCGTCACGCAGCAGGTAATCCATGCGGTCTGCATCCAGTGAACTGCTCACGATGTCCTGGAGGAAACGGTGCTCGAACTGCTTGCCGACGATGTCCGCCACAGTTGCCGCTTTCAGCCCATTTTTCTTCAAGGTCTGCGGAATGGAGCTTTCGGGGCCGACAATCATTCGCTGGGAGCGGTGCTCGTGCTCGGCAGTGTCGGGAAAGGCACGCTCCATGAGGTGGGAGAATGCTCCATGCCCGGTGTCATGCAGGAGCGCCGCCGCTTTCACACTCCGCCCATGCTCACTGATGAGCCGACCTTCACTGGAGTCCCGTCCATACCTGCGCTCCAGCATCTCCAGGATACGCTGGGCCACATGCAGGACGCCCAGACTATGGTTGAACCGCGTGTGCTCCGCTCCTGGGTAGGTCATGTTGCTCACGCCCAACTGGCGCACTCGGCGGAGTCTTTGGAATTCGTCCGTGTCGATGAGGTCCAGGAGAAACTCATCACCTGGATCGATGCGGATGAGGCCGTGGATGGGATCACGAAAGACGCGCGGGCGATTGCTCATGGGTGGTGGGACTTCAGGATGCCAATTTTCCGAAGCGGAGCAACTCCCGGTAGGTGCTCCGCGTCTCCGCTTTCACGCTTTCCGCCACCAGCGGGAAGGTGCTGAGGATGTGGGTGAATTCGTCTTCGGTCAGGTCGTAGAGGCGGGCCACGAGGGCGTCGATCTCGGCGCGGGCGGTCTGGCGCTGCTCGGGGGCGGTCAGGCCGTGGGTCTGGTGCGTGGCTTTCTTGCCAAAGACTTCTTTCAGGAGGTCGTCATACGCGGCGCTCATGCCCAACAACCGCGCCGCTCGCTCCACCAGGGGGCGGAAGGCGGGGGAAGCGGGAGATGGTTCTCTCTGGTTCATGTTTTGGACGCCTCACCTGCTGCCTTGTAGTCGTGAAAGGGTTTTTCCCAGTCCACATGGGGGAAGGCTTTCTTCAGGGCTTCGCCGAAGTCAGGATCATTCAGGGTTTCCCAGGTCACATCTTTGAACTGTGCGTCGAGGCGCATTTCGTGAATGAGCTTGTCGGCGGTCGGGAAGGCTTTTTCGAGTTCCCGCTGCAGCCAGCGCTTTACGGTCTCGGCGTTGATGGGATGCACACGGGCCACCAGTTCATCAGGCGGGCTGACGAGTGCGATGGGGAGGAAATGATCCGCCACAAGATCGCGGGAATCATCCAGCTTGGTTTGCAGCTCCTGCTTCACCCGATCTTGGAAGGTCGCGAGTTCCGCTTTCAGTTCATCAAGCCGCTTGTCAAAGAGCGGTCGGGCGCTTTTCAGCATCACCCGGCCCAGCCGCTCACCCAGGGATGGAGTGAACAGCCGCAGCTTCGCCACCTTCTCATCCATGTCCTTGGATGAGAGAGAGCTGCCCTTTTCGACGAGGTCAAAGGTCGTACGCAGCCGGTCTTTGAGTTCCTTGCTCGTGGCAAGCTGTTGCAGTGACTTCGGCAGTGCCACCTTGTGCTTTTGAATGGCCGCTCCGGTCAGTTTGATCTCCACATATTGGAGGTAGGGCTCAAAGACACGGACCTGTCGTGCCACGTCAAACTTCACTGGCGGCGCGGCTTCGAGCGCGCTTTTGACCTCCTCATAGTGAACGTCAAAAATAGGCAGCTCGCTGACTTCAAGCGAGATGGAACTGAGACGAGACGCCTCCCCGGGCGACGCGGCTGCGGCGATGGCTTGTTCACGGGCGCTTGGACACAGCCTCAACAGCAATTCCCGCACTTGGCCGTTGGAAAGGCGGATGGCGTTGGGCGTTTCGTCACTTTGCGGTTCCACTTCGAGGTAAAGCGCTGTGGGAGTGAAACTCCAGCCCTCATCATCCACGATCAGGATGGCCGCCCGGAAGCCCGGTGAGTGCGTGATGTCTATATCCGCCTCCCGCAGCTTATCCACAGCGGCGAGCGTGCCGTAACCCATGCGCAGGGTGCGTTCATCAAAGTCCAGACTGACGGTGATGCTGACGCCAGCGCGGTTGTTCTTCAATTCCACGAGGGCGGCGGCTGTTCCAGCATGAATGCCCGGCGCGGCATAAACCACGCGATTCTGCGCCCGGCTCACGAGAGTCGCGGCCTTGCGGTCAGACAGGGAGGTGAGCAGGGCATGAGTCATGGCTTCTTTTTCCTTTTTGGGGGCGGTGCAGGCAGCTTTTTCAGTTCCTTCACCGCTGCATCGAAGTCCAGCTCCACCTTGGAGGGCTTCGCCAGCTCGGTGCGGTGGTATTTTTCATACTCCAGCTCCGCCTTCTGCACGGCCTGGTCGTGGGAGATGCGGCCCGCGTGGGTGAGGATGTCCCGCCCGCCGAGGCGCAGGAAGTCGTCCATCCGAGCCAGCCAGTCGCTCATGTACATCGGCTGGCGGTTGAGCGCCTGCACCTCCGCCAGTTCCAGAAAGGCGGTCACGATGCGGTTCAGGGCGTTGAGTTCCTCCGGTGACAGATAATTCTTGGCGATGGCGGCCTCCGCCTTGCTGGGCTTTGCTACCAGCCAGTTCGTCATGCCGACCTGCGGTTTGGCGGCGTCCACGCGGGCATGGATGACCTCAGCCGCCGTTTGTCCGTGCGCCGCCCAGTGCATCTTGTTCTGCACCGTGGCGAAAAACAGGCGCGACGCCTCCACGCTCGGGTCGTAGTCGATGCTCGTGGCGTAAATCTCCAGCACCTTGCGCCAGAACTCCTTCTCCGAGGAGCGGATGTCCCGGATGCGGGCCAGCAATTCCTCAAAGTAATTGCCGCCGCCGCGCTGCTTCAGCCGCTCGTCATCCATGGTGAAGCCCTTCACGATGTATTCCCGCAGCCGCTGCGTGGCCCAGATGCGGAATTGCGTGCCCCGCTGGGATTTCACCCGGTAGCCGACGGAGATGATGACATCGAGGTTGTAGTGCGCCGTCTCGTAGTTCTTGCCGTCGGCGGCAGTTATCCGGAATTTCCGGATAACTGAATCTGCCCGCAGTTCCCCCTCCTCGAAGATGTTCTGGATGTGTTCATTGATGGTGCGCACGTCCTTCTGAAACAACTCCGCCATGAGCTTCTGCGTCAGCCACACGGATTCGTCCTCCAAGCGCACTTGGAGCCGGATGCGGCCGTCGTCGGACTGGTAAAAGAGGAACTCGCCGCCGCCGGGCTGGGGTGCTGGGATCAGGTCGCTCATATCACGCGGGCAGTTTTCCAGAACGCAGCAACTCCCGGTAGGTGTTCCGGGTTTCGGACTTCACGGACTCGTCCACGAGGGGGAAGGTGCTGAGGATGTGGGTGAATTCGTCTTCGGTTAGGTCGTAGAGGCGGGCCACGAGGGCGTCGATCTCGGCGCGGGCGGTCTGGCGGGCGGCGGGGTCCGTCAGGCCGTGGGTCGCGTGCGTGGCGCGCTTGCCAAAGACTTCCTTCATCAACTCGTCATAGGCCGCGCTCGTGCCCACCAGCCTCGCCGCTCGCTCCACCAGCGGGCGGAAGGCGGCGTCTTTTGACGTTAAGCGGGGCATGCTGGTCTGCTTGAGGAAGAAGATCGAAACGTGTGAAGTCACCTTCTGTCGGAGCTGATAGTCCACGATGAAGCTGTTGAGCACGGCTGTGGCGGCAAGCCGCTCTCCCATCGTGAGGTGTTGCTGATTCAGAATCAGTTTCGCTCCCTTCACCGCATCAAAATAGATCTCCTCCAAGCGAAGCGTGTCCGGGCAGACAACATTCGGCGGAAGAACTGTGGCGATCATTGTCCTTTCATTCGTGCTGGCCGCGATGTCGCGAAAAGCAATGCGATAGCTTTGGTAGTCGAGCAGCAGGTCGTCATCACTGACTGCTGATTTGATTTCTGAACTATCGCAAAGCTTCTTCAGGGCACGCTTCCTCCCTGGAATGAGCGCGAGTCTAGCTTCTGCAAGGTCCACCCAATATCTTGGCTCACAGAAAGGATAGACAAATTGGTGGATCATTTTTCCCTCCACCAAATAGACCAAACCTTTCTTGGGGTTGGGTTGGTATAGGTTGGCATCATCCGTGATATGAAACTCGCGGTGGAAACTTATGTTCCAAACACCCTCCAACTGGTCACCAAGCATGGGTTGCAGTGCCAACTTCGAAGCAGTGACGACTTCACTTGCTGTCATGAACTCTGGAACCGAGAGGGAGTCTGGCGAAAGCTTGCGAATCAGAGAAACGCTGATTTCGACGTGCTGGGATTCTGAACTCAGGAAACTGGTCAATTCAGACGGACGAACAGCCACGCGCGGATTGATGCGAAAGCTCGCCATGAAGCGATCCGAACTCCCGCCGACTCGGTAGCTGAGGAGACAAAACTTGAAACCATGATGCACAGCGTCCTTGTCGAAGATGCCGCGCTCATTTGAAAAGCTGTGAAGGGCGCTGATGTGAGTCGTTTCAAACAACATGCGGCGGAGCTGGGTGGCACCGAGGTCGGTGTAGATGCCGCTGGGAATGATAATGCCGCAGTAGCCGTCCTGGCGCAGGAGATGGCGGGTTTGCTCGGTGAAGAGTTTGTAGAGGTTGAGGTCGGTGGTGGCCTTCCGCCCGTTGATGATGGCGGTCTGGTTGGCGTATTGCGGCGCGTTGCGGAACCAGAGGTTCACATGCGGGAAGCCGGAGAGGTAGGCCAGCCATTCGTCCCGCAGCTCGGGGCTCTTTTTGATGAGGTCGGCCTTCGCCTCCTCGAAGTCCTCCAGGCGCATGGCGTTCTTCGTGACGACTTCGCTGTGCTTCTGGAAGAACTCCTTGGCATCCGGCTTGAAGTTTTCCCACGGCGGATTGGTGATGATGGCATCGAACCCGCCGCGATTGGCGATGACTTCATCGAACTCGTAGGCCCAGTGGAAGGGGGTGAGGGATTCGAGGTCTTTGAGGGTGATTTTGCGCTTCTCGGGTTTGCCCTCGCTGCCCTTCTTCGCATCCCAGGTGGCGGCGTGGAACTCGATGCCGAGCTGATGGAACTCGGCCAGCAGAAGGCGGTTTAGCACCTCGCGGGCTTCGTTTTTGATCTGCTCAATGCCGCGCTTCACGGTGACGAGGTCCTCCATCCACTCGGTGGCGGCTTTATAGAGGGCGATGCGGCGATTCTTCTCCGCCAGCAGTTCGCCGTATTTCTTGCTGTGGATATTGGCGAGGAATTCGGCCTCTTTTTCCTTCTGGGAGGGCTTGATGGAGATCTCCACTTCAAAGCCGAGTTCGGCCCCCTGGCCGCCTTGGAGCTTCAAGTGGGCCTGCTTCCCGGCAGGGAGGTGCTGCTTGTCAAAGGCGGCGGAGTCCACCTTGATGAGGCCGATGAGGGAGTTCCCGGAGAGGATGTTGAACTCGATATTCGGCAGCGGCTCGAGCTGGTCCCGTGACTCGGCACTGGCGACGAGGGCGAGGAAGAGGCGGAGCTTCGCGATCTCGGTGGCCTCCTCCATGATGTCCACGCCATAGATGTTTTCGGTGATGATCTTCTTTTTCAGCCAGTAGGCCACGGGGGCCTTGTGCTTCTGCTTCTCGAAGTCGATCCACTGGAGCACGGGCTTGTGATTCAGCGCCTCACAGCGACCCACGAGGGCGGTGACGATGCCGAGCAGCGTCTTCATGGCAGCGACGAGGAAGGCCCCGGAGCCGCAAGCGGGATCAAGCAGGGAGAGGCGCGGGATCACGTCCTGAAGCAGTTTGCCGCAAAGGTTGCCATCGGCATGGAGGAGGATGTCGTCCATGCTCTCGAAGCGGCGGGGTGCGGGGAACTTCTTCGGCGCGGTGAGGTGCATCTTTTGCTTCACGTCGAAGCCGTCGTTCGCGGCATCCAGCAGGAGGCGGTGGATGGTCTGATCACAGAGGTATTCGGTGATCTCCGGGCAGGTGTAGTAAGCGCCGAATTCCTTCTGGTTGATGTATTTCTCGAAGATGTAGCCGAGCACGTCGGGATTGATCTCGCGGTCGTCGCCGCCGGGGGTGTCATCGAGGCTCCATGAGTAGGAGCGGAAGAGATCGAAGAGGCCCTGGAAGAAGCTGTCGGCGATCTTGATACGGCGGTAGGGGCTGGAGAGCAGTTCATCCCCCTCGATGCGGCTTTCGATGCCGTGCGGAAGGAACAGGCCGCCATTCAGGTAGGGCACGTCACCGAGCGGGAGCTTGCCGCAGGGCTTTCGTTTCGATTCGGGCTTGGCGAAACCCTCGAAGAAGAGATCTCGCAGGAAGTGGGAGTAGAACTGGTTTTTCGCGCTGCCGGTGGAGGCATCCAGCTTTGCCTGAAGGTAGGCCACGCTGCCGCCATCCAGGAAACGTTTCATCTGGAGGAACCAGATAAACATGAGGCGGTTCAGCAGCACGGAGGCATACCAGCGCTTTTCACGCGGGTCGCGGATGCCTTCGATGGCGTCGAGCAGCTTCTCGTGCTCGGCCTGGAAGTCCTTGAAGAATGCTTTGGTAACGGCCTCGACATCCAGCCCGGCGCGGACGCGGTTGGCGGTCTCGGTGATGGGGAGATTGCCGTGGTCATCCAGCTCCGCGATGTCCACGACGAGGGCGGAGAGTTTTGAAAGGAAGAGATCACCGGGCTGGCCTTTGAGGAAGGTGTGGCGGCGGGGGACGTGGCGCTTTTCCTCCCGCTTCATCCACAGCCAGAGGGACTGGGTGCGGCGGGCATCAAGGAAGATAAGGATGTTTTCCACGCTTTCGAGCGTGATGCGCTTCCAGATGGATTGCTGGGTCTTCGCATCCGGCAACGGTGTGGTGGCATCCGCTGGCGTGATCTCAAACACGCGGAAGCCGGAGAGCTGGGCGATCTCCTGCGCTTTGTAAGCCGTGCCCTCATGCTCGACCGGGATGGCTTTACGTGAAGCTGGCTGGTTCCAACCGAGGTCCTCGATGAAGAGGTCGGCGAAGCGGAAGCTCTGGAGCTTGGCGCGGGCTTCGGTGGGGTTGAGACGGGAAGAGGGCATGGGGGCGGGAGAGTGACCTGAATTTGCCAGGATGTGACTACCGGGGCTGCCGGAGGCTAAGGATTGTAACCCGAGGTGCCTGTCAGCGGGTTGTGCCAGCTCAAGCCGGAGAATTTGGAAAAGTCAGCGTCGTTGGTGTGGACGATGGCTCCGCGATTGAGCGCGATGGCGGCGATCTGTGCATCCGTGGTGAGATTACCTGCGGTGCCAGCCAGAGTGAGCAGTTCGAACACCTCCTGATGGTGAGCTGTCTCCGCCAGCACCAGCTCAACGGGCGGCTGCTGTATCCATGTCCTGACCGCTGCCACCGCATCAGCGGCGGACAAGGGCACTTTCATCATGCGAGCTGAGGTGATGATGCGGACAAAGGCGAACATCACTGGATGGCAGAGCAACACCGGTTCAGTGCCTGCAAGGCAGCCTTCCCACCAAGTCTTTGCAGCGGCATGATCCGCCGCCCCTTGATCGTAGGCATAGATGAGGAGGTTGGCGTCTGGAACAATCATAGTGACTCACCACGCGCCGTCCGTGCCTGGAGATCGAGAAAGGCTTCGTCATCAAGCTCGCCGAGAATCTCGCTCGCGGTGCGGCTGCGGCACACCGCAGGGTTGCTTTCTGCGAATGGTCCCGTGATCACAAACGGAGCGCTGGACTTGCCGGTAGCAGGTGTCTTTTTGGGAGTCTGATTGATCAACACCCGCAACGCGAAATGAATCAACTGGCTGGGCTGATCAATGCCAGCCGCAGCCGATGCCTGCGTGAACAGAGAGTCGTCAAGGTTGAGAGTCGTTTGCATGGACTAAGTATGCAGGGCGGGAATCGAATGGGCAAGCCTCGCGTTTATGCCAGGCCGAGCGAGCACAGAATGCGCGGCTCTTTGAGATTGGAATCATGGAGGTTCACCACCACGAGGCGGTCATCACGATGCATGTTGGTGACCATCTCGGCTAGCGAATCAAGGCTGATGTCGGTGCGGAGCTGGCGGTTCAATTTATCGACGGCTTCCGTGGTGAGCGGGTGGTCATAGATGGCCTGCACGGCTGCGCGGAGGGAATCGCTAAGGAACAGGTCCCCCTGCCGATGGCGGAGG
>Ga0247843_1005855_pt1 | contig 16620 bp, 16 predicted proteins | sample LaCruzMarch2017__FD_192420 | JGI IMG/M metagenome (GOLD analysis project Ga0247843, IMG submission 192420) | Freshwater microbial communities from meromictic Lake La Cruz, Castile-La Mancha, Spain - LaCruzMarch2017_8m | ecosystem: Environmental > Aquatic > Freshwater > Lake | place: Spain... | reverse complement strand
AAGGTCTGAAGGTCTGAAGGTCTGAAGGTCTGAAGGTCTGAAGGTCTGGAGGTTGGGATGTATTCCGACCTTTAGACTTTCAGACGCTCAGACTTTTAGACGGTTCTTTGGCTTTGCTTTGGCCTGCCTACCTTCCAAGCCGACTAAAGATCGGCGCTCCCTCCGGAGGGGGCGGCACGATTTTTCTGCGGCGCACCGACCCACCGACCCACCGACCCACCGACCCACCGACCCACCGAAACACCGAAACACCGAAACACCGAAACACCGAAACACCGAAACACCGGCTCACCTCGCGGTTTCGTGCCAGCGGGCGGAGGCGAGTCTCCATTTGCCGTCGATCTTCCGCCAGGTCATGTCGAGATGCTGGATTCCATCGACGGGGCGCTGGTTGTTCGGGAGGTCGATTACGGCTTTGGCCCGGGCCTTGACGTTGGCTTCGTCGCCGGTGATGGCGATGAGGTCGATCTCCGGGGCTTCGATTTCGATCCGGCGACAGTAGCGGGCGAGGGAAGAAAAGAGCGAGACGATGGAACTGCGGGATTGGGGGCCGTCGATCTCGTCGGTGGGACCGTCGGGGCCGTCGAAGGTGATGTTGGGGGCGAGGAAGGGCTCGATCGCATTGCCGCGGGTGCTGCGGGTCAGATTGCCATCGCCGGTGGATATGTTGGCGGCGGAAAAGAGGTCGGCGACGCGGCGGGCGAGGACTTTTTCCGGCTGAAACCACCACCAGCCGAAGCCGCCGCCGAGCAGGAGCAGGAGGGCGAGGGGGATCAGGAAGCGGCGGGTCATGCGGCACGCTGGCAGGGGATGGACGGGGCCGCAAGGGATTGGAGGGGCGGCGTCGGGCGGCAGGATGCCGCCCGACCGTTGTCATGTCGCCTTGAAGGCGACACTCCGCTGCCATGTCGCCTGGAAAGCGACACTCCGCTGCCATGTCGCTTGGAAAGCGACACTCCGCTGCCATGGCGCTTGCAATGCGGCACGGCGGCCGGGATGGTCTCCCCGCCGAATGACGCCGCTGTTCCGGAAACTGCTCGGGTTGAACTGGCCGCTCGTGCTGACGATGTACGGGCTGCTGGTATTTGGCGTGTTCTCGATCGAGAGCGCGGCGCGGCATCTGGAAAACGGCGGTCCGTGGTTCGCGGAGCGGCAGAAGACGTGGATCCTGATCGGCTCGGCGGTGTATTTCGCGACGGCGCTGATCGACTACCGGTGGCTGCGGTGGCTGGGTCTTCCGTTGTGGCTCGCGGGCCTCGGGCTGATGGCCATCTCGTCGGGAGTCGGTCAGGTGACCTTGGGTTCCATTTCCTTCCAGCCCGCACAGCTCATCCTCGCCGGTGGCCTGATGCTGATTGGCAGCCTGTTGCAGGATCTGCCGCGGCTGGGGCGCAAGATTCCCAAGGTCGGGTGGCTGCTGGATGAACCCTTTCTCAAGATCCTCATCGTAGGCGTGATTTCCGGCGGTTCTTTCCTCGTCGTCATGGGCAAGGGTGACATGGGCTCGGCCATCGTGTGGTTGCCGCTGGCCGGGGTGATGCTGCTCGTGGCCGGCATTCCCTTCCGCTATCTTTCCGCGCTGGCCTTGGTCGGGATCGCCATCCTGCCGATCGCGTTTTACATCATCCTGCCCGAGGTGTCCGAGCGCGGTCCCGGCCGACTGGACACTTACTGGAGAATGCTCCACGGCGAGGAAGTGGACATTCAGGACGAGGGGTATGCCGCCCACCGGATTTCGGTTGCCGTCGGCAAGGCCGGATGGTCGGGAACGGGTTGGATGGCAGACAATTCCAGGGGGAATTCCCTTCATGCCGCGGGATTCATTCCCAAGGACACGGCGCACAATGACTACATCTTCGCGGTCATCGCCGAAGAACACGGCTTCAGGGGCAGTCTTCTGCTCGTGACATCTTTCGCGCTGCTGCTGGTGCTGTGCATGTTCATCGGCACCTATGCCCGTGATCCGATGGGGCGGCTCATCGTCGCCGGCACGGTCGCGATTCTTTTCGCGCACATCTTCGAGAACATCGGGATGTGCGTGCTGATCACGCCGATCACCGGGATTCCCCTGCCCTTGATCAGCTATTCCGGCACCTTCGTGCTGATTTGCATGTTCCTGCTCGGCCTGGTGCAGAGCGTGTGGGTGCATCGCTCTGTGGAGCGGGTGGTGGTCGAGGAGAAGCCGAAGGTCTGAATGTCGAAGGTCTGAAGGTCGATGACCAGAAAGTGCCGAGTGAGCAGTGAGCAGAAACGGGCAGTTGCGAGGTCGGAGCTTGGGAGGACTCCCGGGCCTTTTGACCTTCGACCTTTAGACTTTTGGACTTTTGGACTTTTGGACGGCCTTTTACCGCCTTGCCGCGTTCCAAGCGTTGATCCCGCCTTCGATATTTACTGCCTGCGGAAAGCCGGCTTCGTGGAGGAGATTTACGGCGCGAGACGAGCGGCCGCCGGCCTTGCAATGGACGAGGATCTCGCGGTCGGCGGGGAGTTCGCTGAGTCGATCCTGCAGGGTGGCCAAGGGGATCAAGAGGGCCCCGGGGATGGTGCCTTCCGCTTCTTCTTCCGGTTGGCGGACGTCAATGATGAACGGCGTTTCTCCGGCATCGAGGCGGGCGGCGAGTTGCTGGACGGTGATGGATGGAGCGCCGGGGTCGGGCAGGGAACAGGAAGAGGAGGCCATGGTTTCGGGATTGTGGACGGAGTGGATCGACGGGGCATCGCCGCACAGGCGGCAGGCGGGATCGCGGCGCAGGCGGAGGCTGCGGAAGCTGGTGGTCAGCGCGTCGTAGCAGGTGAGCTTGCCGAGCGGTGGCTCGCCGATGCCGAGCAGGAGCTTGATCGCCTCCATCGCCTGGAGCGAGCCGATGACGCCGGGCAGCACGCCGAGCACCCCGGCTTCCTCGCAGGACGGGGCCGCGCCGGGCGGCGGCAGGGTGGGCAGCATGCAGCGGTAGCAAGGGCCTCCGAGATGCGGGGCGAAGACGGTGAGCTGGCCTTCGAAGCGGAAGATGGAGCCGTAGACGCAGGGCTTCTTGAGGAGGAAGCAGGCGTCGTTGGAAAGGAAGCGGGTGGGGAAATTGTCGCAGCCGTCGAGGACGACATCGTAGCGGGCGACGAGGTCGAGGGCATTGTCGGGTGCGAAGCGGACCGGGTGGAGTTCGAGTTCGACGTGCGGATTGATCTCGCGGAGCCGGGCGGCCGCGCTGGCGAGCTTGGGTTGGCCGACCCAGGATTCGCCGTGGAGGATCTGGCGCTGGAGATTCGAGCGGTCGACCGTGTCGGGATCGATCAGGCCGATGCGGCCGACACCCGCCGCCGCGAGGTAGAGCGCGGCGGGCGAGCCGAGGCCGCCGGTGCCGATCATCAGGACGGACGATCCCTTCAAGCGGCGCTGGCCTTCCTCGCCGATGCCCGGGACCGACAGGTGGCGGGCGTAGCGCAGGCGTTCTTCGGCGGACAGCGGCGGCAGGTCGGGCATGGTGCGGGAAGATAGCGCCGGGGGCTCAGATCACCCGGCACCAGAGGAGTTTCAAATAGCGCGACTCCGGGTAGTTCGACAGCGTCGGATGGTCGGCGCCGGCGCCCGTGCGGTCAAAGATTTGCAGGCGGCGGTTCTGGCGGTGGGCCGCGGAGACGACGATCTTTTCGAACTCGTCGGCAGTCAGCATGCCGGAACAGGAGCAAGTCACAAAGAGGCCGCCGGGCTTGACCATCTTGAGCGCGAGCTTGTTGAGGTCGTGATACTTGTTGTGGCCGAGCTGGTCTTCCTTGCCGTGGATGAATTTCGGCGGGTCAGCGATGACGAGGTCCCACTGGCGGCCGTTCTCGATCATCGTGCGGCCCCAGGTGAAGGCATCGGCGTGGGTGAACTTGATGCGCTGCTGGTTGAGGTTGCCGTTGCGCTTGGCCATCTCGATGGAGTTTTCATCGAGGTCGACCGCGGTGACTTCGCTGGCTCCGGCGAGGGCGGCGCTGACCGAGAAGCCGCCGGTGTAGCAGCAAAGGTCGAGCACGCTGCGGCCTTCCGCCATTGCGGCGAATTTCTTCCGGTTCTCGCGCTGGTCGCAGAAGAAGCCGGTCTTGTGGCCGCCGGCGGGATCGATCTGGAAGGTCACGCCGTGCTCGCGGATTTTCAGCGGGCGGATCTCTTGGGAAAGGTGGTGGGTGAGCGAAGGAATGCCTTCGATGCGGGCGAGGTCGGGATCGACGCGGACGTGGACTTTGTCGGTGTCGAAGGCTTCGTTGAGCGCCGGAATCCAGGTGTCGAGTCGCTGGTAGGCGGCGAGGTTGGTGACTTCGAGCGAGAGGACCCTGCCGAATTTGTCGGCGACCAGGCCGGGCATCTGGTCGGCGTCGCCGTGGATCGCGCGGTAGGCTTCGGTGGTCTCGTCGAGTTTCAGGATCTGGCGGCGGAGTTCGGCGGCGCGCTGGATGGCGCTGAGGAAGAAGTCCTCGCCGACGACCTCGCCACCGTGGTCGAACACCCGTAGCGGCATGCCGGCCTTCGGGTTCCAGAAGCCGCTGCCGAAGGGCTGGCCTTCCTTGTCGAGGACCTCGACCAGCGAGCCCGGTTTGGCGTCGCGGGTGACCTCGCCGATCATGCGGGGCCAGATCGCGGGGTGGTAGCTGAAGTATTTGAGTCGGACGGTCGGCACGGGCGGAGCGTGGGACGGAGGAAGGGAAAGGTGCAAGGACGGAGCGCGGCGACGATGTTCTCGGACGCGTGCACGGATTTTCCGGGTCGCGGCGGGAAGGGGGGATCTCCGGCGGGGTGGAGGGGAAGGGCTGACCTGAAGCCCGGGCCTCCGCCCCCGCCGGAAATCTCGCGCTCAAGGAGCGAGGTTGGCCGTGAGGCTCAACGGGGAGATCCTGCTCGAAATCCGGGGGCGTGCGTATTCCGGGATCGCGGGGGGTGGGGCTACCCGATCGCGGACCGCGTTCGGAATCGCAGTGGACAAGGTCCGGGTCGGGCGGCACAAGGTCCGCCGATGAAGAAGAAATTCCCTCTCATGATCCCGGACCGCAAGCCGGCGCTGGTGCTCGATGCGATCAAGCACGAGATCCGCAAGTATTTGAAGCGCGAGCGGAGGAAGCCGTTGCCGGAGGGCGTGGATTTCTGGGACTTCGACTGCAAGGTCGGGGCGGCGGCGGAAGACGCGGCGGTGAAGCATCCGGGCGATCTTGAAAAGGCGATCGGGGAAGTGCAGGAGGCGGGTGGCGCCGAGGTTTATGTCGAGATCCTTGCGAAGCCCGGGCAGCGGGTGAAGAAGGAGGGTGGAGAGGCGGCGGAGGCGGGGTGATCGAACTTGGACTGCGGCAGCCTGCTGCCGCTTTCCCTTCGTCAGCCTGCTGACGAGTCCCGGTCCGACTCCACAGCAGGCTGTGGCAACAAAGCGGCAGCAGGCTGCCGCAGTCCAAAGAAGTCCTATCGGCCCGGCGGGGTGCGGCCTTCGCCGAAGTATTTCTCGCTGCGGTAGCGGAGCCAGACGCGGAGGGTCTGGGGGACCTTTTCTTTCTCCGCCTCGCTCAAGGTCTCATAGAGCGCGATGGCTTTCTCCCGCTCGCCGCGGCAGGCGGCATTCCGGTGCGCGTCCCACAGGCTGCGCGCAAGCCGGATCCGGCGGCAGACCTCTTTGACCAAGGCGGGGCCGGTCAGCGGCTTGGCGTTGGGCTTTTTCTTGGGGGGCATTTGGGGAGCCAATCATCAATGACCAATCCTTCAATCATCAATCAGGGTGTGCCGAAGAGGATAGTTGCTGCCGCATGACACTTCGGCTATTGCCACGGCGAGAGCGTTCCTCCTTCAAGGCAAGCCGATTGATGATTGAACGATTGATGATTGGTGATTCTCCCGGTGCCTTTATTCCCGGTGTTCGTTCTCGTCCCGCGCGCGGGTCTCGAAGCGCATCAGTTCGGCGATGAAGGTGAGCGGGACGTGGCCGGTTTCACCATTACGGTTTTTCGAGAGCAGCAGCTCCGCCTTGCCGGCTTCGGCTTCCTTTTCCTCTTCGGTCTCGGCGTAGTAGGCGGTGCGGTAGAGCAGGCCGATCATGTCGGCGTCCTGCTCGATGGTGCCGGATTCGCGGAGGTCGGACATGCGGGGAACGCCGAGCGATTTGCCGGTGCGGCCTTCCGGTCCGCGGTTGAGCTGGGCGAGAACGAGGATCGGGATGCCGAGTTCTTTCGCGAGGCCCTTGATGCCGGCGGAAATTTCACCGATTTCACGCTCGCGGGAGTTCTGCGCCTGCTTCGAGCCTGACTTGAGGAGCTGGAGGTAGTCGATCGCGATGAAGCCGATGTTGTCCTCGCGTTTCCGGCGGCGGGCTTTGGCGCGGAGGGTGTCGATGAGGATGCCCGGGGTGTCGTCGACGAACATCTTCGACGAGGCGATTTCCTCGGCGGCGCGCTTGATCCGCAGCAGGTCCTCCTTCTTCGGCTTGAAGCCGCGGCCCATCTGGGCCATCGCAAAGCGGGCCCGCGAGAACACGAGGCGCTGGACGATCTGGAAGGCCGTCATTTCGCAGGAGAACACCATGCTCGGGATGCCCTGATCGATGCAGATGTGTTCGGCCACGTTCATCATGAACGAGGTCTTGCCCATCGAAGGGCGGGCGGCGACGACGAACATTTCACCGGGCTTGAGGCCTTTGCACATGCGGTCGAGGTCGGTGTAGCCGGTGGGCGCGCCCTGGACCTCGACGTCGCCGGAAAGCAACGCCTCGAAGTGGCTGATCACCTCGCCGACCGACTGCTTGATGTGGAAGCCGCGGGCCGTCTCGTTGCCCTGGCGGATGCCGAGGACGCTGGATTCGACGCGGTCTAACAGCGAGACGGTTTCTTCCGGGTTTTCGAAGGCTTCCGAGACGGCTTCGGTGCAGGTCCGGATCACGCAGCGGAGGACGTATTTGTCCTTCACCAGCCCGAGGTGGTTGTGGAAGTGGGCGGCGTTCGGCGCGTAGGTGAAAATGTCGGTGATCGCCGCCGGGCCGCCGACGCTGTCGAGGTTGCCGCGGTCGTGGAGGAGCTGGACCAGCGAGACGAGTTCGATGTCGGTGCCCTTGGCGTTGAGGTCGCGCAGGGTCTCGAAGAGGAGACCGTGGCCCGGGAGGTAGAAGTGATCGCGGGTCAGGCCTTCTTCGAGTGCGATGCCGATCCACTGCTCGGGGTCCTTGAGCATGGAGGACAGGATGCTTTTCTCCGGACCGACGGCGTGGGGCATGGAGCGGGTGACGTCTTCGCCGGTCGCTCCGTTCTGAAATGAGGGCTTGTCGGATTTTCGATCGGGTTTGAAGTCGTCGGCCATGGGTGGAGGGGGAATGTGCCGTTTTTGACGGCGCGGGGTCAAGAGGGGTAACCTGTGAAGAGGTTGTGAATAAGTCCGCCTGGCTACCATGAAGGTGCGATGGAATCGGGGACCGCCGGCTCAGGCGATGCGGACCGGAGATGGAGGCGGGCCCGGGGGACCGTTCTGCGGACTGAAGTCCGCGGTCCCGGTAGCTCGGGGTTTGCCGGGGATGTTGCCGGTAGGAGGGAGCTTGGGGAGGTCGGCGGATTCGCGCTCCCGGTCATGAAAAAAGCGCGGCCCCTTGCGGAGCCGCGCTTTGTGAAAAATCTTGTGAAGAACTCAGGCTTCTTCTTCCTGCTCGGTGCCGTTGGACTCGACGTTGATCGTCAGGGTCACGATGACTTCCGGGTGGACGCGGACGGTGACGTCGGTCTTGCCGGACTTCTTGACCGGCTTGTCGAGTTCGATGGCGTGGCGGTCGATGACGATGCCGGCGGCTTCGAGTTGCTTGTGGATGTCGAGCGAGGTCACCGAGCCGAAAGCGCGGCCGCCTTGGCCGACTTCGAGGGTGAACTTCGGACGGAGCTTGGCGATCTTGGCACCGAGGACCTTGGCGACTTCGAGTTCGTCGGCTTCGCGCTTGGCGCGGTTGGCCTTGAGGTTTTCGACGTGGCGGAGGTTGGCGCGGGTGGCTTCGAAGGCCTTGCCTTGGGGGACAAGGTAGTTGCGGGCGTAGCCGGCACGGACCTTGACGACATCGGCCTCGGCGCCGAGACCTTCGATTTTTTCGCGGAGAATTACTTGAGCGTTGGCCATGAGAGTCGTGGGTCGTTCGTTGGGGCGGCGGAAATAGGCTTCGGGGCGCTTGGGGTCAAGGAAAGATTCAAAGTTCGGCGGCGCGGGCGACCCGCAGCAGCTTGGCCTCGGCAAGGTGGGGTGCCAGGATCTGGACGCCGACGGGGAGCTGGCTGCCGGATTCCGAGGGGACGGTGCCGCAAGGGACTGAGATGGCGCAGATGCCGGCGAGGTTGGCGGCGAGGGTGAAAATGTCGGACAGATACTCGTGGAGCGGGTCGTCGGAAAACTCGCCGATCTTCCGCGCCGGGGCCGGGGCGACGGGGGTCAGGATGGCGTCGACCTGCTGGAAGGCGCCCTCGAAGTCCTTGCGGATCAAGGTGCGGACTTTCTGGGCGCGGGAGTAGTAGGCGTCGTAGTAGCCGGACGAGAGGACGTAGGTGCCGAGGATGATGCGGCGCTTCACCTCGGGGCCGAAGCCTTCCTCGCGGGAGCGGCGGTAGAGGTCGAGCAGGTCGGCCGGGGTTCCGGCCCGCTTGCCGTAGCGGATGCCGTCGAAGCGCGAGAGGTTCGACGAGGCCTCGGCCGGGGCGATGATGTAGTAAGTGGCGACGGCGTGCTCGGTGTGGGGCAGGGAAATGTCGACCAGTTCGGCTCCGGCGGCCTGGAGGCGCGCGGCGGATTGCTTGACGAGGGCGAGGACGGCGGGGTCGATCCCTTCGCCGAAATACTCGCGGGGGATCCCGATTTTCAGCCCGGCGACGCCTTTCTCCAGCTCCGCGGCGTAGTCGGGGACCGGGACGTCGAGGCAGGTGGAGTCGCGCGGGTCGGCCCCGGCGATGGCCTGGAGGATCAAGGCGGCGTCTTCGACCGACTTGGTCAGCGGGCCGATCTGGTCGAGCGACGAGGCGAAAGCGACCAAGCCGTAGCGCGAGACGCGGCCGTAGGACGGCTTCAGGCCGACCACGCCGCAATGCGAGGCGGGCTGGCGGATCGAGCCGCCGGTGTCGGAGCCGAGCGCGGCGATGGCGAGGTCCGCGGCGACCGCGGCGGCGGAACCGCCGGACGAGCCGCCGGGGATGCGGCTGAGGTCGCGCGGGTTGCGGGTGACCTGGAGGGCCGAATTCTCGGTGGCGGAGCCCATCGCGAACTCGTCCATGTTGACGCAGCCGAAAGGCACGGCCCCGGCGGCGCGGAGGCGGGCGGTCACGGTGGCGTCGTAGGGCGCGGTGTAGCCGCTTTCGAGGAAGCGCGAGCCGCAGGTGCAGGGCTGGCCAAGGGCGTTGATGTTGTCCTTGATCGCGATCGGGATGCCGCCGAGCGGCAGATTGAGATCGGCGACGGCGGCGGCGGCGCGGGCATCGGCGAGATCGTGGGACAGGTAGGCACCGATCTCCGGATCGCGGGCGGCGATCGCGGCGGCGAGCTCGTCGACGATATCGACCGCCGTGATTTCACGGGCGACGAGCTGCTTGCGGAGGGCGGAAATGGATGCGGAGGCGAGGGACATGGGAAGAGTCGGAAGGTCGGAAAGTCGAAGGACGGAAAGTCGAAAAGTCGGAAGGTCTTTCTGACATTTAGACTTTCGACATTCAGACTTTTAGACGGTTTTTAGGATAGACGTTGCCGCCAGCGAGAAATGGTTCACGCGTCGGCGATGACCTTCGGCACGCGGATCTGGTCCTGGGCCTGGTCGGGGGCGTTGGCGAGGACGGCTTCGCGGGGGAGGCTGTCGCCGGGGAGGTCCTCGCGCATCACGTCGTAGACCGGGGCGGGGTAGGAGGTGGGCTCGATGCCGCTGACGTCGAGCGCGGCGAGCGATTCGACATGGCCGAGGATGGCCTCGAGCTGTTGCTGGAAAACGGCGCACTCTTGCTCGCTGAGTTCGAGTCGTGCGAGTCCGGCGATGTGGCGGACGTCGATGGGGTCATGGGCCATGGCGGGCGGATTGGAGAGGAAAGCCCGGGCGGCGGCAAGGGCGGGATGTGGAAGCGGGGGACGGAATTGGAATGGCGGTCGGTCGCGATTGCTGCGATACGCTACCGGCATGTCAGGCAAAAGTAGACCGGGATGCGTGGTGGCGGCGGTGATCGGACTGGCCGTGCTGGTGGGGGTGATCGCGCTGGTGGCCGTTTACAGTTTCAAGGCGGTGCGCGCCGGCAAGCGGGAGGTGCAGTCGCATCTGGAGGATTTCAAAGCGCGTGAGGAGGCCCGGGCGGCGGAGGAACAGGAGAACGTGGTGACTGCGGTTTCGTTGCGGGAAGGGGAGTTGGCGGACTACAGCGTCTATCAGAAGGGCACCCCCTTGAGTGCGGAACTGTTTCTCGCATGGCGACTGGACCCCGGGGCCACTACTTTGGCCAAGGAGGTCTTTGTCGAGAAGGTGGAAGGCTCCGAGGTGGTTTGGAAATTGCAGGCGGGTGATCTGCGGACCCAAGGCGAGACCGTCGTGGGAACCTTCTATCTTCACTATTCGAAGTCCGATGCGAAGGACCGTAACCTTCAGTCCGGAGTCGAAAGCATCGAGTGCCGCTTCGCCGCTGGATCGAAGGAGTCGCTATTGGCGATTCGGCGCGACCGGCCTGCGATGATCGGCGGGCGCTTGTCGCTGAAGAACGATCAAGTCGCGATCCAGGACGCCCGCTTGGTCACGGATGACGTGGAGAAATGAACGGCTTCAAAGGACCCGCAGCATTTCCAGCGCCTCGATGAGTTTGTCGGCGGGATCGATGGACGTGAGGCGCGGAAAGCGGCGGCCTTCGAGCATGATGTAATCGCCGCCGCGGTGGAGCATCAGACGCTGGCCCTTGATCTCGACCGACGAGACGCCCTTGTTCGCCGCGACGAGGCGGATGCGGCCGACGAGGATCAGGTTCGCCGCGGGCTCGGGCAGGCGGCCGAAGCGGTCGCGCCAGCGGGCTTCGAGCTGGTCGAGGTCCTTCTCGACCATGCTCTCGGCGAGTTCGCGATAGGCGCTGACGCGGAGCTGGGTTTCGCCGAGCCAGGAATTCGGCAGGTAGGCGGGAAGCAGCGGGCCGTCGCCGGAGCCGCGGGCGTGCTCGGTTTCGGAAAAGGCCACGAAGTCGCTTCGGAAAGTCGCCTCGACGCGGGCCTTCGGGGTTTTGCCCTGGAGGCGGTCGACCGACTGGCGGAGGAGCTGGCAGTAGAGATCGAAGCCGACCGCGGCGATGTGGCCGCTTTGCTTCGTCCCTAACAGATTGCCCGCGCCGCGGATCTCGAGGTCGCGCATGGCGATCTTGAAGCCGGAGCCGAGGGCGGTGTACTGCTTGATCGCATGAATCCGTTTCCGCGCATCGCCGGCGGTGACCATGTCGCGCGGCAGCAGGAGGATCGCGTAGGCCTTCTCGCCGGCCCGGCCGACGCGGCCGCGGAGCTGGTAGAGATCGGCCAGGCCGAAGCGGTCGGCGCGGTCGATCAGGATGGTGTTGGCGTTCGGGATGTCGATGCCGGTCTCGATGATGGTGGTGGCCAGCAGCACGTCGGCCTCGCCGTGGACGAAGCTGCGCATCACGACTTCCAGGTCGTCCTTTTCCATCTGGCCGTGGCCGACGAGGATGCGGGCCTCGGGCACCAGTTCGGCGATCTTCTTGCGCATCATCTCGATGCTCTTGACCCGGTTGTGGAGGAAGAAGACCTGGCCGCCGCGTTTCATCTCGCGGCGGATCGCGTCGCGGATGACGCGCTCGTCGTAAGGGCAGACGCTGGTGTGGACGGGGACCCGGTTCGGCGGCGGGGTGTCGATGGTCGACATGTCGCGCGCACCCATCAGCGCCATGTAGAGGGTCCGCGGGATCGGCGTGGCGGAGAGGGTGAGCACGTCGATGCGGCGGAACATCTCCTTGAACTTCTCCTTGTGCTTCACGCCGAAGCGCTGCTCCTCGTCGACCACCGCGAGGCCGAGGTTCTTGAAGGTCACGTCGCCGGAAATCAGGCGGTGGGTGCCGATGACGATGTCGACCGAGCCGTCGGCCAGGCCGGCGATGGTCTCGCGGATTTCGGCGGGCGTGCGGAAGCGGTTGAGCAGCTCGATGCGGATCGGGTAGTCGCTCATCCGCTCGCGGAAGGTCCGCCAGTGTTGCTCGGCGAGGACGGTGGTGGGCACCAGGATGGCGACCTGCATGCCGCCGGTGGCCGCCTTGAAAGCCGCGCGGATGGCCACTTCGGTTTTGCCGAAGCCGACGTCGCCGCAGATCAAGCGGTCCATCGGGCGGATGCCTTCCATGTCGCGCTTCGATTGCTCGATCGCGCGGCGCTGGTCCGGGGTCTCGGTATAATGGAACGAGTTCTCGAACTCCCACATCCAGCGCGAGTCGGGCGGGTGCGGGATGCCGGCCTCGGCCTGGCGCTCGGCTTGCACGCGGAGGAGCTGGGCGGCGTAGTCGAGGATCGATTTCTCGGCGGACTTGCGGAGGTTCTTCCACGCGGTGCCGCCGAGCTTGCTGAGGTCGGGCGTCTTGCCACCGATGCCGACGTATTTGGCAACCAGGTGCGACTGGTCGATCGGCACCGCGAGCAGGCCGCCGTCCTTGTATTCGATGTTGATCTCGTCGCCACTTTCACCGGGGGCGATCCCGCGGAATCGGCCGATGCCGTATTCGCTGTGGACGACGAGGTCGGCCTCGTTGATGTCGTCGAGCGAGGCCCGGGTTGTTAGAGCGCGGTGGGTGTCGTGGCGTTTCTTCAGCGTGCCCGGCGTGCGGTAGCGGCCGAAGAGTTCGCTGGAGGAAAGCACGGCCATCCGCGCGGCGGGGACGGTGAAGCCCTGGACGAGTTCGCCGCGGAGGCGGACGAGGTCGGCGACGGCTTCGTGGCCGGCGAGTTCGATGAAGCGGTCTTCCTCGCCCTTGTTGGAGAAGACCATGCCGATCTTCCAGTCCTGGGCGCGCCACTCGTCGAGCTGGCCGAAGAAGGTCTGGCGGCGGGATTGTTCGAGGACGAAGTCGCCGGCCTCGAAGCTGCCGAGCGGGCTGCCGAAGCAGGCGGTGGAGAAGTCTTCCTCGCCGAAAGGTGCGGCGGGACTTTTGTCGCCGAAACCGTCGGGGGGACAGGAGTCTCCCCCCTCCTGTGGGGCGGCGCCGCTCAGGATACGGATGTCGCCATCCGCCTCTTCGAAGGCGATGCGGATGTCGCCCTTTCTCACATAATCGCCGACGGTGGCGTCAAGTTCGGGCTCGGCGAGGAGGAGTTCGGCTTGATCCAGCTTGCCGATGGAGGCTTGGGAATCGACGTCGAACTCGCGGAGGGAATCGACCTCGGTGTCGAAGAATTCGATCCGCAGCGGGCGGCCGCCTTGCCAGGGGAAGACATCGAGGATGCCGCCGCGCATGGCGAACTGGCCGCGGCCCTGGACGGTGACGACGCGGTCGTAGCCGTGCGAGGAAAGCTTGGCGGTTAGATCGAGCGGGTCGGCCGTGGTGCCCTGCCTGACGAGGATCCGGCTGCCGGCCAGCGCGGCGGGGGAAGGGGCTGGCTGGGCGAAGGCGTCGGGGCCGCAGAGGATGATGCAGGACTTTTTTTGCGCGGCATCGTCGAGGATCTGGAGGCGCAGCGCGGCGGCTTCGGGATCGGCGATCTGTCCGCCGTCGAGTTCGGCCGGCATTTCGGGGAGATCGGCGGCATCGATGCCCCACAACTCGAGTTCCGCGGCGAGGCGTTCGCGCTGGCGGTGGCCTTCGCAGACCAGCCAGAGGCGGCGCTTTCCGGCATCGGAAAGGTGGCGGCAGATCACCGCGGCGAGCCAGGAGTGGGCGGCCTCGTCGGCGTGGTCGAACACGACGCCCCCCGCACCCGAGGCCGCAAGGGCCAGGCGCTGCGCGAAATCCGGCTGCCCGATGGCCCGCTGCAGCCAGTCGTGGGTGGCATCGACCGTGCGGGGCACGGGTCTTCCCTAGTCGCGATTCCGCGGCAGCCAAGTGCCAAGTCGGAGCGAGGGGAATTCTTTTTCAGAGCCAGTCACGGGCAAATCAACTTCACCCTAGGGAAGTAGGTCCGGTAGCGGGTCGGGTCGCGTGTCAGGAGGGTCAAACCTTCCGCCTCGGCATGAGCTCCGATGAAGAAATCGGGGAGGGGGGCAAGCCGCTGACCGCCGGCTTTCCGGTAGGCCTCAAATGCCCGTGCGGCGGGGAATCCGACGGAGAACGGCAGCGCCAAGCGGCGGAAATCCGACGGTGGGACCAGGCTTAAGTCGAGTTGCCTTGCGCTAGGGTAGAGCGGGGCCAGTTCGGCATAGATGACCGGGTTGATGGCTGCCTCCCGGGCATCGACGAGAGGTGCAAGCTGTGCGGTCGACCAGGCGAACCAGATGGGGTCCTTGGTCGCCACGTCGAGCAGCACGTTGGTGTCGACAAGCACCATTAGTCAGTCCTCCCCCCGGGTGAGGGCAATGATTTCATCGGTCGACATTCCCGGTTTGGCCGAACCGGTGGCCTTGGAAAGCCAGCGCTCGGACGCGCTGGCCGACTTGCCTTTCCGCTTGCGGGGTTTCACCGACAAAACGCCTTCACTGGCAACGAACTCGACCTCGGTTCCGGGATTCAGCCCGAAGCGTTCCCGAAGGCTGATGGGAATGGTGATTTGGCCTTTCACGGTGACCTTCATGCTTGAAGTATTACCGCGAAGGGTATTACCTGTCAAACCTGCGAGGTGACTTTGATTGCCGACGAATCCAGATCATGAAAGCTCCCGTTCATCCTGCCGCCCGTTATCCGCTCCACGTCCGGTGGAGCGATGAAGACGAGGCCTACCTCGGCTCGATCCCCGGTTTGATCGGCGATTGCTGCCATGCGGACACGCCGGAAGTCGTTTTTTCCCAACTCAAGGAGATCGTCGAGGATCTGGTCGAGCACTTGCAGGCGGAGGGGAAGAAGCTACTGGCCCCAGAAGCTCCGTCCGGCGAAGCGCCGAGTGGTGGGGCTTTCTGAGGCCGACTTCACCAGGAACCAGACAAACCTTCTAGAGCGCCGCACCTCCAATGATGGCTAGCTTGAACTTCGGCTTGCAGTCGAGAGCGCCATCACTACCTTGGATCGAAGATGAACGCACTTTTCACGATTTTTGGCACGACGCTCGACGGTCCACACGCCCAAGTTGGGGCGGAGATCGTCACCCAGCGTGACTTCAGTGTGTCGGATGGCTCAACGTTGGGAGGGTTTCGACTTAATGCCGAACTGAGTGAATCGGGACCTGGAGTTTTTTGGTTTGGGTTGCAGAACACTGCTGATGTTTTGCACTTTCGACGCGGTGAGACTTTAGAACTGAATTCATAATGAAGAATGTAAGTTCCGGGGTGGTCAAGTCGCGGAGAGTTTTTCTGGAAACTCTTGCGTTGTTTGCTCTTTCGTCAACGCCTCTCCTTGCTTTTTGGGGGCCAAAGAAGCCCTTTGGAAAGTTCAAGGATTCCGCTTTAGGGAAGGTTGGACTAAATTTCAGGAAAGATGGAGCAGTTATTCTCTCCATCGATGGACAAGGTGGAGAGCTGAAGTGGCAAGTCGTCAAGGCTCCGAAGGAACGGCCCGAGAAATTCAAGAATGTGGAGAGCTTTATCCTCGTGAGTAATTCAGAAGGAAAAGTCGTGAAGACGTTTTACTTTTCGGGCGACGATTTAATTGATGCAGTCTCTGGAATTCGGTTTGTTCGCGAGGAATCGTGAACCTGACTTGATCTGATTGGGATCGCGGCCAGATCTCTTTTGAGGTGGGACTATCGTGGTAGCTGATTTTTGATGCGACTTAAAGGGCTACAGAGGAAGCGGGCGGACTTGCGGCGGCCTTGGTGATTTCCTCAGTCATTCATCTCTTTATGATGCCCCAATGAAAGTCTTGCTGGCATGTGACAAGTTCAAGGGATCGCTGGGTGCGGTGGAAGCCTGCGAGGCGGTGGGGGCCGGGTTGCCGGCGGGGTGGGAGTGCGATGTTTGCCCGATCGCCGACGGCGGGGAGGGCTTCATCGACGCGATGCTGGCAGGGAGCGGCGGGGAACGGGTGACGGCTGCTTGCCGGGACGCGCTGGGCCGGCCGGTCGAGGCGAACTACGGGATCTATCGTGGTGATGGCGAAACGGTGGCGGTGATCGAGATGTCGGCGGCGAGCGGGATGTGGCGGATCGCGGCGGCGGAGCGGAATCCGCGGCGGGCGAGCACTTTCGGGACGGGGCAACAGATGCGGCACGCGGTGGAGGTGTCGGGCGCGACGCGGCTGCTGGTCGGGCTCGGCGGCAGCGCGACGAATGATGGCGGGGCGGGGATGGCAGCGGCGCTGGGAGTGCGCTTTCTGGATGAACGCGGGGAGTTGTTAGACGCGGTGCCCGAGGCCTTGGCGGACCTTCATGCGATTGACGAGACTCAGCGGATGGCATTGCCGGAGGTGATCGTGGCCTGCGACGTTGACAACCCGCTGACCGGGCCGCGCGGGGCCTCGGCGGTGTTCGGGCCGCAGAAGGGGGCGACGCCGGACGATGTCGGGTTTCTCGATGGCGTGCTGACGAGGCTGGCTGTCGTTTCGGGGGGCGGGCGTGAAGCCTCG
>Ga0247843_1005851_pt1 | contig 16634 bp, 16 predicted proteins | sample LaCruzMarch2017__FD_192420 | JGI IMG/M metagenome (GOLD analysis project Ga0247843, IMG submission 192420) | Freshwater microbial communities from meromictic Lake La Cruz, Castile-La Mancha, Spain - LaCruzMarch2017_8m | ecosystem: Environmental > Aquatic > Freshwater > Lake | place: Spain... | reverse complement strand
TATGCTCTGTGATGACCATGCTCATGATGCTGTCTTTTTTAATCGACCAGGTGCAGCAATTATGTTGTAACGTTTATCAAAAAGCACGTAAACATGTCGGGACGTTGCGTGGTTTATTTGAGAAAGTGCGCAATCGCATTGATATTGGTGTTTGGGAAAACTGGGATCATTTGTATACTTTTATTGGTGACCCAAGCTCTAGACCACCTCCGATTAGTAGTGGATGGTTCATTGATTAATCTAGGGCGGACAAAAAATACTTTGTTTTTAGTTTTTATTGCCCGCAGGTGCGCTTTTAATAGAAAAGGGCATGATATTCTTTGGCTTGAAAAGGGAGTTTAAGTGATGTTAAAACCTTGCTTGATTAAATTTAAAACAAACCAGGGTTTTTTAGGCTCGGACAGGTTTTAAGCGGGAATCGCTGTGAAATAGCCCCTCCACATGGCCTTAAGCATCATTCTTTGCTAAACTGTTTGTTATCATTGAATGCTTAAGGAATGTGATTGTGAAAAAGGTCAGAACGCGGTTTGCCCCTAGTCCTACCGGCTATTTACATGTTGGGGGAGTACGCACAGCATTATTTTCTTGGTTGTATGCAAGACGCCATGGGGGTGAGTTTATTTTACGTATTGAAGATACGGATAAAGAGCGCTCAACGACTGAATCGGTGGCTGCTATTTTAGATGGTATGGCGTGGTTGGGTTTGGATGCGGATGAAGGTCCTTTCTATCAAAGTCAGCGCATGTCTCGATACAGTGAAGTCGCTCAGTTGCTATTGGAACAAAATCTGGCCTATCGCTGTAGTTGTTCGCATTTGCGCTTGGATGAGATGCGTGAGCAACAAATGGCTTTGGGTGAAAAACCCCGTTACGATGGTCATTGTCGCAATGCCAATGTTAGTGCGAATGAGTCTCATGTTATTCGTTTAGCAACCCCTAAAGAAGGTGTAATAGGTTTTCATGATTTGGTCTACGGGGATATTGAGGTGGCCAATAGTGAATTAGACGATCTGGTATTGGTTAGGGCTGATGGTGTGCCCACTTATAATTTTGCAGTGGTGATTGATGACTGGGATATGGAAATTACCCATGTCATTCGTGGCGATGATCATATCAACAATACACCAAGACAAATCCATATCTATCATGCACTGAATGCACCATTGCCGATTTTTGCACATTTGCCGATGATCTTAGGACCTGATGGAAAACGGCTTTCTAAGCGCCATGGTGCGGTAAGTGTCATGAGTTTTAGAGAAGAGGGCTATCTTCCAGAAGCGTTATTAAATGATTTGGTGCGCTTAGGGTGGTCACATGGCGATCAGGAGATTTTCTCTATCGATGAGATGATTAAAGACTTTGATTTGGAGCATGTCAGTCGCTCGGCGTGTGCGTTTGACTATGATAAATTGCGTTGGCTAAATCAGCATTATCTGAAAACCCTGCCCTATGAAACCACGGTGGCTGAATGGATGTGGCATATGCGCAATAAAGGTTTTGAGGGCGGTCCTTCTTGGCCAGAGCTCGCTCCATTACAAGTCTCACGATTTAAAACCATGCTGGAGTTGGTTGAACAAAGTCATTATTTTTATGAAGAGATTACCGTCCCTGTGGATTTACTGAACGTACACCGTAGTGAGGCATTGGCTACCGCTTTAAAAAGTCTCATTGCTGCATTGTCTGGTTTGCAAGACTGGCAGCCCGCATCAATTATGGCAAGCATTAAAGAAGTGGCAAGCGCACATCAGTTGAAAATCCCTACCATTGGCCAACCCATGCGTTTGTTGCTTACGGGCACCTTATCATCGCCAAGTATTGATGCAACAACAGCAATCTTAGGCCGGGAGCGGGTAGTGCAGCGTTTGGAACAATATTTTTCAGCAAGTTAAAATGAAAAGTACCATGCCTGAATGGATAAGTATTGATAACGTCGATATTTATCCATTGCCTGCAGTTAAAAATCAGCAGAAGGGCTTGCAATTTACCATGGGCGACCTCCATGGTAATGCGATAAAACTGCTGTTTATGCTTGTAAAACAGGGGATATACTGCGCGCGGGCACAAAATGCAGTTTTAACCCCTTGATAGTTATGAGTAAATGATAATCATATTGCAATCTTAAGTTGCAGCGGAATGTTGATGCTAAGGGTTGTGTTATCAGGCGAATCGCAGGCCCAATCAAAAGATTTACAGCAAAACCATATTCATCCCCTTATTCGGCAAAGAGTGCTTGTTTTGCTTTTAAGGTCTGAAAATGCGCCTAACGATCAAATCGATGACATATCTTTTAAATTTTGATTAGGATGCGCTAAAGCATCCGGCAACTTGATATTAGTAAAAAAAACGTGAATTTCTCGATTGATTTTCGGGATTTCTTTATGAATGTATTTTTGATGTTCATGCTCGGTTTGTATAATATCGAGTATTTTTACGGCGACAAAGACTATGCCCACAACAGCAGGAGACCATCCTATGAAGAACACACCGACTGTGCTTAAAACTGAAGTGAATAGAATATGGAGAATATCACTTTGATTGCGGGACCAAAATCCACGCTGTGCTTGATTGAGCGCCATCTCATGAGTGTCAGTTTGAGGGTTAGTTAATTTTACTATTTGTTCTTCAAGGGATATTTTTTCTTGAAGTTCCCCATTGAATTGATGGCTGCTTTCCCACACTTGGCAAGTGTCTTGAATCTGGGTCTTTAATAAATGAAGTTGGGATTGATGTTGACTTAATGCGATTAGGAACGTAAGTGGATCGCCTGATAATAAGGACGGTGTTAGCGCATCAAGTTCGGTTTGCCAGGCATCAAACTGAGGCTTAAGTTTTGTGGTGTCGATAGACACAGTATTGTCTTGATAAAGGGCGTCGATGTAGAATTTTGCAGGGCAGATATTTTCTGTTGCTGTAATTTGTGCATCAATTTCTTCAAATAAAGCAATAACGCCAGGATGTGCGTAGGTATTGACATACAAATGCTGGTATTTTTCAATAATGTCTTGGATTTGTTTTTTAAAACCTTGAAGCTCTAAGGTGTATTTTTGGTAAGACGCCCAATAGACATCAACCACGGATGGTGTGGGTTTCATCTGAGTTAAAATATCTTTCCAAGCCCTGATTTGCTCTTCTAGGACGTAATCAAGACCTCCGTCCCGTTCTACATGGATTTGATACGGATTGTCATCAGGTTTCGGTTCAAGTTGCAGCTCTAATTTAAATTCATTAAAATTGCCTCGAATACGTTGTAGGTGGGGCAGAGGTCCTGCGATGACTTCTTGGAAATAGTTCCTGTTTTTATCCAAGGCAAAAAATAACCCTTCATAATCACCAGTATTTTTTTCAGTATCTTTTAAAATTTCATCAAAGTATTTTTGCTTTTCTATACCATAATCTTGATGTTGCTGCTCATAGGTCGCAGCGATATCGAGACAACTGATGGGCTGAGGTTGAAAAGGGGGGATTTGAGAAATGATAGAGCGTTTGTCATCTAAAGACTTTCTGTAAATATGAGACATGACTGTAGCGGTGTCTGATAATAATGGAGAGGCTTGACGGGGAGGTTCTTTACGCAAATTATCGGCGTGCGCAAGCAGAGCTGGGGCCATTTCCGGCATCCCGGGTGCGTAAAAATTCAATAGGCATAGTTCAATATGATTGGCATATTGTAATACGCGCAAATCCGCGGGGTCTTCAATAAAAGGTTTAATTGTTGCATAAATATCTGTTATTTTTTGCAAATACCTATCATGAATAAAATGATCTAGGAGGAGGTTCATATCGCCCAGGATCTGTTGTTTCACCTTTTCTAATTGGGGATATTTGAGGAGAAGATGGGTAAATAATGACTCAATTTGTGGACGTTTCAGATCGCGATGATCGAAATTATAGTCGGGATGAAATCTTTCCCTTAAATTCGACAATGAAATCTGCTGGTTTTCAAATATCGGACGCAGCACTAGTTTTAAGACATCATGGTAGATGATGTCAGAGGGATCTGTTGTCTCTTCAATCTCAGTGCGCCATCCTTCGGATAATAAAGATAATACATCTTCGGATAAATAGATTTGCGCCTGATCATTATCAGTACTACATACCAGCCATGCTAGAGCTTGTTTCGGGCATTGAATCTGATAAATACTTAATCCACATGGTGTGTGTTTATCTTGATGGAGGTAATAAATGGATAAATGGTCGACTTTTGGTGGTGCTTGTAAAAATAAAGTGTCTAGTGCCACTTGGCTATTAACAGGGGGGGGTAGTCCTTTGATGCTACCCTCCCAAGAAAAACCCACTATATCTGCATTGGGGTTTGGGTTGCATACTTTACTAAAGGGTACAGAAATTTTTTTCATGTAAAACACGACAAGTTTTTAATCATAGTTGATGTATTATAACAATTTTTTCCATTTTTTACTAATTTCAATTTCTGGCGACTCAGTATTAATGATGGTTTTGATTTTAGCAAAGCTTTCTTGGTACTCTTCTTTGGCGTTTGAATCAATAACAATCCCACCACCTGCAGCAGCGAGTAATTGCTGTTGATGTTGCGTCACTGTTCGGATGAGAATATTTGAGTCCCATCGGCCATGTGCTGATAGATAAAATAAATGGCCACAATAAGCTTGTCGTTGATAGGGTTCGAGTTCAGAAATTACTTGCATTGCTTCGTGTTTGGGCGCGCCGGTTATTGAGCCGCCTGGCATACATGCCTTAGCAAACAACCAGGGATGTGTGTCGGCTTGGAGTTGGCTGCGAACTTCGCTGACGAGGTGATGGACGTTTTTAAAGGATTGCAATTGACAGTAAAAGGGGACATCAACAGAACCTGTAAGCGATAATTTACCAAAATCATTGCGCAAGAGGTCTACAATCATGATGTTTTCCGCAAGGTTTTTTTCAGAGTATTGTAACCATTTTTGATTTTTTTTGTCTTGTTTATGGGTGTCGCCGCGTGCAATGGTTCCTTTAATTGGCTGGGTAATTGCTGTTTGACCGTCAATCGTTAAAAAACATTCAGGTGAAAAACTCATAATTTGATAATCGGGATGTTGCCAATATCCCGCATATGGCACAGGATTTTTCCCTTGGGTTTGCCAAAACCACTCCCAGCTGGACCCGTAAAAAGCGCTATGGATAAAAGCTTGCGTATAATTGACTTGATAAACGCGACCCTCAACAATATGGTTTTGAATGGTTGCAATAGCGCGTTGATACTCTGATGGGGAGGTTAAAGTCTTAAAATCACGCGTGTCATCACTGCCTTGGTTTTTAATCGGTTGATTCCATTGTTGTTCTAGGGATTTGCACCACTTTTCAACCGGGTTGCCACTACTATCATTCCAGACCAAATGGGCTGTTTTTTGGTGGTGGTCAACAATAATGCCCCCTAAAAAATAGCGAAGCTCGAGAAGTGGCAATGCGTCCAGTAAGCGCTTGGTGGCTTTTTTCATGCCGTGCCATTCTAAACAGAGTTCATAAGAGACCCATCCGATAACACCTCCAATAAATGGCCATGGACTCGGGTTGTCCACCAAAGGCCATTGTAACATCCATGCGTCATAATCAACATTTAAGCAGGTTTGATGGGGCAATGCAGAAAGAATATCATAGCGCCCCTGACTTTGAGGATGACTGCGCAACAGTACAAATCCTGGTAATTGTTGCATCGCATTATAGCGTTCTTCCAGATGATGGTAGTCAAGTGCTTGATGAAAAATCATGTGCGAAAGTAACGTTCGAGATAACGACCATAGGCGGTGTGTCGACAGCGGTGAGCCATTCGTTCAAGTTGTGATGCATCTATCCATTGATTTTGAAACGCAATTTCTTCAATACAGCCAATTTGACTCCCTGTGGTGTGAATCAAGCTTGAGATTTTGTCAATGGCTTTATACATTGCATCATGGGTGCCAATGTCAAACCATTCATCCTCAGGTAAATCTAGAATGGTTAGGTTTAATTGATTTTTAAGGAGGTACAGATCATTCAGATCGGTAATTTCTAGTTCTCCTCGTGCAGATGGCTTTAGTTGTAGTGACATTTCACAAGCGTGCTTATCATAACAATACAATCCAGTCACGGCAAGATTGGAAGGCGCAGGAGAGGGCTTTTCAATGAGGCTTTGAGGTTGCTGATGTTGGTCAATGGTTATCACGCCATAACGTTCAGGATCTGCTACAGGATGTGCGAAAATGTGGGCGCCTTGCATCGGTTGCTGTTGCAATTGGAGGAGCCGATTTTTCCAGGTCGTTCCTAAAAAAAGATTATCACCTAAAATCAACGCGCAGGGATCGTTATCAATAAAATCATGGGCCACATTAAATACATCAGCAATCCCTTTGGGTTCGTGTTGTATACGATATTGTATATTCACACCCCAAGACAGCCCATCTCCAAGGAGTTCTTCAAAAAGGTGGCGATCATGTTGATTGGTCACAATACAAATATCACGAATTTGTGATTGCATCAGTACCGATAAAGAGTAATAAATCATGGGCTTATCAAAAATAGGTAAGAGTGGCTTGCCAATGACAATCGTTGCTGGATATAAACGGGTGCCTCGACCAGCAGCTAAAATAAGACCTTTTTGGATCATGAGTGTAGTTCCCTATGGGCTTGAATTTGTTTTTTGGCCATCTCAACACCAGGTTGATCAAAAGGGTTGATATTCCACAGCCAGGCTTGAGTAAATACTTTGTGCTCATAAAGCGCAATCAGTGCGCCAAAGTGATATGGCGTCAACTGGCTTAAATGAATATGGTTTATCGCCACTTGCGCACGAATAGAGTATTTTACCTGATTCTCTGATTGAAGACCATGGTGCAGAACCTTTTTACGATGGTTGCAAAGCGTTTGCATAAATCCATTTTCTGGACAAGCGACGCTAATAAAATCGATGGCCACTTGATGGCTGCCTTGAGCTAGGAATTGATAATAACTGTGATGCGCTGGATTTCCAAGGCCTCCCCAAACAATGGGGGAGGTTGGATAGTCAATAGTATCTCCATGAAGATTAACTGATTTGCCATTGCTTTCCATGTCTAGTTGTTGAATATAATTTAAAAACTGACTTAAACGTGAATCTTGAATCAACAATAAATGGCTTTGGATATTTAAAAAATTGATGTTCCATATCCCTAACAGGGCAAGCATCATGGGAAGATTTTCTGTCATTGGTGTGCTCAGAAAATGCTTATCCATGTCATGTGCACCCATTAAAAAGGATTCAAAACCTTCTTTGCCGATGAGTATCGCTGTAATTAGGTTGATGGCTGAAAAGCATGAAAAGCGACCAACTACCCATTTACAGATGGGCAGAATATGCTGAAAACCAAACGCTTCAGCACGTTGAGGATAGGCGGTTATGGCTATGAAATTTTTTTCAAGCGCCGCTGGGTGGTTCATCCATTGCAAGGCTTTTTTTGCATTGTGCAAAGTCTCTTCGGTGGCAAATGATTTGGATGAGACTAAAAATAGTGTTGTGCTGGGATTGAGGGTGTTTAAACAGGCTTTAAAAGCATGAGCATCGGCATCAGAAATAAAATGTACTCGAATATCCGTAGTCTTAAAAGGGGCTAAGGCCTCACAACACAGTTTCGGTCCTAAGTCAGATCCTCCGATGCCAATGTTCACCACATCAGTAATGGGGGTATCAAGAAAGCCTCTCCACTGTTTTTTTCTAATCATTGATGCGGTTTTTTCAATCAGATGCCTACCGTATAGTACGTCCTGGTTTATATTTTTAAATGCTCGCAGGTTGGCATAGTAGGGGGATTGGCTATCATGCAAACCATTTTTAAGCCAATCGTGTCTTGCATGTTCCAATCCTTGCTGCTCACCCAGCTTGCAAAGTAATTTAAGAATCTCGGCATGACACTTTTGATGATGAATGTGTAAATGTAAATCCCCACAAGAAAGATGGGTTTTGATGTGTCCTTGGGCAGATATTGTTTTTAAATTTTGCCAACAATCTTGTTCTGTTGGATTTAATTTTTGCATCCTAGTCCTTTAAGAATAAAACTTTTTAAAAGCGACCATACTGATTTGTTCTTGGAATAGGAATTTCTATACCTCAATTATTCCAGTACCCAGCAACCATGTTTTTTAATTTCTGCATGCATAGCATCGAGAGCTAAATCCACAGCCCCATGATTTACAAATACTTTATTGAAGTATTTTTCCTCTTTCAGAGACGCAAACACACTGGTTAAATGAGATGGTTTAAAATAAACAGTTCTTTGTAATCCATCAGCAAATTGAACAGTAAGCGTTAAATGATGTTGGGGTTGTACTGAAGTTACACCCCAATACATAAGATCACTCCTATTTCAATGGTTCTATCATTTTAGGCACTAATTGTTGGCATTGATGCGTAATACTCCTTTCTCAAAACCCATATTAATTATAATGCAGCAAGAATCTTATATCAATAATATAGGCAACTGGCTGGGCTGTCCTAAAGAAGAAAACATCTCAAAAGTAAGTCGACTTTTTTATTTAAAAACAACTATACTGATTGTAAGTACAATACTTTATTTTTTGCGGAATAAACGATGTTAACACCTTTTAAAATTGTAAAAATGATCACATTTAGTCAGCCTATATACTTTTTTTTATTTGTGCTCATGAGTTTTTTATTGGCATTAATAGGAATAGCTATTCCTTGGTTTTTGAAGAGTGTGATAGACATGGCGATTGAAAACCATCATATCAGTCATATCAATGAGTATGGTATTTATTTGTTGGTATTATGCATAGGCTTATATTCCACCTTTCTTATGAATGACAAAATTGTAGGTTTATTAATTCAAAAAGGCGTTTATCATTTCCGACAAATTATTTATCAAAATATTATTAATAAGCCTTATGAATTTACTCAGAATATTCGCCCATCAGAGATTGTGCATCATTTGATGCAAGATGTATTTCAGATTGAAAAGAATATGTTTATGTTTTTTAAAACAGGATTTTTCCACTTCTTTTTAACCATAGGGATTTTAGTTTTAATGTGGAACTCTAATCATCTTTTGTCTGTGTGTATTTGTTGTTTTCTCTTTTTAAGCTTGGGGGTCTCACTATTTATCGGAAAACCTCTGGCTTATTTAAATAAGCGGGTCCAAAAAAAATTTTCTCATATGCAAAGTAAATACTTGGATATTTTTCAAGGTTTATATATTGTAAAAAACTTCGGGCAAGAAACAGTAGAATTAGAAGCTTTAGATCAGTTGAATGAAGATTACACAGAGACAAAAATTAAATTAATTTCAGCTGAATCATTTCTTACTCCTGTAGGTTATTTAATGGAGATAATTGGGGTAATTATTGTTATTTGGGTTGGCGCTTATTTAATTTTAAAAAAGCAAATCACCCCAGGCTATTTATTGGCTTTTTTAATGTATGCAGAAATTCTTGCTGAGCCTTTTAGTCGGATTTTTAATTATATCGAATGGTGGAAAAATACACGCGTGATTTTGCAGCGCTTATCCAAATTTTTAATACCTTTTGAAAAAACGCCACCGACATATTTTAAAAACGAAGATGCTCCGAATATGATTGAAAATATCATTATGCAAAATATTAATTTCAAATATCCCAATACCTCCCAGTTAATTTTACACGATATTAATATTTGTGCGCAAAAAGGTGAGATCATTGGTGTTATTGGGAAAAATGGCTCTGGGAAAACCACTTTAATGGATTTATTATTGGGTTTTCATCAACCAAGCACCGGGGAGGTTTTGGTCAATGGAAGGTCTATATTTGATTTTTCAGAGTCTTCTTGGCGACAAAAAATAGGCGTCTTGTCTCAAGAGCCATATCTTTTTAATGAGTCAATTCTAAAAAACATTTGTTATAGTAATGAAAAATCCAATATGCTGTTGATTAAAAAAGCCATATCCGATGCGCGTTTAGATGACTTGATTCAAAAACTCCCCATGGGTTTAAATACCATTATCGGGGAGAAAGATGGAAAGTTTTCTGGCGGTGAGCGTAAAAAAATTGCACTCGCCCGCTTGCTGATTAAAAACCCAGAAATCATCATTTTTGATGAGCTGAGCAATCATCTCGATCATCAATCTCTCCATGAAATCCTGGAAATTATTCATAACATTGCAGAAAACAAAATTATATTCATCATTGATCATCGCTTGAGCTTTATCAAAAAAGTGGCCACACAAATCATTCAATTGGAAAATGGCCATATTAAGAATTGAACCCATTTAAAGATTTCTAATATGAGAAAAGATTAATGCAACAAGATGAGGCGCTTCAATTATTGAAGATGGGTAAAAATGTTTTTCTTACAGGAGCCGCAGGTTCTGGAAAAACGTATCTGTTAAATCAATACATTCACTACTTGAAAGAACATCATATCGGGGTCGCCATCACGGCATCCACAGGGATTGCTGCAACGCATATCAATGGCACCACCATACACTCATGGTCTGGAATAGGCGTGAGAGAGGTGATGACGAATAAAGATTTGGAAAAATTACTGACCACAACGCGCATTAAAAACAATTATAAAAAAAACAAGGTGTTGGTTATTGATGAAATATCCATGTTGCATCCGCATTATCTTGACCTGATTGATTCAGTTGCGCGTTACATGTTAGATAGTCACAAAGCGTTTGGTGGTATTCAACTGGTCTTATGTGGTGATTTTTTCCAATTGCCGCCGGTATCCACCGGATCCTCTCTTGAAGAAAAGCGCTTCGCTTTTGAGGCAACCACCTGGGCAGATAGCGATTTTCATGTCTGTTATTTGCAGGAACAATATCGCCAGGGCAATGATCCTTTGCTTCGTGTTTTAAATGATATACGTTCGGGTACGGCTGGTGAGCATACAAAAGTCCCTTTGCGAACACGTTACAAAAAAGAACCTATGGGCAACACCAAGGCCACAAAATTATATTCACGCAATATCAATGTCGATACGATTAATGCGCATGAATTAGCAAATCTGGATAGTCAAGAAAGAGCATTTACAATGGTTCATCATGGTTTTAGTGCGTTAGTAGAGGGATTAAAAAAGAATTGCTTAGCCCCCAGTCAATTAAAGCTGAAGCAGGGAGCGGAGGTGATGTTTATCAAAAACGACATCATGGGCAGGTATGTTAATGGAACTCGGGGCATTGTTGTCGGCTTTGATGACGAGGACGGTTGGCCTATCGTTAAAACCTATCAGAATAATACGATTGTCGCATTACCTGAAGACTGGAAATATGAGGATAATGGAACGGTGCGCGCAACGATCTCACAAATACCACTTCGTCTTGCTTGGGCAATAACTATCCATAAAAGTCAGGGCATGACCCTCGATGCCGCTGAGATCGATTTAGGCGATGCATTTGAGCTGGGCATGGGCTATGTTGCCTTATCAAGAGTGCGAAGTTTAACGGGTTTAAAACTGATGAACTTAAATGAAATGGCATTAAAAGTGCATCCTAAAGTCTTACAGCAGGATAAAGTATTCCAGGATAATTCACTAAGTGTTGTGAAATATTTACAGACATTATCTGAAAAAGAAATTGAAAATTTTCACACAGAAACCCTCAATAATCGTTTTCAAGGAAGTAGGGCTAAAATAGCCCGTAAAAAAACAACTAAAACAAGAAAACAGGCAACGCCCACCCATATTACAACTCTGGCATTGTTAAAAGAAAACCTGTCGATAGAATTAACTGCAGAAAGACGTGAGCTGACTATAGGCACTGTCGTCAATCATATTGAGAAGCTCAAAGGATTAAAGCTGATTGATAGTTCATTGATAGGAGAACTAAAACTCACCTTGCCAAAAGAAGATTTCGATGTCATTTTGGCTGAATTACAAAAATCAGAGGATGGGAAATTAAAGTCCGTCTACGACAAATTGAAGGGACAATATTCCTATATCACAATACAGCTGGTGAGGTTATTTGTAGATTTTTGACCGTTTTTTTCTATAAAAACACAGCAGAGACTCAAATAATATCAACAGTTAACCATATCACTATAGTTTCGGTCATTATAAGCCTCTTTGGGTTAATTAAAAAATCTTTGCGATAGGGCGCGCATTAGCTAAATCATACTGTATCATGGTTTTCTTTTTTTCTAGCCCTTCCTGAATTTACAGCAAAAATTGGACTTGACCGGGCCCACTAGGACTTGAACCTAGGACCAACGGATTATGAGTCTGTATTTTACTTCTTTTATCAACTTTTAATTATTTGCAGCTTCTTTTAAAACCCTTTTAAATAAAGGCTTTATAAGCCATAATCAGCCACATTGAATACTATTAAGTTTTAAATAATCTGTCTACATGGTGTCTACATGAGATTATTGAAGGAATTATGGCTGTGAATCAAAATACTGTACGGCTGACTAAATCAGTCATTGATAAACTCGAATCTAGCACTGGGAAAGACCAATCTTTCTATCGCGATGAAACCTTGAAAGGTTTTGCATTGAGAATTACTGCTAGAGGCGTGAAGAGCTTTGTTGTGGAAACACGCATCAATGGGCGCGTGAAGCGAGTAACCCTCGGTAAATATGGCAATATTACTGCTGAGGAGGCACGTAAACAGGCCAAAACTTTATTGGGCTGTGTAGTCAGAGGTGATGATCCTATTGCTGAGAAGAAAACCCAAAAAGTTAATACCATGACTTTGAATCAGGTGCTTAATGATTATCTGAAGGCACGCAAAGATTTAAAGCCTAGAACATTGACTGACTATCACTGCGTACTCCACGAGGTAGTTTCAGACTGGTTAGATAAGCCCATCACAAAAATAACTCGCGAGATGATAGCTAAACGTCATTCGGAACATGGTACTACCCATAGCAAAGCACGAGCTAATAATGCCATGCGAGTATTAAGGGCGCTATTTAACTTCGCTATGTATGAATATCAAACAGGTGATGGCCAACCGATTATTGTGGTTAATCCGGTTAAATACTTATCACATACTCGAGGATGGTTTAGGGTGGATCGTAAACAAACGGTCATCAAGCCCCATCAGTTGGCTGACTGGTACAAAGGCATTACCCAATTAGTAGAGGGAGAAGCCTATCGTAATGCTTTATTATGGCACGATTACTTTTTGTTACTGCTGTTTACTGGAATGCGTAAAACTGAAGTGAGCTCTTTACGTTGGGAAGACATCGATTTGAAATCCAAAACCATTACGCTACAAGATACTAAAAATAGAGAAGTTCATACTCTGCCAATGTCAGATTTTATTTATGATCTCCTGGAGGGAAGAAGCCGACAGAAAGCCAGTGAGTTTATATTTCCAGCTGATAGTAAAACGGGCTATATTTATGACCCTAAAAAAGCCGTATTAAAAGTAGCAGAATTATCTGGTGTGCCATTTACTCTGCACGATTTGCGCCGAACCTTTGCCACCATAGCTGAAGGTCTGGATCTTCCTGCCTATGCATTGAAGCGCTTATTAAATCATAAAATGAATAATGATGTGACTGCAGGGTATATCATGCGAGATGTTGAGCGCTTAAGAAAGCCGATGCAACGAATTGCCGCTTTTTTAATTAAACATATGACTTCTGATGATCTGCATCCTGAAAAGACTAATGATGATATTAGTGGGCTTTCCCAAGAAGAACGAGTTGGGATGGCTAATTAAATTTGACAAAACTATCAATTATGGTTTAATTTAATTGATATAGTTAAACTATAAGTGTATATATGGCATCAAAAATAAACTGGCTTTTAAACAATCTTACTGCAGGTGAAATCTTGCTACAGTCTTGGTTATCGAGTCATGGTATTACGCCCCAGTTAGCTCGAAAGTACTGTCAGAGTGAATGGTTAGTGAAATTGAGAGCAGGTGTTTACTATCGATCTGGTCGTAAACCTGAATGGCAGAATGCAGTTTATTGTCTTCAGACTCAGAATCACTCAAAGATTCATCTTGCAGGTTTAACAAGCTTAACTTTGCAGGGTAAATCACACTACCTGCAATTGGAAACAGAATCTATTTGGATAAATATTCAAGGAACAGCTACTTTACCCAAGTGGTTTAAAGCTTTTCCAGAAATGTCCTTATCTGAGAATAAAGCACCGCAATGGGACGTTATTAAAACATCTAAGCTAGACAGCATTGTTGAGAATGATTTAACTACCGTGGAGGTAGAGGGTATTAAGTTAAGAACAAGCAACCAAGAATTAGCTGCGTTTGAGGTGCTTGAAGCTGTACCCTCTACTTTATCATTTGAGCATGCTGCAGAACTGTTCCAAGGGCTAGTAAATTTAAGTCCACGGAAAGTTGAGTCTATTTTAAAAAGAAGTGATTCAATTCAAACGAACCGCCTGTTTTTATTCTTGGGGCATTTCTATAAACACCCGTGGGTTGAGCGATTGAATGAATCTGCAATTAATCTTGGCTCAGGAAAGCGCCAAATAGTCTCCGAAGGGAAATTAGAGAAGCGATATCAAATTACCGTTCCAGAACAATTTATAAGTAGCGAGTAAATATGAATAAACAATCCCCGTATTACAAGCAGGTGTTACTACTTATCCGTTTAATACCTATTATTAATCAAGAAGCCTGCTTTGCATTAAAGGGCGGCACTGCAATTAATTTGTTTGTGTGTGATTTCCCTCGGTTATCTGTTGACATCGATTTGGCTTATTTACCTCTTGAGTCACGTGATGTGGCTTTAGCTCATGTGCGCAAAGCTTTAGCCGATATCGCGACAAATATTAATCAAATACCGAATCTTGTTGCCGTTTTACAAGATAACAAACCAGATGAAATGCGAATTATAGTTGAAGATCGATCCCCACTTAATAAAGGCACTCAAGTAAAAATAGAGGTTTCGCCAGTTGCTCGTGGTACTCTTTTTCCGGCTAGTGATCGAGATGTTGTGGCGTTAGTAGAAAATGAGTTCGGTTTTGCATCCATGAAAGTTGTTTCCTTACCTGATCTTTATGGCAGTAAATTATGCGCGGCTTTAGACCGCCAGCATCCTAGAGATCTTTTTGACATTAAAATTTTGTTAGACACTCAAAATATCGATCGGGAGCTTTTTAATGGATTTATCACATATCTTTTAAGTCATAAAAGGCCAATTTCAGAAATAATGAATCCACGCTGGAAAGATATCACCCAAGTTTTTCATCGTGAATTTAAAGGAATGACAGCTGAAACAGTAAACCTTGAAGACCTCACAGTAATACCGGAAAAAATGGTTCGAGCTCTTAAGGATAATTTTACCCAGCAAGATTATGAGTTTTTAATATCGTTCAAAAAAGGTGAACCTAATTGGTCTCTTGCATCGAGTGAACAGATTCAATATTTACCTGCAGTGCAATGGAAGCTTTTAAATATCCGGAAAATGCCTAAACCGAAACACTTGGAGTCTATAAAGTTGTTAGAGATGACAATGAGTAATTGGCTTGAAAAATAGTGAACTGAGAGCAAAGGAGTAAAGAATTCTCAATTTAGTGCAAATACTAGTTTATATTTTATCCAATAGTTAAACTAATAGTGTAAGTGTATCGCTATATATAAACTAATTGCTTATTTGAATATTCTTAATAGTTGTAAACGTTGACAGTATTTTAATTTAGCGTAATAATCTTTTCAGGCTTTTAACAAGCCCTTTGGGATTACTTTATAGCCCTCAATGGACACCTATAAACCCCCATGGGAGAACTTCACTTTGGCCTCAGACTTTTTCGCAGCCCAATTGTGAATAAATAGGAAAAAAGCGCAGCCCTGAATAAGGACAACTGAAGCGCCTATGACGGTCAGATGGGATACCTGTTGATGGATTGTCAATTCGTTGTTTTGCGGAAGCAAAACTTTAATTGAACATCGATTGATGAGGTTATTCCATGGCTACTAATAACGTATCTCGTATACAATTTCTAAATGAATTTGATTCAGCACCCCATTCAGCATTATTTAATCAACAAACTATAGCGGTAGTCTTAAATTGTTCCACGCAATTATTAGAACGTAATCGATGGGCTGGGGAAGGAATTTCCTACCTCAAGATCGGCCGGAAAGTTTTATATCGAAAAAGTGATGTCTTAGCTTTTCTCCAACAACAAAAAATCTATCGTTCAACCAGTGATAAAGGTGAATCAATCGTTTGTAAAAACGAATTGGTTTGATAGCAAATATAAAGCTCTTGGAAGGTTATATTTCTATCAAAAGGTTCACCTTCCGCGAGCTCATGTTGGGGATTTTCATGAGCAATTATAATTTATTACATTCAAGTATTGAACAATTTTGTAACTATATTCGCGGTTTTGGTTTAGAGCCCCCTGAGCATATTGAGCCTAATAAATGGTATCGTTTTCCTGGTATCATTAAGCAAAGAGGCAATAAAGCAGGGTGGTGTAGGTTATTTCCTGAGATAGAGCGTCGTTTCTTCTGTAAAATCTGTTTTACTTCATGAGTATTTGACGATTGTGATTAAAAAATTAACTATGATTAGTTAATTTGTGTTTCAGTCTAAATAAATCCTTCTCAAAATCAATAAAAATTTGATTTTAGTTTAAAAATCACTCATTCCTGCATTTTTTAGATAAAGCGATACTGCTGCTTTATCTAAAAAAGCAGGCTTAATCCATTCTTTGAAAATAGCCTTAGTATTTATTCATTCATTTTTAAATAAATT
>Ga0247843_1005847_pt1 | contig 16640 bp, 13 predicted proteins | sample LaCruzMarch2017__FD_192420 | JGI IMG/M metagenome (GOLD analysis project Ga0247843, IMG submission 192420) | Freshwater microbial communities from meromictic Lake La Cruz, Castile-La Mancha, Spain - LaCruzMarch2017_8m | ecosystem: Environmental > Aquatic > Freshwater > Lake | place: Spain... | reverse complement strand
ATACTGACGGATGAGGATGTGTATTTCGCCTTCCCACCAGAAAAAGGGCAATTTACGGCTAACGATTGGTCTAAATATGCACAGTTCAAGACTTCGGAGAAGGTCGATAAAGACGGCGCATTGAGCATGGGCAATGCATCTCGAACAGACGCCAGAGAGCAAGTTTGGGACATTGCTAAAAAAGTTGAGGCACTTCTCAAGCTGAGCAGTGTCGCCGTACCTAGCGGCATCGATTTAGAAATTTCGCATCACTATGGGCTGGATAAATTTGAACAGACAGGTCTAACAATGCTGACTATTGTGAACCGAGGTTATTGCAAAAAACTTTTGGTTTCCTTGCCTGGCCAACACCATCCTGAGCAATACCATAACCAAAAAGAAGAAACATTCCATGTGCTGCATGGGCAAGTGCTTTTGACCCTTGATGGAGTCGAACGTATTTGCCAACCGGGGGAGGTTGTCAACGTGGAACCTGGGGTCCGCCACTCTTTTTCTAGCCCTCACGGTTCTGTAATCGAAGAAATTTCTTCTACTCACTACAAAGACGACTCCTTTTACACCGACGAGTCAATCATGCGCAACAAGAACCGCAAAACCATCCTGACCTATTGGATGAGCTGATGAGCATTAAAAATAAAGTTCGGGTTGTCGATTATCTTGTTGGGCATTTAGCTGATTTGGGGCTGCGGGATATCTTTTTACTTCCTGGTGGTGGCGCCATGTACCTGAACGACGCGGTTGCATGCGACGACCGAATTAACCCCGTACCTTGTCACCATGAGCAAGCGTGTGGCATAGCTGCAGAAGCCTATGGGCGAACTAGTCCTTTGGGTTTTGGCGTTGCAATGGTGACTACTGGTCCTGGTGCCACTAATATTGTGACGCCGGTTGCGGGTGCATGGATCGAATCCCTACCTTTATTAGTTATTTCGGGACAAGTTAAAAGACCTGATGCGCTGAATGGCCGTGACATTCGGCAAGGGGGTGTTCAGGAGGTGGACATCATTTCTATTGTCAAGCCCATTACTAAGTTTGCTGTTACGATTCAAGCAGCAACTGATGCGCGAAAGTGTTTAGAGGAAGCTTTATGGCATATGCAGCATGGGCGTCCTGGTCCGGTCTGGATCGACGTACCGCTGGATATTCAAGCGGCTCCTATTGATCCTTCTAGTCTTATTGGTTTTAAGCCTAAAGTAGTTGATTTGAAATCAGCCTTACAAGGGCAAATTGAACAACTGAACGCTATGGTCGAAGGTTCACAACGCCCTATTTTTTTAATCGGACATGGTGTACGCATTGCTGGTGCAACCGATTTATTCAAAAAGATTGCAGAAAAACTGCAGGTTCCTTGCGTTTTCACATGGAATGCAGCCGATACGTTCCATTGGGATCATGAACTGTATATTGGTCGCCCGGGCGTAGTTGCTGCGCGAGCACCTAATTTTGCTATTCAGAACAGCGATTGCCTCATCAGTATTGGTTGCCGTCTTGATAACGTCATTACTGCCTATAACCCTGCAGGATTTGCTCGAGCTGCCAAAAAAATCATTGTGGATGTCGATCAAAACGAACTCGATCGCCACAACATGCCTATCGATCTAAAAATTTGCATTACTGCAATTGATTTCATAGATGCATGGTCTAAACAATTGCCAAAATTGCAGGATATTCAACCATGGCGTAATACATGCGTTAGTTGGAAGCGCCGATATACGCCTCTGGACGGAAAAATCTTTGGCACTACCTCGCTCGTCGGACACTTTCAATTGGTGGACAAACTATCGGATGTCATTAGAGAAAACTGTCTCGTAGTCACAGGGAGTTCTGGTCTAGCAGTAGAGGTTTTTTATACCGCATTCCGAAATAAAGTAGGCCAAAGGATGTTCTTGACATCTGGCTTGGGGTCTATGGGCTATGGTTTACCTGCCGCGATTGGCGCATGCATCGGTTCTGGTGGATTGCCTACAGTTTGTGTGGAAAGTGATGGAAGCTTGATGCTAAATCTGCAAGAGCTAGCCACTCTCAAGCAGCTAAATCTTCCGATCACTCTCGTGATTATGAATAACAACGGTTATGCGTCGATTCGAAATACGCAGAAAAACTATTTTAATGAACGCTATATTGGAAGTAATACCGACTCCGGACTTTTGATCCCAGACTTTATGGCGATTGCGCGAGCCTTAGAGATTCGTTGTGTTCGGATCAAGGATATTTCTGAATTGACATCGTCGATTTTCGATCACGGGCTCTGCATTGTAGAAGTGATGCTTGAGGAAAATGTAGTCTTGTCACCAAAGGTGGCAGCTCTTCCGCAGCCAGATGGTTCAATCATATCCATGCCACTGGAAGACATGTCTCCCCTTTTACCGCGAGACCAATTACGAAAAGAGATGTTAATTCCATTGCATCCTGCATCAGAGTTGGTCAATGCCTGAGACAAGTGAATGCAGGTTTTGTGGCGGGGCTTTTTTTCAGCCTGTATTGCTGCAATACCATGCATCTCCACCCTGCGCACAAGGTTTCCTAGACTCTTTGGATCAAAAAGATGAAGTTGTTGATTTGGAAATTTATCAATGCGAGAAATGTGGCTTAGTTCAACACACCTTACAAGCTGTGGAATACCACAGGAACGTCATCAGAGCTATTGCTTTCTCAAATGAGATGGGACTGTTTCGTATTGATCAACTTTCTAAGTGGATCCACCGCTTTGATTTGGCGGATAAAAATATACTTGAAATTGGTTGTGGTAAAGGTGAATACCTTGATCTACTAGTGCAATCTGGAGCGCGATCTGTCTATGGCTTAGAGAACTCTGATGAAAGCGTACTTCACGCAACCCGTCGTGGTTTAAAAGTTCAGCAAGGTTATGTATCCAGAAGCTTTACCAATCCGTGGTCTTTCAAGTTTGACGCGTTTTCGATATTTAGTTTCCTTGAGCATTGGCCCAATCTCAAGGAGTCATTGGGTAATTTGCACTCTCTAATTAAAGAGGGCGGCACTGGCCTCATTGAAGTTCCCAATTTCGACTTCATCATTGAAAAGGGACTCTACTCCGAATTCACAACAGACCATATTTTTTATTTTGACAAAAGATCTCTCGTAAACGTGTTGGAGTTATCTGGCTTTGAAGTATTGGAGCTTGAAAGCATTTGGCATGGCTATATTCTGTCCGCACAAGTTAAAAAAAGAGTACGGATTGAAACAATAAATTTCAAATCTAAGCAAGATTTAATCGTTTTGCAACTTCATCAATTTACATCACGCTTTCAGCCGAGTGATGTGGTGGTTTGGGGTGCCGGCCATCAATCCTTAGCTGTCATGGCTTTAGCGCAACTCAAAGGCAAGATCTCACACGTTGTTGACTCTGCATCCTTCAAACAAAACAAGTACACACCTGGATTGCATTTATTAATCAAGCCACCTGATAGCTTATTGGAGGATGTTCCGCAGGCGGTAGTGATCATGGCTGCTGCCTATTCAGATGAAGTAGCTGCAACCCTTTTACAAAAATACAGTTGCATAAAGTACGTAGCAGTACTCAGAGAAGATCGTCTGGAGATCCTTAAAGATGGAATCTAAACTTTCGCAGCTATTAGACGAAGCCATAGAACTCATACCAAATGCCCAAACGGGTTTGCCTGAAGATCTTTTTTATTTTGTTAGCCAATTGACTCCCTTGATCAATGTGGATTTGCTGATTAAAAATCAACAAGGGCAGACACTGTTGACATGGCGAGATGATCGCTTTCATGGCCCAGCTTGGCACATACCCGGTGGGATTATTCGCTTCAAGGAAAAGATTGAAGATCGCATTCTCAACGTGGCCCAAACGGAACTAGGCTGCAAAGTTCGGTTTCGGGCTGAACCAATCAACGTGAGAAGCATGATTAATACTGAGCGAGACATACGCGGGCATTTCATTTCGCTTCTCTTTCTGTGTGAGATTGATGGATTGCTTGATCCTTTAAAACAGAGTGCTTCCAGCACCCCGATTGCAGGTCAATGGGCTTGGCACGACAGTGCCCCACCGAACATGATTAAAGTGCACGAAGTTTTTAGAAAATTCATCAATGACACACCGGCACTTTAATTACGACATCGCTGAAGATGTTGCGCAGTCCATTGGTAGATCTGGAGTGAGTGCCGAGGTTTTTCGTGGAAAAACTATATTAATCACTGGCGGTACCGGATTTTTTGGCATCTGGTTGCTGTCTGCCTTCATACAAATCAAAAAAAACGTACAAGGTGATTTACGGATCCTTGTTGTTTCCCGAGATCCGGGTGAATTTTTACAAAAACACGCTCTTTATGACTTTGGGCGACACGCTGAATTCATCGAAAGTGACGTGAAAAGCTTGATCCTTAAAGACATGAAAGTGACGCATCTCGTCCATATGGCAACCACGAATGCCATTGAAACTTTTGCGGGTGAAGACCAACTCAATAAAATAGATTTGCTGTATCTAGGTACACGAAATGTGATCGAACAGTGCGGGGCAACATTAGAAAAAGTACTTTTCACCTCTTCGGGCGTAACCTACGGGATTACCCCCAGTGGATTGGTAACCGAAGAAACCCCTTCGGCGTTGGACACTACAAGCATTGGTTCCGCTTTAGGGCTTGGCAAACTGACAGCAGAGTATCTGATGGCCTACTACGCTGAAAAATTCAACTTCAGGTATTCCATTGCACGTTGCTTTTCATTCGCAGGCCAGCACCTTCCGCTTGATCTGCACTACGCTTTTGGAAATTTCATCCGCGATGTCCTTGAAAAGCAGGATATTCTGATCAAAGGGGATGGCAAGGCTAGTCGTTCGTACCTGTACATTGGAGATGCAACAGCTTGGTTGCTGAGGTTATTGGCTGAACCTCTGAATCAGATCTTTAATGTTGGCTCGGAAAAATCAATCACCGTGGTTGAATTGGCTGAAAGGGTTGCGAATGCGGTGGGGCAACCCACTGCAGTCAATGTCATTGGTCAGCAGCAAGAGATCGGAAATTTCAAACGTGACGCTTATGTCCCCAGCGTTACGAAGATTACCAAGACCTATTCAGGGTTAATGGAATGGACTACAGTGGAGGAATCCATTCAAAAGATGTTGGGTTCTTCAGCAGTGAATTTCAAAATAGATAATAAGGAAATATGAATGTCTAGCTCATTGCAAATCTTGGCTGAGCAAGAAGCCTTGTCGCTCACTGAACAAAACAAACGCAAAGACCAGAGCCAAAAGCGGCCAAGAGTCCATGAAAAAATTCAATCTTATTTCAAAGGCATGCTTGATGGGCAGATTAGTCCCATTCTGCGGTTGAAAATTAATCGATCATTGTGTAACTTTGCTTGTGCCCATTGTTGCGAAGAGCCCTACATGAGTCGGGACTTGAAAAAAAGAACGGGGATGATCGATCCGCGTCCACAAATGGGGCTTGACGATTACAAAGAGCTTTCGAGGCAAGCCGACGAATACGGCATTTTCCGCTTTGTACTGACGGGAGGCGAGGCATTACTAGATAAAAATCTAGACAAGTTAATTGATGCTATCGACCCCCTCAAGCATTTGGTGATCTTAGACACCAATGGGTGGACGTTTGACATTGAAAAAGCAAAATGGTTTTCAAGTTTAGGCGGATACAAAGCACAAATTTCGCTTGACAGCATGATTGAGGCGGAACACGACTCCTTTCGTAATAAAAAAGGATCTTACAAGCGGGTGATGCGGTCCCTCCAAGCATCTAAAGATGCTGGACTGGAACTACTTATTTCTACCTGCATCATCAAAGATAGGGTATTTACACAGGAGTTTGAAGATTTGTGTAAGTTTTGCAAGGTCGAGGAGATTCCTCTCTACGTAACTTTAGCAAAACCAGTTGGCAGTGCAAGAGATCAAGACACTTGGGTTTGTACGAAAAAGGACGTTGACCACTTGAAACTGTTAGAAAATAAATACAACATTTTCACCCACATGACACCCTCTTACGGACAGCCAGGAAAATGTATTACCGTAAAAGGAATCAATACGGTGAATCACGATGGTGAAATCGTTCCGTGCCCCTATATGGACTTGTCGATCGGTAACGTGACAAAAGAACCCTTGTCACAAATTCTCGAGCGTGGGATGCTAAATAGTTGGCTGGGACCATACCGCGATGAATGCATTATTGGCGAAAACCAAAATTTCATTCAGTTCCACAATAAATCAGTCAACGATTACCTGAACGTGAGTCCTTTGCTGCCTGTGCCTTATGAGCATGGTTTTGGTCTAACAAAGTCAGTAAATGTGTAAATGAGAAAATCTTGAGTTATTTTGATAATTATGGTCGACGAATACCACGCGATGGCATGCGAGTCTTTGGTGAAACACCGAGTCAATACTACAAACTAGAACAGTTTGAATTAGATTTGGAGTCTATATTTAACCGCAGTAGAGAACAAAATTTATTTACTAACGAAATAGACATTGCTGCATTTGATAAAAAAATATCAAATATAATTTTAAAAATCAGCAATGACATAAATTATGCAAATTTACTTAATGGCGTATATGTCCCATTTATATATAAGCGTGAGGCAAAGGGAGCTGATTTAGGTGCGGAACTAGTAGATATTATTCTTCCTAAACTGCAGAAATCATTCATAAATAAATTCCCAGAATCGCACTTTAAAGCGATTCTTCAAAGTCAAAAAAAATTAGAAGGTAATATCAAGATAGATAAAAATTCAAGATATCAAAACTTTGTATCTTTAAGTGAAGTAAAGCCTGTTATTGGTCTTTATTTCCCACAAGCACTGCAAGAGTTTGATGTTGAGTCGCAGCGAAATCAGATGACTTTCTTACCCGAGTTGACTGATTTAAACATTTGTCTCTCAGGTGGAATGGACGTTTGCGCAGCATTAATTGGAACGCCAAATTTACTTATCAGTGAAAATTTCTACGCCCCCATTCCTATACTATCCTCTTACGTCCATGAGGATCAAAGGCTTGTATTAATGATTAAGGCGTATGGGCCGCATCTTGAGTTTTGGTGTTTGAGCCAGATGCTTAATATGGATACCACGCAAGTTTCTGAACAATGGACTGGTGGTTTAACAATTTACGAATAACATAATAAGTTATTGGTTTAGAAAATTAATGTTAGTGTTGAATAATAATTCAGTTGTATGCATTTGAAAGATATTCTTAAACTCGGATCTATGGTTGATCCCGTTTTTTCAGATAGAGCTAATGTAAGCGAATCTACGTTTGGATACTTGGAGAGAAATCCATTTGTCATGTATGGAGCGGGCGAGGCAGCGCATTGGTTTTACGAAGCGGGTGTGAAGAGAAACAGGCTAAACCCACTTGCGATCGTTGATCAGCGAGCCAGCGAAATTAAAAACTATAAAGGAATTCCGTGCATCGACCTAAAAGAAGCCTTTGAGAAGTTTGGAAAAAATCAAATCGATGTCGTGGTTTGTGTTGGCCAATTTGAATCCTTTCTTACTATTCGCGCTAACCTGCTAAAGCACGGATTCTCAAATGTTCACTATCTAGGTTGGTTCTATGAAATTCATAATCTTTTAGAAGTCGAATTTTCAGGAGAGTTAGCGTGGCGCAGAATGTTTCAGCAAAATGAGACTGCAATTGTTTCGGCATATGCTCAATTAGACGACGAATTAAGCCAATGTCTCTTCGCTCAGTTGATAAATGCCCATTACTACAGGCAGGCAAGAAGGTTCCTCAGACGTCCTCGAGAGGAACAACATTTCCCTAAAGACATTAGACTCGCAAAAGGTTGCAACTCACTAGTGGTTTGTGGTGCGTACGATGGTGAAGCTCTAAGATTACTCAAGCAGAACGGTATAAATTCAGAGAAAATCTATTTATTCGAACCAGAGCCTGAAATATTTACTCGACTTGTAATAAATACAGCGGAGTATCAAAAAGAATATGGAATAGATGTATACGCCATTCCGATGGCCACCAGTCAGAATACGGCGATGGTATCTTTTTTGAGTGGCGGCGGATTAGGGTCGAAAATTTCTGCTGTTGGAAATTGTGATGTCCAAGCTGTTTCACTAGATGATTTCTTTGGAAACCAAAACATTTCACGGATTACCATGGACATCGAGGGTCAAGAAGCAGCTACATTGCTTGGTGCCGTCAAGCTTATTAAATCAAAAAAACCTGATTTATCTATTTCGGTCTATCATGATCCAAAACAAATATGGGAAATCCCATCTCTCATCTCATCGATACAAAATGGGTACAAATTTTATCTGCGCAACTATACGTCTTATGCAGTTGAAACTGTACTGTATGCAACGCATGAGTAGAAAAATCTAAAAAATACTTTTAAAATGCTAACATCCTTTGACGAATTAAAAGATTTTAAAAGTATATCTGCTTACTTTAAAAATAAACGAAAATAAAATAAAAAATCATAGCGAAATTATTGATTTTTTATTTGATGGTTTGACGATCGATCAAATTTTGACTCGAGAGGTTGTTGTTTATGGGGCTGGTCAATTTGGTCGCCAAGTAAACAGAATATTGAAATTGATAGGAGTGAACCCAATATGCTTTGCCACAACTTCTGCTAGCGATACTGAGGCTAGAGTTGACGGACTTAGAGTATTAAATATCAACCAACTGTTGCAGGAAAAAAGTGAAGCCATAATACTTATTGCCTCTCCAATAAATGCAGCATCGATAAAGAAGAGCCTACTTGTAAACGGATTTTCGTCCTTAAATATTTACTTTCCGAAAAATGTTGATGCATATACAGAACTTTACTTTGGAGATGCTAACTACTTTGTACTTCGCGATATTTCTGGTAATTTGAATCAAGGCCTAAGCGTCGAAAAATTAATACAGAAATATTCAAAATTAGCTGAAGATATAAATGACAAGTTTTTGGATGAGAAATCGAAAAAATTACTTTGGGCGATAGTAGTACAAACTATATTCTGGGATGACATCGGAGTTTTTCGATTATTTATGAGTTCATTTAGTGAGCCAATAAGAAATTTTGGAACCAGACCGTTTGCTGAGTATGGCCCAGAGAATTACTTTTATTTTAATAATGAAATATTTAAGCTTGCCGATGATGAGGTATATGTTGATATAGGAGCTTTCGATGGCGACTCTATAAATGAGTTTATTTCATCTAATAAAATTAAAAACTTATCTTACAGAAAGATTATTGCCTTTGAGCCGGATCATATCAATTACGCAAAATTAAGAAATAATATAAGCTGCAGTGAAAAAATAGTTCTTAGGAATTTGGGGGTATCCAATAAGACCGGTGAAGCGCGTTTTTTATCTTCAGTTTTTTCATCTTCGCCAACTAGTAGTACTATTTCAACTGAAGGTGATATTGAAGTCCAACTTGTTGCACTTGATGATTTCTTAAATGAAGACAAAATATCACTGATAAAAATGGATCCTCCTGGAGAGAATCTTAGCGTCAATATACTGACTGGTGCAACAAGAACTATTTTTAAGCACCGTCCTAAAATTATCATCGGAATTCATTCGCTCCAGGAGCTATATGACTTGGGTAATAAAGTCACCAATTCATTCCCCTTCTATAATTTATATTTAAGGCAAAATTCTTGGGGTGCAGGCGAAGTAGATTTGTATCTCATCCCGAAGCTTGAAAATTAATCTTTTTTGTTTAATATTCATGTTTTCTAAAGTAATAGCTAATTGAAACCTAATTTTTATATGAATGGATACCCTCAAGTAAGCATTATTATTCCAGCTCGAAATGCAGAGGTGTCAATAAATCGTTGCTTGGATTCCATTGTAAATGCAGCCTTTAATGTGTCGCTCGAAGTTATTTTGGTTTTAAATGGGTGTGAAGACAAAACTTTTGAATTAGCCAGTGCGTATTCAGACTCGCTGCCTATCCGGCTGCATTTAGATGAGTCTGTTTTGGGTCCCGCTGCTGCCCGAAATATAGGTATTCAAATGGCAAAAGGGGTTTGGTTGTATTTTCTAGATGCTGATGATTTGATACCAGAAAGCGCTTTAGAAGGACATTGTCAAATAATGAAAACAACCAAGTCAGATGTATTGGTTGGTTCATATATAAAAGTTGCAAATATCTTATCTTTAAACACACATCAATTACATGAAGCTATAAAATTCGATACAAAAAACCTGCAAAAATATATTCTAAAATATGTATACGAACCGTATTTGTATACTATGCCGGTACACTGCTGGGGTAAGTTATTTTTGAGGCGTAGTGTTATCTCTTCTGGTATTTTATTCAATGAGTCACTTGATCAACTAGAGGATGTTAATTTTAATTTCTCGCTTATATTAAAGGGTTTAACTTTTGAGTTTACTGATCAGATCCTTTATCAATACCACATCAATTCTGGACCAAACAGTTTATCAAACCAAAGCGGTGATGCTCCTCAAGCAATTGAGAGGATTCAAGCTGCATATATGCCTGTTCAAGCGCTTCTTAAAAATTGGGAAAATGCAGGCTCAATTAAAAATGCATCTAACTATACAGCCCATCTGTTCGCAACTACATCTTTGTTGTGGTTAATTCGAACTGGGAAAAAGTTTAGATATCAAAATTGGGAATCTTGCAGATCCCTTGTTTCTCAAATAGTGAATAATCAAAATCTACATTGTTCCATGCGCTTTTACCGTCAAATGCCCGGAACATCTCGTGTCATTCCATTTTTAGTGAGGCTAAACTCGATAAGCTTTTTATGCTTATATTTTAAAATTAAGGCAATATTTAAACGGTTGCCGTACATTGCATAAGTCAATTTACTGAGCATATTTACCCAAACTCCATCTTTATTTATGGCACTCGAACATATGTACTACAACAGAGATGAAAAACCTCTTGCTGTTATCTACGGAGAGGGTTCACTTTACCGAGAATGCGCGACACAATTGCATCAATTAATTGGTAATTTTTCACCGTTAATTATTGATCAAAAATACTTTAATACGGACGATATTTTCTTTAACGGAATTCCTTGTGCCGGACCAGAGACTCTACCTTCCTTGTCACGGTCTACGCTTATAGTTATTTGCACCCGCAATCATCTTGTTATTGCAGATGACCTACGTGGGATGGGATTTATCAACATCAAATATGCCCTATTTGAGCTTAGTTCCGTGCGAGTTAAACAGATATTGGATTATCCAAAGAACACAAGCACATTCGGTTCGCATGAAGTATCTTTTGGCCACAGAACAGCTTTGATAACTGGATCCACTCGTGGAATAGGTCTTGAAATCGCCGTTGCACTTGCTTTAAGAGGTGTTCGAGTGATTCTTCATGGACGAACAGAAGCATCGGTAAAGGAAGGTTTGCGACGCTTTGAAAATCGAACGTTATCAACAACTGATTGTGTTGTAGCTGATTTGAGTCAAGATTATGCTCCTGAATTCATATGTCGCTATTTATTAGAGAAAAATATAAAGGTGGATACTTTATACAATAACGCTGGGATCTCACCTTCAACGAGCAATCTGGAATCTGATGACTATTTAAACAGCTTTGATGAGTGCATGGTTGTTAACTTCAGATCTGTTGTAGGACTAACAACCCGACTTCTTCCAAAAATGTTGGAAAGGGGCTTTGGTCGTATTGTTTTCCTTACATCTCTGATAAAAGCAGAGCCTGATCGTATTGCATATATTTGTAGTAAAGCTGCGCTGACTAGTTATGCCTATGAGTTAGCTAATCAAACGCAATTTGCAGGAATACTTGTTTCTTTATTGGATCCTGGATGGGTTAGATCCGACATGGGTGGCGAATCAGCACCAAGTGACCTAGATTCAGTCATTCCTGGCGCCTTGGTTGGCGCTCTTGCGCTTCCGATTCAAAATGGTATCTGGGTTTCGGCCCAAGACTACGCGGAATTAACTGATGCTAAGCTAGTAAAGAAGCTAATGATTGATAATTTTATAATATAGGAATGGTTTAAATGAAAAATGTCGAAGGTGTTATAAAGTTGCCTCAGAAGGGAAATAATGAAAAGCCGCTTGTTTCCATTCTTATATATAATTATAACTATGGTAAATATTTGGCTGAATGCTTTCAAAGTGCCTTGGATCAGTCTTACCCTAATATTGAGATACTTTTTTCTGACAATGCTTCTGATGACAATTCTTGGGATATTGCTATCGATTTTCAACGACGATACCCAGGAAGGATAACAATTGCACGTAACAGATCTAATCTTGGAACTGATGCAAATATAGAAAACTGTTGGGCTACTCAATCGGGAAGATACTATGTTGTTCTCGGAAGTGACGATGTGCTAGACAAAGATTTTGTAGAAATCACGTCAAATTTACTGACGGAGCACGCTGATGCAGCTTATGTAATGACACACAGATATATTCTCGACAAAGATGGTAACCGCAGTGAGGAGATGCCTTTTTATGACGGGCGCTATAAATTATTGCCACCAAGTCAGAATGGGGTTTACATGATGGCAGCCATAAATCCGTCCATCACTCAAATTTGTTATAGAACGGATCAAGCTAAACGAAGATCTGCTAAAGGAGACTTTGGATCTCAATTTTATGGAACACGTATCTTGGATTTCAGGTTATGTTTAGATTACCCTGTTATTTATATTAATGACCCTCTTGTTGGACACAGAATTCATGGTGAAAATCAATCATTGGTTGCAGATAAAAATCTAATGGAGATTCTTGGCCCGTATGTTTTAAATTTACAATTCAAAGAGATGGGTAGAACACATGGGTATAATACTATTGTTAATAAATTTAATGAATCAATTCCTCGCTTAGCAAAATTGGCACTTAGATATTCTTTGCGTGCAGCGAAACGAGGTGATATTAGTTTGGCTTTGCAGTATTGGCATTTATCTCAAGCAATATTTCCCGAAGTTGGAGAATCGCCTGAATGTTCAATGCTTGGAGCAATGCTTAAGCAGGGCGCACTTATAGATGCGACGGAGTACCATAGTTTTAACAGCGGATTAGATTTTCAGAGGATTGTGTCCTACAAACCAGATGAGCCATTCATCAGGTTGTGAGATTCATAGCCACTTAATTCGCCGGTACTTATTTTTTTTTGCAATACCTTCCGTATTTTTTATTTAACTCTCTGCTAGGAAGGAAGCCTTTTTCGTATCGGAATACTAAACCTATCAACGTATGTTTCCCAAAAGCTGTCAAGATCCAAGTAGTGAATTGCACGGCCATAAGCTTCATTTGCAGCCGTAGTATCTCCAAGTCTCTCATAACATATCGCCGTATAGAAGTGAGCTATTGAGTGATCTTCTTTTACCTTTAGGACATTCAAGAATGACTCTAATGCGACATCAAATTTTCCTAACCTTATGTTGCTGTTGTGAACAAAATTTAATTCTATATTTATCGAGTAGGTTATTTCAGTTATATCATTAGCGGTGATATTTCCGGTATTGATAACCGAGCGCTTATAATTAGCGTTCAATGGACTTGCTTCAAATAAGTTCTCTTCTAAGCATTGAAGATACATGTCGCTACCAGCAATCGGCATGGCTGTAAAAATTCTAAACCAGTCAGCATATATTGTTTTTAAAAAACTAATTGAGTTGTCAATATCATCCCGTGTCTCTCCAGGCATACCTATAATTATGTTGCAGTCCGTAAATATGCCAGCCTCTCTACAGTCTCTAAGAACTCTTGGGACAATATCCAGTCTTAAGGGTTTTTTCATTATTTCCTTCAATACCCGATTACTTCCTGATTCAATAGGTAAGACGAGTGAATCAACACCAGATTTTTTTAATAATTTTAAAAAATCAAGATCGAGTGCATATATTGCAAGTGCATTCTGAAAATACATCCCTAGTCCCAAATCGCCGATCTTCTTAACGATATTGTAAGGTCTATGCTTTCCGGCCATAAAATGATCATCTTGAATCACTACCCCATCAATTCCATATTTGTCCACCATTCTTTTAATATCATCCATAACTCGCTGAATTGAGTGGTAACGCATGTCTCTGCCGTGCGCAGCATGTGAGGCGCAAAATGTACATTTAAATGGACATCCACGCGACGTCATTATCGGCATGCTATAGCGAAGTTCACCAATAGACTTTACTGAACCTATTGTTTCCTCACCATAATTTATTAACTGCAGGTCATTATTTTCATTTTGTATCGCTTCATTGTTGGTGAGTTGATATTTTTCTTTAACAGCATACCTTGATGAATTTGGATTAATTTTATAACCTTCTAAATCTAAACAGTCATAGTCATATGGAGGTATTTCGTCCAAGTCAATGATAAAATCATGTTTCAGGTTTTTGAGAGGATTTTTAAGCTTATCATGATCAACCCAAGAAACACTTGTTTTAATGTAGTCTTTAAAATTTCCAGCTGTTAAGAGTCCTAGTAACCCCTTTTCTCCTTCACCGTAACAAATTGCATCAATTGCTTCAGAAGCAATGAGTAATTCAGCGTAAACTGCTGTTGGATAATTACCGCCTACCAAGACTTTTGATTTTGGAAAGTAAGTTTTAGTGATCTCTGCAAGATCAATGATGCTTTGGTGTGATGATGTAAATAACGCTGATATACCAATGTGCGTTGGGGCATCGTGACTAATTGAATAGTTCTTAATAATTACTTGAAAAAATTCTTGAAAGCTTTGATATTCAAATTCTTTAATCTTATTCAATAGAACATTGAAATCTAACGCATCAACGGTTATTTTGCTTATATGCTGTTTTAAGTAGGCGCTTAACGATACAATACCCAAAGGAAGATCTGTCAGTATCAACCCAAATTCCTTATTCCCCTTTTTAATCGTTCCTACATTTGCTGGAGGATTTACGAAATCACTAAATTGTAAAGTTGGTGGTAATAAAAATAAAATTTTAATGGTGGAATCTTCAGTTTTTTCAGACTTTATTCCACTGATTGTCACTTCTGAGCGATTAAAGTGGAATTCACTATTTGTTTTAGAACTAATATTCATAATAAATGTTGGATTTTTCAGTATTGGTCTCTTTTAAATATAATATACTAAATTGAATCGAGACGCTCATTTAGATGCTAACTAAGAAAGATCTCTATTATATTGGTGAAGCATCTTTGAGCGGAACCAATGACTAGATGTACTCTACTTAAGTAAGGTTAATATAACAATTGATATTTGTTGGATTCATTTAGAAATTTAAAACCTTTTGGTGCTGAGCCAACTGTGGTTGAAGAAAGCGACCAAGATGCTGTGTAGATCTAAATGCGTCAAAACCTGCGGATATTAAAAATTTATTGTTGGCATTAAAGACCAATTATTATTGAATTCTTCATTGTTTAACAACATGCTGAATTGTAGTTGAGATGACTCGTGTATTGGATATTCAAAGGGATTAATAATTATCAAACTAATTGACATTGATATCAACTTTTCTTCAATTTCTTTGTGATGTCTGTCAGACGTTATAATCAGAACCTTCATATTAGGAAATTTACTAATTGCTTCAATGCTTTGAATGTGAAAATCAAATCCACTACAACTTTGGGGAAATGTGTCAAAGATAACTTTTGGATGCATTGAATTTTGAATTCCTGTTAAAATTGATTTGCAAAAAAAGCCTGCACCGACGAAACCGTATTCGCCAATAGTTTCAGATATTTCCTTTAATCCAAATTCAAAATACTTTATTCGAAGTTCTTCCTGTTGAATAATAAATTTAATCTGACGATGAATAACTTTTTTGATGAAATAATAATATGAAATTGGATAGTTTTCATGAATATTAGATAACACATTTTTTAAATATTTAGAAGAGGGCATGAATCTCCACGGAAGTAATAGAGATCCTAATACATTTTCAATATATTTTACTGTATCGTTGTTGACTATAAAAGAACCGATATTCGGATAGTTAATACCGGGTCCCCAATTGAAATCCGGAGTTATCTTTTCGGCAACAACAGTATCGTATAAAACTCTGCATGCAATAATATTATGTCTACCCACGCTCTTAATAAAATCATCCTCATTTTCTGATAAGCTTAAAGCTATGTCATGAAGAATGATAGTTGCGCCTTCTTTTAAATACGGGAGAATTGTTAAGAAATTAAGTATTTCTCCAGGCACAAAATGAGCTGCGTCAAGAATAACCATATCAATATCTTTTCCAATATCAGTAAGGAAATAAGATACGTCCTCCCCCCTATAGAAAATTACGTTATCATTGTATTGTGGGAAGTGCCTTTTGATATTACTCTCTGACAATGCGTGTTTGTTTAAATCCACGGAATGAAGTTTGCTTGTCGACGACATAAGACTCAGAGTTTCTAATATTACTGCAGTTGTTCCTCCGTTGTGAGCACCACACTCCAAAATCTTTTGAGGTGATCTCAATCGAATTAGTCCAGATAAAAACGCAGACTCCTCATCGGACATTCCGATCATATATCCGCCATCAGGTGACTCATTTAATCCGAAAACTATATCGACATTATTACGTGGTTGGAACCATAAAATATCTGTAACATTTTTTGTAATTTCACTAACCGCTCGAATTTGCATAATATTAATATCTTTTCTTTAAAAAAAGAATCGCGTAAATATCAGTCCTTTATTTAATACCATGAAGGCCACCTGAGAGTTTCCAACATTCCTCATTCATTTTGAAATTTTTT
>Ga0247843_1005845_pt1 | contig 16642 bp, 24 predicted proteins | sample LaCruzMarch2017__FD_192420 | JGI IMG/M metagenome (GOLD analysis project Ga0247843, IMG submission 192420) | Freshwater microbial communities from meromictic Lake La Cruz, Castile-La Mancha, Spain - LaCruzMarch2017_8m | ecosystem: Environmental > Aquatic > Freshwater > Lake | place: Spain... | reverse complement strand
CAGCTCAGCTAGTACATTTGTTAGTGGGACAGACGCTAACTTTTCTAGCGTAACGCTATTGCTACACGGTGACGGTGCTAATGGAAGTACGACATTCACAGATAGTTCATCGAATGGTGTAACAGTAACACGCGGCGGAAGTACAACAATATCCACTTCTCAGAGCAAGTTTGTTGGTGGCAGCTCGATATACTTCGGAAATACTAATGGCAACTTCTTGGTCTTATCGAAAAATATTGGAGTAGGAGCGAACGCAAGTTATACAATGGAAGGTTGGATATACCCAACTGCGGCTAGCCCAAGCGGGTATAGCATCACATTTGGCAGCAGTAGCACCGGCAATGTGCAGTTTATGAATATATACCCAGGCGGTGAAGTTGGTTACTACAATGGTGCTGTAGTTTACAAATCTGCAGCAGGAAAGCTCTCATTTAATACATGGAGCCACTTTGCAATTGTTCGCCAGACCAACAGCGTTCGGATCTATATAAACGGGGTGGACGTTGGTCTCTCGATATCCGACAGTAGTGCTGTTCCTATTAATGTGATAGGTGGATACGGCGGTAATGGCGGTAATGTATATAATGTAATTGGTTATATGGATGACATTCGATTTACTACTGTAGCTCGTTACGCAGGCAACTTTACACCGCCTACAGCAGCTTTCCCAAATAGTTAAAAATAGGGCCTTCATAGGCCCTATTTTTTCCACCATACTTCTGGCTACATTGTTGTCTCAAATCTGTTGGCTAAATACCTAATACACACACGAAAGCACATATCATGGATAAATTAGTTGAAGCAATGAAGACTTTACTGGCAAACACTTTTGCATTCTATGTTAAAGCACAAGGGTTTCATTGGAATGTAGAAGGCCCAAACTTCCCTCAATATCATCAATTGTTCGGATGCATTTATACAGAAGTATATGGATCAATCGACAAGATGGCTGAAGAGATCCGAGCAATGGACAGTTACGTTCCTGCAGGCCTTAGCAAGTTTGATCAGATTAGTGAGATTTCGGACGAAACGAAAATCCCAAGTGCTCGTGGTATGTTAGAAAAACTTGTCACTGACAATGAACTAATGCTACGCAGCATTCTAACAGCGTACGAACTAGCAGAGGCTAACAAGATACACGGTCTAAGCAACTTCCTTGCTGAGCGTCAAGATGCACACAAGAAACACCGCTGGCAACTAACTGCCACACTAAAGAACACCGGTTCGCAGTAATACCCTAAATAGATCCTATGGAAACTAAGGATCTATATTATGGCACTGACAAGAGACGATTTTTTAGACGACGCTGAACAACTTGGTTGTGATGTTGCTGCAGTGATGGCAGTCGCAGCCGTCGAGTCACAAGGTGGTGGCTTCAACCCAGATGGTACTCCCAAAACACTTTTCGAAGGTCACTGGTTTCACAGACTGACTAAAGGGATCTACACAGCAGAGTACCCAACAATTAGCTATCCTAAGTGGACACGCCAGTTCTATGGTAAGACATGGCAACAAGAACAAGACCGTTTGAATCTTGCTCGATCACTAGATGACACAGCAGCATGCCAGGCAGCATCATGGGGTATGTTTCAAATAATGGGTCTAAATCATGCAGTAGTAGGGTTTCCAACTGTGCAAGAGTTTGTTGATGCAATGTGCACAGATGAGAATTCGCAACTACAAGCATTCACCAACTACGTGATCCGTAACGGACTTGCGGACGAATTACAAAGGCAGGACTGGGACAAGTTTGCATATCGTTACAACGGGCCTGAGTATCAAAAGAACAACTATGCTCAAAAGCTAGCTGCTGCTTACGCCAAGAACGCACAGGGATAAGTATGGGTGATCTTTATCAAAAGTGGCTATCAATGGTCGACTTTCCAGCACTAATCTTATTGATAATTACACTGCTTGGTGTGTACGTAATCTACAAGACCCAACAAGATCCTCACAATCAGTTTGACTTTGCTGATATGCTACGGGATGATACGAACAAACCATCTGCACTTCGCCTGGCAATATTCGTTTGCCTTGCAATTAGTTCATGGGCAGTTATGTACATCATCGTGTCAACGCAGACAATCGATTCGTGGTTACTGATTGCGTACATGGCTGTGTGGAGTGGGGCTAAGGTAGCTGAGAAACTTGTTGAGGCGTACTCTGCATCGAAGATCCCACCAGGACGCAGCTCGCCAACACCGTTCTCGCAGTGGCGAGGTAACACTAAGCCTGTACCAAGTGCAGATGATGTTACCGATCAACCAGACGATAGTGTTCCACTAGGTCCTGCCGGAAATACTAGATGAGTTTAGTTGCGCGACGATTGTAATCGCATAGCTCAGCGAGTGCCCCAAGCGAAATGCCGACTTATCGTCGGATGCTGATCTATACAGTAGCGGTCGAGTCTTCACCGGATGTTTAAGGTACTGATCGAGCAGTGCTCGCTTATCCGGCCTAATCAGTGCAATGATGTCAGCTAGTTGCTCAACAGACTTAGGTTTGACCTTTTGAATTATCTTGAAGTGATTTTTAATCTGAAACAGCTGCAGAACAATCTCTTCCTTGAGCAATAGTGACCAATCAGGTTCCTTGTTGCAAGCTCTGCGAAATTCGCGTTTGTTTTTAAATTGAGACAGCAGCGACAGGTGGAGGAAATCAACTTTGGTATATCCCAATTGCTCAGCTTCTTTATACGGAATTGCAGCAACTCCTGTGAACTTATCAACAGGAATATTTTCAAAGTAGTGACCGCACGGATGCTTAACGAGCAACTGATCATTGACTCGGGATGCTGGAATTGCTGATGGGAACAGAGCTGCGATGTTTGTGTTGGGAGCAACATCAATGTCGATGTCAAAGGCCATTTACAATCCCAACTCAGCAACGACTGCTTTCGTCTTTGATACTGTGTTCGGATTCGCCTTGATCTTATCAATCCACTCCTCAACATCAAGCACTGTTGTCATACTGTCCTTGTCGTCAGCATCCAGGTCCTTAAACCACTGCTTGAATTTCGTACTGGTCAGCAATAGCCACGGAGAGACACTCCCTGCTCTGATCCACTGACTGACCTCTCCAGATGTTGTGTGATCAAAGATCTGAGCGACGTCACAATGTTGTTGCTCTGCAACTTTGCAAAGGAATATTGCTGAGGTCTGGACTAATTTTACAGGGGACTTCTCGGTTGTACTAACACGAATCCATTCCTCGTATATTGAAGTATGAGTCCAGATTACGGGAGGAACATCATGCTTGACCATGTGCCTAATGTATGAGTCAACATTTGGTAATTTCGTTGCCTGACAGAATGCTGCAAACTTAATGAACGATTGATAAAATCTAGAAGAGATGAATCCTGCCTGTGGCGGAACCTTCTTTCCCATGCACTTTAGCCAGGTGCAGTACGATAGCCACCCAGCAACACCTTCATTCGTTTTCATCTTCTGAGCACGCTGCATTTGTTGGCAGATGTGATCAAGGAAAGCTGACTCTCGCATGAAAGTCTTATCGCAGTGGCTACACGCGTAACTACCGCTTTTTTTTGGTTTCTTTTGTATCAGAGCTGTCACGGCGATATTCTTCTAAGAGTTCTGCAAGTTCTTGTTCTGAAAATAATGGTAGGGCTTGTTGGGCGCATCTAGTGTTAATATTATATAGATACACAATTGCTTTCAACTGCTCGTCACTGACATCTTTTGCTTTCTTCGGTGCCCACTTCCAAGATCGCTGTTGTTGTTGACCTGCAGTCGCAAGTTTCAAAAACTGCTGAGACTTCGATAGGTTGAATAAGTGGAGGTTGACCCGTTGCAGTCGGGTGGGTGACGATCCACTAGTACCCATCCACTGCATTAGTACCAATGGATGGAACTGCTTCTGCTCATCCTCCGTCAATTGGTCCCATAGGAAGTAGTTCTTCCGTTCAATTTCATCGAGGACCTGAAATACGGTCAACTCTGCCATTACAGCTCGTCGGTCACGTGGAAGATTGTTTCGCAAAACTTGCACTTGTACGAGCCGTCTTCTTGCTTTGCAATTAGATCAGCACCGTGGATACAGTGCTCACGAGCCTCATCGCGAAGAATCTTTGCAGCATCGTACATCGGAATTAACTTATGCTTTAATTCGATGATTTGATTTTCAATTGGATTGATTTCATTCGAGATGAATGTCTCCAAATTGGTCACGCGTCGATGAAATGCCACTCGAGCGTTTTGATTTTGATCAGTATTTGAGATTGCAGCAAGTACTGCTGGAGAAATGTCATCGGTCATTTGGTTAGCTTTCTTAGATCGGAAAATAATGCAGATATGCACAACACAGGGTTAGCAGAGTGTGCATGTTGATATTGATACTTTGCCAATAGTATGATTGCATCGTCCATCAGATCCTCACTTGTCAACAATGGTTCACATACGACAATATTTTCAAACATGTCACTATACAAATTAATTATGTCTGCTGAGGCGATATTTAGCATGACATAATTACGTGCACCAGTAAAATCACCGGTAGTGAATAGTTCGATGAAGTCATTGGCTGCTGGCTTGCCTGAGTACTTTAGCTTGTTTTTGACTGAGAACTGCTGTAGTGCATTGATAATTGCTCGCATATCGGGCAATCTATCGTTAACAAGTCGTTCGACATCATCGAGCTCGAAATCAATTTTTTCTGCATCTAAGATTTCACATGCTCGTGCTGTTGCACGGCTAGATGGTAGCGAGGTGAATGTATATGATTGAACACGAGACTTGATCGCGTCGGTGATTTTATGTTCGTAATTTGCAGTGAGAATGAACCGTGCGTCATCACTATATCGCACCATCACTTCACGTAATGTGTCCTGAGCCTTGCTGCTTAGTTGATCCGACTCTTCTAGCAGCACAATTTTGATATCCCCGAACCCGGTTGTCGTAACAAATGATCGAATTCTATCACGTATCGTGTCGATATTGTTGTCCATTGACGCGTCCACGGTAAGAACATCTGCCGGTTCGATACCATTATGTTCAATCAACAGTCTTGCAAGTGTACTCTTTCCAGTGCCAGGAGCACCCGTAAGAAGTAGGTGAGGAATATCTTGTTCCTCAAGTAGTTTGAAAATGCTTTGCTTCGCTTCTTTGTTACTAAAGCAGAATTGCTCAAATGACGATGGAGCGTATTTTTTAACCCAGAGTTGTTTCATAGTTTACTAGCCCGTATATGTCAATGATATACGTTATGTGGATTGGTGTCTGTTAATAAATGCTAAGATTCGTGAACGTAGCGCAATTTCATCTTCACTAATTGACTCCGTTCGAGTGTCAAGCTCGTCAACATACGCTCGTAGTTGGGCAAGGTGCTGTTTAAACTCTTCCTGACCAGCTGCGCCTCTATTGTTTGCCATATCGTTCGATAGAACAGCAAAGTTGTCCCATGCTGCGCGATTAGGCTGACCAAATGTGTTCTGCTCAACCCCTACCGTATCGGTTACGGGTTGTGGTCCCTGTGCAACATGCACAAGCTCCATTAGACTATCTGCGCTGTCTTCTGGCTCTAGTGTGAAGTTGAGTGCCATTTGGTGATCCTCAACAATCTTCTCCGACTCTTCCGTAACAGCAAGGGGTGTTGGGATCTCTGGTACAAGCAGTGGTTCAGCTTCTATCTCATCAGGAGGGGGCTCTCGGCCATTTCCTATTAGTGCCACAACTACCTTTTCAATCACTCTCGAGGACGACAAGTCCTCCGGTTGTGGAGCGACGACAGCTGGGACCTCAACTGGCTGATCCACAACTAGTGCTGGAGCAACAGGTTCAAGCGTTGCAGGCTTGGTTTGCCGAGCTGCAATCGCAATATTTGTGCAGAGGGTTAACATAACTGCTAGTGGATCAAGCACGGCAACCAATAGTAGTGTAAACCAAGTTGTCGCAATGTCTATTTCCAGTCCCAGCGACTTTGCTAGATAAACAAGTGGACCAACATCTGCCTGCTGCTTGACCTGTGAGATTGCTAATGCAGATTTTTCTTTGGTAATCTGAGGAAGACGGGTGTTGATTTCTTTAATTTCCGAGTTAAATTGGCGATTCAATCGAATTCTACCCTGAACATCATCTGACTTTAGTTGGGCAATTTGTTGATCAATTTGCAGCTTTCGAGCTGCAAGTCGCGTTTCTTCGTCGATTAGCAATTGCTGGGTGGCGATAGTTTGTTTGAGGCCGACCATGTCTGTTTGATTTGCATTAGCCAGGAACCCAAAGACGCCTAGACTGGTAATCACCATAACAATTATGATCATCACGGTAAGAACAGCTTTGAATCCAGTCTGAAGCGTATCCCAGAATCGATACAAAAAACTAACGGCAACTAACTTACCAAATTCTATTGCACTGCCAAGTGCCGCGACAGCGATAAATGATCCAGCGTATGTGGTCGCTAGACCAACAACGCTAAAGAATCCAGCTGCTGCTGCTAATCCAAACGCGGCTGTTGCAAGTAGTATGATCAGTAGCATTTGTTATCCATCAATACAAATTACGTTGAGTTCTGTCGTTCTCCACAACTTTACCCCATCGTGCATCATCCCAATTGTCCACATCGCAGGCTCAATTAAGATTCTATCATTTCGCTTGACTGTTTCAACTTCAGGACCAATTGCAATTGCACGACCCCAGCGTGGGGTATTCGCAGCGCGGTGGTTGTCTTTCCCAAGATAAATTCCCGATGCTGAAGTTTCCGCAAAGTTATTACCAGCTACAGCATCTTCGAATGCGAAGATGATACTGTCTTTAATTAATTCCAACATCAGTTTTTCTTTGTAAATCGCTGTGGTGGCTGAGGAGTATCCTCGACCACAGCCGGCTCAGCGGCAGCTCGTTGAGCTTCTTCCAAAAGCTTCTTAGCAGCTGCCAATTTTGTGCGCTGTGCTCGACGAGCAGCAACCGCAGCGTGGTCAACAATCTCAACTTGATCAGCAACACTGCCGTTGACTTGTGATTGAATTTTTAGTAGGTCCCAATCAATCATCATTCCCTGTGCTGTTTTAACCATTTTTGCCATAGCATGTTCTCCTATTGATGCGCTATTTACTATCTTCGTCGCGTAGAAATTCTCGCCAATCCAGACGATACTTGATTGGATTGATATCGTGCACTCCAATTAGATACAAGATGTAACTCGAAACGCTACTCCCTCGACCGACTCCCCAAGGGATGTTGTTCGCTTCGAGAGTATCTACAATGTACACCATCGTTCTTAGCACATCCAACTTTTCGTGAGCTATGAACCAGTTGATTTCTTGTTTGTATCTTATTACATATGCTTGTTGAGAGGCAGGAGAGAGTCGCTCTATGTCTGCAGCCAACAAATCTTCGACATATTTTTGCACATTTAACTGGCCATATGACGCAGGTAGTACAAAGTTGGGTGGTGGAACTATGAAATCAGTTGCAACTGGTTGCATTACTGGAGATGACACGAGTTGATTGTACTGATCAATTGCCTTAGTGATTTCAGTTGCTCGGACGATTGCCCCAACCTTCAGCAGGTCGAGCACGATCTGATGAGGTTGGTCAAACATCTTGGGGTCGACAATGCTGACTCCGTTATAAGTCAGCTCCCGGTCTGCTAACTGTGTTGCTGGGATCATACGAATGGCGAGCGATATGAGCCATCGTCTTCAACAGTGTCCATTGCTGACGGTAGAGGTTGTTGAGCAGCCATTGGTTGCCACACTGGAGTGGTTTGGTTCCACCCCGTCGTCTCCGCAGTTGGTACTGCGTACGAAACATTGTTGGTATATGATGGCTGCTGAGGCGCATCAATCGTCAATTTGTCGATGATTGCGACGATTGCTTCCCATTGTTCACGATCAGGTCTCCATGTTGGTCCACCGACAAACATGATCCCTTTTAGGTACGACCGGAACTGGTTGAGAGACATCGTCTCCACCTTAATCACTCCACCTTTAGCTTTGCTGGCTGGACGCTTTAGCTTCCCACCAGTTTCACCTAGTTTGTTTTGTTCTTCTGTCATTTTTATTCCTTTACATTATGAAATCAGCAAGTGCCATATTTTTCAAATACTTTTGGTAGCTGTCGTTTGGTGAAATCAGAATCCACTTACCGGGGTTAATCTCCGTGCACAGTAGTTGATGGTTACCGAGTACTGGATGGAAAAACGTTGTTGACTGATCAAAGTCTACAACACGGTACCCTGTTTCCACGACTGTATGATGAGTTGGCCCAGATACGAACAGCCTGAAGCTGGTATTAGTCAGTTCATGGACTTTGATTGTATCGAGTGACCCCGTCATTTTGTCACAAACAACAACGAACCAATCAACTGGCAGCTTCAACATTGTCTTGCCAACCGCTATTGTTAGTGCAGAGGACTGCAATTCAATCACAACGGATAATTGAGTGCAAAAGTAATCTTGTTGTCGAAGATCGTAGTTCCAAAAGCCGTCTAGTTTCTTGATGTCTGCTGTGGTGGTGATTGCTCTACCTACGTCGCTAATATCGATTAAGTTCATTTGTAATTTATCAGTGTTGTTTTGTTCGGGTACGAGGCCTCATTATAATAGCCTACACGTTTTTTAGCGTGTGCACTACCAAAGCTGTAGTTAGTCCCAATATCATATACTTCTGCGTGTGTCTTATCAGCTGCCATCCGAAGTGAGCGTCCAATTGCTTGCACCACGCGAGTGAACGCTTTTCCAATGTCCAATAGTACCAAATTGAATATCCTATCTATGCTCAATCCAACCGCGGCAATTTGAACATTTGCAATCACGATGATGTTGTCATGTGTTTCGAAAAGTGCGTAGACCTTTTGTCTAACGTCATTGTCATCCTTTCCATAGATGAATACTGATCTCTCATCGCCAATCCTCTTCTGGAGCTTTTTTCCAGTAGGAATTGAACTAACAAGCATTAGTGTGTTACCACTAGCTGAGCAATCGACAAGAAAATCTGCAATCCATTCGTTGCGAGGCGCATTTGCCATCAATGCTTTCTTTTCGTGATCGTACTCTGCAAATTTATCCTTATCAGGATTGTCCGTATCTTTCAACAGCATCTGCGTGATATTAACAGTAGCCAAGAACCCACTCGCCTGCAATTCCTTAGCTGTGATCGTGCATATTGTTTGTCCACCGACTGCTGCGAGCACAGACTTATAGTCAGCAGGGTCTTTTGGTAGTGTTCCAGTACACCCGACACGAACCGGTACGTGGTTACCGTATTCAACTAGCAACGACATTAACACCTTCGACTTTGCCTGGTGACACTCATCTTGCATTACGACTTGAAATGTCTGCACGAGTGCCGGATTGTTCTGCAGTGCTTGCCAGGTTGATATTACGTGCTGGTGATCAACGTCCTTGATCTGGCCTGAGTACTGCCCAGTATCCAATCCAAGATCGGTATATGTTTTCAATGATTGCACAATCAAGTCAACACTCGGAACAATCGTCAACGAACGGAATCCGATTCGTTCATACATGACAGCGATTCCTGCTAGGATTGCTGTCTTCCCAGCACCAGTGCATGCAAGGATTAGACCTTTGTGATCATTGTTGGGCAGGGAATTGATTGCAGCTACTTGATGCGGCCGTAGTGTCCATCCATACTGTTTAAACAGATCAGCATCCACGTGCTCGACATTAATTTCCAAAGGTGCGCGAACATCGCTCAGAGTTAGCTTGTACCCCCAGCTAACTAACCTCGGAATGATCTCAGGGAGTAGCGTTTGGTATGTTCTCCCCTTCTTCGTCACAAAATTAGTCTTCCCGTCCCATGCCTTCATCTTATACAGTGGCATGAACTTGAACCCTGGGACGAACTCCGAGTGGTCGTCAACCAAAGTTTGCAGGTGATTGGCTTGCAGTCCTGTCAGTGTGCACGTGACCTCATCAGCCATTTTAATCGTACACTGCATTAACAAAACCCAATCGATCGCTTGGCCGTAGCTTGCCGAATCTGTTTTGTATGGTTGTATAGTTCTGCCAGTGAATATTTTTCACCTGGTGTCGGAGTCCATCCCACAATGTTGTGATCGCTGATGAATCGTTTCGCTTCTGAGAACGTCATTTTTCGGAACTGCACAACAGCAAAGCAACGCCCTGGGCGGAGCAGTGCTGGGTCAATATCATCTAATTTCTCAAGATTTGTTGAAAAAATCAGTTTTTTCCCACGCATTGATACAATTCCGTCTCCTACATTGAGAAATTTTGCCATCATCTGATTACCCTCCGAGCGAGCTCCGAGAAATGCATCAGCATCTTCCATAATCAGCGATCCGTAATCACCTTCAATGAATGTCGCAAAGATCACATCCTTCTTCATCACTTCAGGATCATATGTGATTAGTGCATTGCTCTTCGAGCGAGCAATGATGTGCTTAATGAAGTTTGACTTCCCAGTGCCAGGAGCCCCAATCAGCAATAGGATGTTTTCCGATGACTGTAGGAAGTCAGTGACGAATTGGTCAACTCCTTCTTCGATAAATGGGTAAGAACTATCAACTATTCCACCTGGGGCACGTAGAGGAACTGTAACAGACCCACTATTGTCCCCAACAATCCACTCGATTCCAGTTGTAATTTCGTCGTACTTGTTGGTAAGAACATCGAGTACCTGTTCAATTAACTCTGATGCTCCTAGTACGTCAACCCAGGTCGAACTAGATGAGGATCGCACTGTAACAATTCCAACACCGTCGATCACTAGCTGCATTCGCTTGCTGTTGGTCGCAATTACTACGTAGTCGTACTGATGTTGGTCCAACGTAATCATGACATCCTCTGCTATCGAGTCAGTTAAGTCAAAGTGACACTCTTGGCAAAACACATCAGTTCCTGAATCTAAGCACTTCTTCAGAAAATTATTGGTAACATAATCTCGAAAGTCAGTCTCAACGTACTGCATTTGTTCAGTGGACTGGGGCACTACTGCTATAGCGGCAGCGCTTTCTAACGGGTCTCGGCTGAGGCCCCGGGCCACATGTCCTCGTGTGCGAGTCCCACCAGCTCTAAGGCGGCGGATTAGGTTGGTAAGTTGTGATGTCATAATCTGTTATAGTATTAGGTTACCGTCAATTGATGCTACTTTGGATTTAACCAATGCGTTTAACATAAATCCTTTTTGTTTCAGTGCTTCACACATCGCTTCGTACTTCTCTTCTATTTCTGCCACAGCGTGGTAGAACATTTTCAACTCCGCTACACGATCCTCCGTGTTGACGTAGTGCTCCTTATCTCGGTACTGAAGCTCGCGAGGATGCTTCTCTGTATAATGCCTCCACAGCTTCCCTCTAGCTCGGTCAGTCATCGATTCGATGTATTTGCGAATTGTTCGCAACTCAACGTGTCGCATTTGGTAGTGCCCGACCCAACTGGCTTGCTCGATCAGCGACTGATCCAGTGTGACGCCTTTGATCTTCAGGTGCTTTGCAGCATCCTTGAAATCATTTTCCATTCGCTCGAGGATCTCCGAAAGGTGCTCGAAGTTTTCACCTAGGTCAGCAATAATTGTCATTGTAATTTATCGACCAAAGGGTGTTTAAACAGCTCACCTGTCTGCAACTGCAGCTCGACCTCAGTGAGTCGATCAATGTTCATATACATCTCAGGATGCTGATTTTGTGTATATTTCAGCAGGCTTCTAATTTTGCTTTCTGGGGTATTGGAAACTTCTCGCTCGGCTGATGGAGATTGGAGAGTTTGAAAATATTGAATCAACCTCTCCCCATTCTCCCCAGGATCAATTGCAAGCGACAGAGGGACTGGAACATGAAATACCATCGAATCCCCCTGCTCGAACACACTATATCGCAGCAATTCAGTCGTAGAATCATATATCAAATCGGTCAACAAAAGATTGGTGAGGTTTTGTGTCTCGGCAAGATACCCCTCAATCACTTCCCACGTAATGGGTAGCATATTGGCGATTACGACACTAGCATCGAGCCACAATCGCTGCCGTTTAAGCAGCATATTGATCACATCCTCTTTTGCAATTGGCCCTACGTCATCCATCGTATATTAGTCTTCCAAAAGTTCTGCTGCAATTCGCTTTTGATTAGCGAATGGAGCTGGTTTATCTCCATTATCAGTTTCTAGTCCAGTGTCCACAAGGATTGATGCATCTTTCATTGCATCGCACTTAATTAGGACGTCTTCCTGGTAGTCGGCAAAGTCTTTGCCATACCACGTGTTCGTCTCTCCAGCGATTGCATATCTCGATCCCTTCTTCTCAACAACCCCTAGGGCAACTGCAACTTCGAGTAGACCATTGTACGGATCGATTCCGGTTGAATACGGTACTTCGAGCTCAATCTGGCCAAACGGTTGCGTGAATCGTGTTTTAGCCGCTGCAACCTTTAGTCGAATCCCCGTCACCTGCTTAGTCTTGTCATCCTTCAGCTTCAGTCGTGACAGATATGCAATTTGGTGGAAGGCAAACTTCACTTGCTCATTAAGTACTGCACCATTGATCGCTGTACCAGCCATAATCTGCTCAGCACGAGCTTGATACACCTGGTCCGTGCATAGATACGTAATGTTTAGCCCAGCGACTGCGTGAGTTAGCTTCTTTAGCAAGTCCTTGATCATTCGCTTTGTTGCTCCCTGATCAGCCTTGAAGTCACCAGCCTCTGCATTGTTGTAGTCGCTGTCGGTCATCATAAATCCGAGCGAGTCTACAGTAATGTGCACCTTAGGAGCTTTTGCTAAGTCGTCGCCGTATTCCTTAATGTATCCATCAAGGAAGCTGCGGATTAGTGTCCATGCGTCTGTAATTTTAACGACGCGTTTACGGAGGATGTCTTTGTTGTAATCGACACCAATCTTGGTCAAGTACTCGCTGTCCAGCGCATTTTCACTGTCGATGATTAGGTTGAATGCGCCCGCTTGTTGGGCTTCGCGGATCACATTACCTGCAATGAAGCTCTTGCCAGTTCCGGAAAATCCAGCAACTAGCGCTCCTGTACCTTGCGCAAGTCCTTTCGTAAATTCACCACTCAGCACTCGGTTGAGTACGAAGTTGCCGTACGAAATCCAGTACCGACCAATTTCAACATCACCACCAACTGACTTGAGATCTTTGATTTCTTTCTCAAAATCCTTCAGAAAACTAAATTTGCTCATATTATTCCCCATTTAAATGCAATACACCTGGAAACAGCATGACTATCTCCAGGTGATATACTAACTAGGCACTAGTAACAATGCCGATCGAGTCACTCTTCGTCAGCTGATGCTTTCGCTGCCTGACGGCGGCTACGAATTTGTGCAAGGAATGCCTGAGCTTCTGCTTCTTCGTCTTCTGATTCCTCAACCTTTGGTGCTACTTTTGCAGCAGGTTTTGCCTTTGGTGCAGGACGAGCTTCTGCTTCTTCGTCTTCTGATTCCTCAACACGGCGTGTTGATGCAGGCTTTGCTGTTGGCTTGTTAGCCAAGCTATTACGTGGTGGTTCATCGTCGTATTCGTGCGAAACTCCGCCGCCCAAACTTTGCTCAAGCACACCCTCAACAAAATCGACCTCTGGCTCTTTTGGCAGCATCGTAGCGAGATCGACGTAGTTCGGTGTAGCACCGTCCTCATCTTCGAATTCGATTAGAGCTACTTCTTCATCTTCAAGTGGACGTGGTGCACGAGCAAACTTCGACAAACCATAATCACTCCATTTTTCACCGTTTGGACCAGGCTTGCTGGTGCGGGTGATGATGAAGTCAAAACCAGTTTCGATATCGGATGGAAGATCGTCGCCAAGATCGCCACTGGAGATGTTGTGCGCAATGATATCGTACAGAGTTTTACCGACGTTGACGATTACGACCTTACCGACGTAGGTTTCTCCGTCTTCACCTGGTGGCAGACCATCCTTAACAACAATTGCCTTGGAGATGTAATCTTTCTTGTGCCAGTATTTCTTACCAGAGACTGTGTCTTTGGCTTTGTAGTAGCTGCGTGACAGGTCACAAATTGGGCACTTCTTGTTGTACATTTCCAAACATGCAACTCGAGTTGTCTTCCCGTCAATTAGCAGCTCGTGCATCCGACGCTCAAGTAGGAAGCCCAACTCATTATCTGGGTTGGCATCGGGAATGAACCGAATTGTTGAGCTTTTGTTTTCTGGTAGCTTGTGAAATGGGTAGTATGAAGGGCGATCGTTGTTTTGATTGTTCGGTTGCTTGGAGAAAGCAGCGCGTGCACGATTGATGTCAAATTTTGATTTGGTGATCATGGAATGGTCCTTTAAAAAGATAGTTTATACGAACTAACAAACTGATAATATTAAAATTTTGCAATAAGAGCCAGACAACGAATTTTATCTGGAACACCCTTATTTATAAGAAATAATCTATGTGTATGCAACTTTATTTTTGTGGTACGTTCCTCACAGAGTCGTTAGATACAATTGCACCTGCTACAGTAGCTGTGCTCGTTTGGTTATAGTTTGCAGTCAGTGCAAATGTTCTCATCGATGATGGGAAACATTTTCCTCCGTATCCCTTACGACCATCTGGCCCTGGAGACTTGATGTGGGATCTACCGATTCGTGGATCATGTGCCATCATGTTTGCAAACTCATTCCACTCTCGGTCAGAATATGTGCGAAGCATTTGGCTAAACTCATTCATTAGAGCAACCTTGGATGCAAGGAATGTATTGATGAATAGTTTCATGAGGATTGCCTCGTTAACTGACATCTCCATGAACCATCTTTTGATTAAGTTGCTGCTGTTGTAGACCTCTTTGAGGTCATCAATCACCTGTTGATTATCGGCACCAATAATAATCATTGGAGCTTCGACAAAGTCACGGTTCGCCCGAGCTTGTGTTAGTAATTCGGGATTGACTGCGAGCCTGAGATGAGTGCGAGCATGCTTCCATCTAGCTGAATCAAGTGCACCAGGTGCAAGAGAGCTCTTGATTACAACAAGTCCTCGGTAATTAAAACTGATTGCCAGCTGATTGCATACTTCAAGGACAGAGTAAGAATCGAGTAGTCTGTCCTTCGACTCAGTTGGTAGACAAATAAACACAACATCTGTATTTCGCACATCTTCAATGCATGACCCATCGCGTGCAAGATCGAAGATTGCAAATTCATTTTTCGGGGAGTTGAATCCGTACTCAATCGCCTTACCCACGAATCCGTGTCCAACAATTCCAATTTTCATTCAGCAACACTCCGTACAATTTTGAGGTCGCTAAGTTTCGACCAGTGAGTCTTTGGAGCATCCTTGTCTGAGCTTTTGACTTCAACATGCAATATGCCAATAATGATATCAACCCGTACAGCTGACCCTGCATTAGGGAGTGGACATGCATATCGCCCAGTCAACGTAACAATATCCCCATCAAGGACGAATTGCTCAGCGAGATATTGCTTGATCAGTGAATGAGCAGTTTGTTCATGTGGAGCGGACGTCACCATGGGGTTTCCTGGGTAGTAGATTCACTAGGGGGAATCGATGTGGGTAGTATTGCGCGATCAGTTAGTCGGCGACACACTGATCGGTCAAACGGATTGTACGGACACCAAAATGCGCCCATCGGGCCAGCTCCATAACGGACGCATGCTGTGGTGCAATCGCAGTTAGTTGGTTCGCTCACTTGGATACCGATTCATTAGTTCATGATAACGAGCGTCGACCTCTTTCATATGAGTATCGAGTTTCTTTTGAGCAGCGTTGCGATCAGACTTCTCCTTTTGCCACGCTTCCCACAGTTCAAGTGCTGTCGATCCTTTTGCAAGGATGCAGCCTTTGTACACAACTGGTCGACTCATGGAGTGTACCCCGACAGGATCGCGACAGGCACTGTAAAAAAGGGCGTTGAACCTTTTGGATCTTCTGTAACGGAGATATGATCAACCCCCGAGGCGTATGTATCATCTCTAGCCAATCCATAGTCGTGCCCATTGTAATCGTACACAACCGTACCCTTTTTATAGTTGAAGCGAGATTTTGTTAGAATGTATGCCATTTTAAATTACTCTCCGTGTTGCCCGTTGTCTATCACGATAATCCAGCGTACAGGTGCATTTGCAAGTTCAATTTGAATCCGTGCTCCATGCAATAGCGTGCAGTATACTTGTGATTCTTTTCGTTCTCAACTAAGTTCAGCACGCCAGGTTCCCAGAAGTCAATAACTTCGTCAACTGTACTACGTTCTGCCATGGTGATCGTACCTTTCTCGGCACGAACAAGTTTGATTTTCTGTGGTAGATCATTGTAAATGTTCATTGGACTGCAATAGATGGGGTTACCAGTCTTTGCTTTCCAATCGTGTGCCCATTGTGGCACAGTGTTGTACGGGCTATCCGCATCCGCACTCATAACAAATTTCAGGCAGTCAGCACGCTCTAAAATAGTCGCGGATGGTGAAAAATACTTAATAGCAACACCATTCTTCTCCACGCACTTGGGAGAGCAGACAAGTGTTACACCTTCGGGGACTGCTGTATCGGGGATCCCATTGCTTTCAACTTGAACTGCTTTGAATTTTCTAAGTTGAAATTCCATAAATTCAGAGATGTTTTCTTGTAGCAGCGGTTCACCACCGGTCATTACAAGCACAACGTCGCGTCGCTTAGTTTGAACAATCTGGGTACCATCACCACGGCCAAGCACAATTGCAAGCCTACCTGCAGGAAT
>Ga0247843_1005836_pt1 | contig 16661 bp, 20 predicted proteins | sample LaCruzMarch2017__FD_192420 | JGI IMG/M metagenome (GOLD analysis project Ga0247843, IMG submission 192420) | Freshwater microbial communities from meromictic Lake La Cruz, Castile-La Mancha, Spain - LaCruzMarch2017_8m | ecosystem: Environmental > Aquatic > Freshwater > Lake | place: Spain... | reverse complement strand
GAGAAAGCAGTTTCATCGTTGAGTTGTCGGTCGCATTTCAACATAGCGCATGAGGCTGCTTTTCTCATGTCAACCATCCATCGCAAATCTGGATGAATTCAGGGTTTTGCAAGAGGCTCCATCTACCACCAGGCCCTTCGATCCCACCAAACCCGCGAACAACTCGCCAAACTCCTCGGCGGAGATGCGTTCTCAACTCACCTCGCTCAACGCCGACATCCAGCAGCGAGCGACAATCAACGACCTCAACAACGCCATCGCCAATGCCTTGGCCCAGACGAGCGCCAACTCCAACGGCGTGGGCACGCCGGGCATCGGCGCGGATGGCGGCTACAACCCGCAGCAGATGCAGGATTTGATCAACAAGGTGGATGAACTGATCAATGCGCTGAGAAGGTAGCTTCGAGTGGCACAAGAAGCACTTCTTCACCGAGAGAACGAGGTCAGGGTGCAACTGCTTATCAAAAATATCCGCGCCGATTCCAATCTGACGGGAGCAGTCCTGCCATCGAATCCCCGCAAGGCAGCACCAGCAGGGACACCCTCTACTCAATTGTTCCGAGACGGAGCCGTGAGCTTCCTGTCCTTGTTTGATCGCTAGCCAATAACCCCTCAGCAAGGAGATGCCTCGATAGCCCCGCCCCGGACTTGAAGGCGCTGAGTTCCGTTGTATTTTATGAAAATTATCAAATGAGCGGCGATTCGTTTGCTTTGGCAGATAAATTTCGTTATATTTAATTATTTACCATAATCACAATGAAATCACATAAGCCACTCTGCACGTCTGAGCTGGGCCGCCGTCCACCACGGCGGCTGCCGGGGTTCTCGTTGTTGGAACTGGTGATCCTCATCGCCATCATTGGCGTTTTGTCCACGGTGGCGGTCTTTATGGTGGGAAAGCAGCCGGTCACGATCAAGAACGCGAAGCTGGAGTCCGATGTCTCCACGCTGAACCAAGTGGTCGCCGTGTATGCTGCTGATGGCGGCTCGCTGGCTGGTCTGACCAGCCCGCAGGCGGTGCTGGACAAGCTGAAGCGCGGACGCCCGCAGACAGAGTGGCAGCGGCACACCGGCGCGGCATCCGGCAGGCTGGTGGACACACGTCTGCGTGCCCTGGTGACGAGTACACCCTTTAGCGACGGTCGCGCGCGTGCGAAGTGGAACACACAGGCGCAGCGCTTTGAGATGACCACGGGCACAGGCACAGCAGTGGCGGAGTTTTATCTTGATGATGCGCTGACGAACACTGAATTCGCCGCAGACACCCGCAGCGCGCCGGTGGTGAAGTACAACACGGCCAGCAAGGGCTGGGTCTGGGGATCCACAGCGAACACCACCAATTTCGCCTACGCCACACCTGGAGGCACGACTGGCAATGGTGCGGAGGACCCCTTCAACCCCGCTGAGGAGGCACCAACAACACCTACCGAGGAAGGTGGCGGCGGTGGGGGTGGAGGAGGAGGCGGCGGTGGAGGAGGCGGCGGCGGGGGTGGCGGTGGGGTGCCCGATCCCGCACGGCTACCCCGGCCCACCATCAGCCCCAGCGGCGGCACCTTTGCTTATGGTGCCTTTCCGACCATGACTAGCATCAGCGCAAATGGTGCGGCACCAGCGGTCTCCCAGACCCAGTACCGAAAAAATGGCGGTGCCTGGACCAACTACGTCGGCTCTCCCATCAGCCTGGTTTCCACTGACAAAATTGATGCGCGTAATGTTTCCCTGGATACCGCGCTCTATCGCGACAGCAACACTGCTACCGCCACCTATTACCGCCTCACCACTGGCTTTACCGGCACCGGCTCCGGCACCTGGGGGAATGCTACCGGCGGATCGAACCTGGTCACCACGACACAAAACGGTGCCGACACCTCTACCTTCAAGCATGGCAATACCAAGCTGGACCTGGGCAATGGCGAATTCCTCGACGCAGGCACGGAAAACGTACTCACCTTTAATCGCAAGCAGTTCGACACGATCGTGCCCAATACCTGGTTCGCGCTCGGCGACCTGCTCATGCTAAACGGCACTACCTTCTACAGCAGCGAGGCGGACGGCGTCACTCTGAGCATCAACTTGACCCTCACCGAGCCTGCACAGACTGCTGTGGTCCACATCAATCTCGGTCTCGTCAGCACGGAGAACTCCAGCGACCGCACCGCCAGCGCAGACATCGTGGAGCTGCGCAATCCCAGCACAGATTTCACGGTCACGATAGACGGCGTGACCTACCGCCTGGAGCTTGGCTGGGCCACACTCGACCCCGGCGCAGGCACCGCGCAGGGTAACCAATTTTTCGTCTATGAGGGCGCGTCTGCCAGCGCAGAGCTGCGCGCCCGTTTCGTCAGCAACCACTAGCCCGCCCCAATCATGGAAGACATCAACGAACGCAGCCAGCTCGGATACCGGATGCTTCATCTCTCGAAGGATTCGGGTGTGAGCGACTTCTACATCACTCCCTGGGAGCCGCTGACTTACAAGCGCAACGGCAAGCTCTTCTTCGACTCCTTCATCTACCAGCCAGAGCGCCCGCTGGAGTTCACCGCAGGCTGCATTGACTACGCGCTCACCCTGGGCAACCGCCGCTACCGTGTGAACCGCATGGTCACGCGTGGTCGGCCCCGCTGGGTCATGCGTCTGCTGCCAGAGACCATCCCGGACATCAGCAAGCTCATGGTCCCGCCCCCTGCCCTCAAAGCCTTCCTGGAGGCAAAGAACGGCCTCTTCCTCGTCTGCGGTGCCACCGGTTCAGGGAAATCCACCACCATCGCCTCCATGATCCTGGAGCGGGCAAAACGCCGCCAGGAGCATGTGCTCACCTTTGAAGATCCCATTGAGTTTGTCTATCCGCCCGGCATCCCCTCCCTGGTCTCTCAGCGCGAGATCGGCACGGATGAGTTGGACTTCAACAAGTCTCTCCGCGCCGCTTTGCGCCAGGCACCGGACGTTATTTTAGTGGGAGAAATCCGTGATGGTGAGACGGCGGAGATCGCCCTCCAGGCCGCTGAAACCGGCCACGTCGTCGTCGCCACGCTGCACACCTCCAGCGCCGCACAAACCGTGCAGCGCTACCTGAAGCTCATCCCCAGCGACCGCATGGAAAACGCCATGCTCTCCTTTGCTGACAGCTTCCGCGGCATCCTTTGCCAGCGCCTGCTCTTCGATGAAAACCGTGGCAAGCGCTTTCCCATCCACGAGCTGCTGCTGCCCTACGATTCCGTCTGCGGCATGATCCGGCGCGGTGAGTTCAAGAACCTGGAGCAGGAGCTGGAGGCTGGCTTCACGCGCGGGATGCAGAGCTTTGAACGCTGTCTGAACATGCGCATGGCTGATGGATGGAAGCCCACCCAGACACGCAAGACCGGTTATGCCGAGCACGAGGTCTATGACTTCCTTTCCAAAGAAAACCTAACTTCCATTTATGCTGCTGGATGAAATCAAATCTGTCCTGAGTTTTGCCGCCTTCAATCCGGAGGCGGACGATGCTACCGTGCCGTGGAGCAAACGCTTCGAGGGCCGCAAGACTCTGCTCATCAACGTCAGCCGCAACCAGACAAGCTGGCGTGGCATCAGCAAGAAAGGCCGCTTTGAGGACGGTGGCGTGATGGACGGCGAATTCGCCGACATCGCCCCCCAGCGCGCCGACGAATGGCGCATGTTAGCCGACGGCGGCTGGTGCGTCGTCAGCGTGAACAACCGCTTCATCGTCAGCCTAGAGAACAACATGATGCGCGGCGACAACTGCGTGAGCCTCCTGCGCACAAACCCGCGCGCCGTGCTGGGGCCGAAGTATGACCGCGGCAAGCGCTACGCCATCTGTCACCACCCGGAGACAGCCGCTTCCATGCTGCTGGCCTGTGAGGAAAGCATGGTAAAGGTCACAGAGGACGTGCTCAAGACCATTGGTCTCCGGCCAGGGCGCGTGTGCTGCGGCCTATTCTCCCTGACCGAGCACGCCATCCATCAGCTCTATGTAGCCCAGCGCGGTGCTGCGCCGCCAAACATGGTACTCATCGGCGCGTGTGAAGGGTCCGTCTCCGTACTCGTGCAGCAGGATAGCCAGTGGAAGGAACTGCGCTGCCGCAGCGGCCTGGGGCCAGACGCGGTGGAGACCGCGCTACAGATCATTACGCCTCTGATACAAAAGGTGCCCCAGGGCAGCCCCGTGTATTTCATCAGCGACGGCCAAGATGCCAAGTTCCGCGCCGACATCATGGTCCATCTCGAAAAGCTCGGCACCACTGACATGACGCAGGAAGACCTGCTGTGGCGCCTCATCGGCATGAACTGAAGCCCGCACCCCACCCCAATGAGCGACTACCTTTGCCACGATTTCAAAACGCCGCGCACCGATACCTCGAAGCGCCTGCCGAACTCCTTCAAGGCCATCCCGATCTTGTTTTACCTCTGCGTCATCGGCGGCACCTACTTCATGACTATGGACTGGATGGCCTACAAGCGCGCCGAGAAAGACAAACAGCAGGCCGAGGCTACTAAGCTAGAGCATGATGAAGCCACCAAGAAGCTACAGGCGGAGAAGGCAGCGCTCGATGCCGAAACCGCAAAGGCGGAAAACGTCGCCAAGTGGATAGAGGGCGCGCGCAACCTCCAGCCCATCATCGTGGCCATCGCCCGCGCCATGCCGCCAGAGGTGCGCCTCTCTGACCTGAGCCTGGAACGCAGCGACCAGGTGCCAGCGAACCTCTCACTAGCCGTACGCATCAACGGCGGCAGCGCTACCGAGGTTGGCCTGCTAGAGACCAGCCTTTCACGGATGCAGTACCGCTCCTACTCACCCCAGCAGAGCAAGGACGGCGATGTCATCGAATACCGCTCCACGCTTGTCCGCCAGGAGCAGTGACTCTTTTCCCACAGACGTTATGAACCCCAAACAACTCGCCTGTGTCGTGCTGATGATAATAATCGGCTCCGTCACCTACTTCGCCCAGATCGTGCATAAAAAGGTGGTCGCCATGAAGCAGTCTGCTGAGCAGGCGCAACAAGACGCTACCACCGCTGACAGTGCCCGCCAAACGGCGGAAATCCTCACAACCAAGACCAAGGCTGAGACCGAGGACATCCGCCGCTTTCTCCAGGCCTGGGTACCCTACGTGGACAAAGTGCAGACCGAACAGGAGGTGGAAAGCGCCATCGAATTCAGCCTGCGTGAGCGCAGCATCACGCTCGTTAGCTCCCGCAAGACAGAGGTAAAAACCTTCCGCGACAACAAGATCATCCCGAAGTCCGTCCTCACCACCATCATCATTGAGGACGAGTACGCGAAGGTGCAGAACTGGATGGGTGATGTGGAGCGCAGGCTGCCGCTGGCACGCGTAAACGCCTGCCGCATCACCGGCGGCAGCACTGCACGCCAACTCCGGTTGGACATCTCCCTGGAGACACCGCTCATCAACCTGATCAGCGAAGCGCCGAAGAACTCCGACAAAAAGAAAACCTGAGCCTGTGCGCACGATGAAATCCCCCCTACTCCCCAGCATTATTCTACTTCTCACGCTGGTCAGCACAGCCAATGCCCAGGAACAGCCCGCCGAGGGTGAAGTCCCAGCAGAGCGCGTGCAGTACGCACTCATCCTGCCCGATGAAAAAAACCCAGAGATGGTCAAGCCGGAGGAAAACAACCCTTTCGAGGCGCTCTCAGAAGGTCATGAAGAAGAAGGCGACACGGAGGAGAATCAGGTGCGTGACATCTTGCTTTCCATGCCTGTCGGCGGCGGCGTCTCCGGGCCTAACGGCATGCGCATCATGCTCGGGGGCATGCGCCTAGAGCCGGGAGTAGAGGTGCCACCAGTACTGCCAGACCAACAAGTGGTGCTGAAGGTGAAAGACATCACGCACAACACTATAGAGCTTATCTGGGTGGAGAAAAAGCCCACCGGTCTGCCACCAAAGACGCTCATCATTCAGAGAGACAGCTCACCCAGGGTCCGCTACCAGATGCCAGCGAACAACTCCGCTCCAGGCACCACTCCCGGCGGCAGCATGGGCATTCTGCGGCGTGACCCTACCTCTGCCACCGATATCACAGAGACTCCCACCACCACGGCAGTCCCCGTGCAGGAGCAGACGCAAAAGCCCGCCGCCCTGCCTGCACCGCCGCCAGCGAACGTGCCGGAGGCCTCCGTACTGCGCATGTTGTTCGGTAATCGTCCTCCAGGAAAATGAAGCCCTGCCCACCAACACAGCAAACGGCGGGCGGGTTCACCGCAGTGGAGTTGCTGCTCGTGCTGGCACTCTCCGCCATTGTCATCGGCAGTGTTGTGGTCAGCGCTGGTACCCTCATCCGTAGTCAGCCACGCGTAGCCAGTCTGGTCAGCGTACCACTCGGCGCGGACCGCATCCTCAGCTTTTACGGCAGCACCGCCAGCACCCGCGAAACGCCCACCGCGCCGCATTATGGCATGGCCGCGCTCGCCGAAGAACTGCGGGAACAGTTCAACACCGACATCATCAGCGCCACCGCCGTCTTCTGCCTGCCGCGTGACAGCCACAACACCTGGCGTCCCAGCACCATCCCCTACAATCCAGTGCAGCACGGTGAGCTAGACACACCGCAGAAATTCCTCGCCCACATCATCACCGCCGCCAGCGTCTCCCCCACTCTCTACCGCGACTACCGCAACCCGCTGAACACCAGCGCAAGCATCCCCTCTGCTAATGCCAGCATCTTCATCCTCGGCTTCAGCAAGGTGGAAAACCAGCTCAAGGTGCTGGCGCTCTACGATATTGATTTGGTGCGCTTCACCGCTACCGGCCAACCGCAGGGCTTTCATGCCAGTGTGAAGCGCTATACCGATGACCCACTCGGCACGGCCTACCCACTCGCCTTTGCTGGCGGCTACGAGATTTTCTACCCGCCATCCGTGCCGAACGCCACCGCCGCCACACAGTGGAGCAGCGACAGCTTTACGCCCCTATTCATCACCTTCGAGCGCGCCACGCGCCGTGCTTACCGCGAGACGCCAGAGACCATCAACCGCTTCAAAGTCGCCGCCGAGCGTCCCTTTTACTTCATCTGGTGGCCTGACCCCGCCGCCCGCCACATCGGCCCGCAGCCCAATACCCTCTCAGCCACTGATCCGCGCCAGGCCTACAACCACATGGGTGGCCGCACCTGTTTCATGTTCACCGTGCCCATGTTTCCCGCACTCTGATCCCCTGTTTCCAATGAATCCCCGCCTGAACCCAAAAGCCCTCTCCTCCCAGCGTGGCGCGCTGATGGCGGTGGCGTTGCTGCTCATGCTCGTTAGCGGGCTATTCATCAGCGCCTGGGTCACCCTCATGAGCACGCGTGCCACCCAGGTCAGCTATCTGGAGTCAACCGTGCAGCGGCGTATCTCAGTAGAAAACTCGCGCCAATTCGCCTGGCAGTGCGCGCTCGACAAGGCCTTCGATCCCGATGCCGATCTGGCCTCTGCCCAGAGCGGCACGCTCGGCGGCAGCGCAGGTGGTGTCAGCACCCACGACGGTTGGACAGATCTGAACATCTACAAGTCCACCAAGACACCCGGCGCGATGACCACCGTGTACCCCTACAACTACACGGGTATGCGCCCCATGCTCTCCTACCTCAGCACGGAACAGCTCAAACGTCCCAGCGCCCTTACCGGCGTGGACGACTTCAACTCCTACCTATTTCTGAAAACCTACCCACCTGTGCTCGGCGGGGACATCTTCATCAGCTACCGCAAGCCCGACAGCGCCATCACCGAGATAGACATCCATCAAAACACGACCTCCCACAATGCGCACTGGGTCGTCGAGGGCCGCACGGTCATCCGCAGACCAGAGTCCCTCTTCGCCCGCACCACCCCCAGCCCGCTGCAACTGCCCTTCCGCACCCGCGCGCTCTACATCCAATCACACGACCCGTACAACTCCCGCTCCGTACTCGGCACAGACACCAATGGCGCAAAGTTGCTGCCCTCAAACCTTCCATCCCTACCCAGCACCAGCGGACCCGTGTCCACCACCGCAGGCGACCGCTTCGAGGGCTACCTGAACGTCATCCGCAATGACAACAACCCAGACAACTCCCTCTGGCACTTCATGGAGCGGGAGCAGACAGCAGGCCGCTCCACCTACGTCACCCTGGATGTCTTCACCGTCTCCGCCACCACCACTGGCCCTTACTGGATGGAGGAGCAGTCCGATCCCACCTACAAACCGCCCAACTGGCCCTCCGGCTATCCGCCAAAGCTGCGCGTGCTCGTCATCCAGCTTGATGACGCCAGCCTGCCGCACATGCGCATCCACGGCATCGTGGACCAGATCATTTTCAAAGGCCAGACCTCCTCCGGCCAATTCACCGCAGCCGGAATGATGGCACCCGTCATCTTCGCCATCGTGCCCATGAACAGCACCGGTCCCTCCGTGCGTGACATCCGCTTTGAGAGGGAAAACAACCGCCGCATCGTCATCGGCGCACAACACTGGAATGCCGCGCCGCTAGACATCTCCTGGGCCGCCAGCCCCATCGCCGGTGCAGAGTTCAACTGGCGCACCGTCTTCATCAACGAACACCAGACCGTCATGCTCAACATGCCCACCAACATCACCCAGACAGTGCGCTGGCTGGGCGGCGTGATGACGAATTGGACCTTCAAACGCCGCGCCGCCGGCGGCACCAATGCCAGCCGCCTCACCTTCGCAGCAGACTCCAGCCTCGCCACCGGCACTCCCGCCACGCCCAGCTTCGCCTCCCTCCTGCCGCGGGATGCCTGGCTGGAGGCCTACTTCCTCCCCGTCCCCCCACCATGAAGATCAGCCAAAACTTGAGACAGGGAGACAGAGAGACAGGGAGAAGACCAGGCTCCCAGCGGCACGGCTACACCCTCATTGAGGTGCTCGCTGCCTCCGCAGTCATCGCGGTGGGGATGACGGCGGCGGTTAGCCTCTCCTCCTCCCTTATGCTTCAGGAGGAGCTAGCCTGGCGTGTCGCCGTCACCCGCAATCATCAGGAGAACATGGCCCGTCTCTGGCAGCTCGGCCTGACCCCAGCAGAGGTCACCGCGCTCATGCCCGCGCAGTCGGCCAACCCGCTGCTGAACCAAATGATCAATGGCAACCCCGTCCTGGTAGAGACCGGCATCACAAACCCCTCCAGCCTTGGCACCATGCAAGCCGCTGCCGTCACCGCCGCCGTCAACATCTCCCAAAACCCCCTCGTCGAAAGCCAGGGTGCCAGCCTCACGCTCAGCATCTATCGCCCCAGCCTCCCTGCCGCCCTCCGCGCCGCAGCCCCCTGATTCCCCACCCCGCCATGCTGAAAAAAGTCACCATTACCAACATCAACACTGGCCACAAAAGCGTCACGCTTGTGGACACTGACACGCATGACAAAGCTATCGTCGGTTGCGGAATCTCCCCGAATGAGACCGCCAACATCGAGGACGTCACCGGCGCGGATGAAAAGCTCCAGCGCTTCACCTCCCCAAAGGCTGGCAACGAAGACTGCGGTGCCTTCTTCTCCGGCCTGGGCCGCTGCCTTGAGCGCAACATCAGCATGACCAAGAGCCTCAAGCTCCAAGTCAACCGCGTCCGCTCCGCCCGCTATAAAGGCATGATCGCCGAAGTCGTCCACGCCATTTCCATGGGGGAAAAGTTCAGCGACGCAATGGGCAAGTTCCCCGACATCTTCTCTGAGGACATCCTCTCCCTCATCATGGCCGGTGAGGAGGCCGGCCAGCTCTCCCGCGTCTGCAAGCGCATCGGCATCGCCCAAAAGAAGTCTTCCAAGACCCTCAAAAAGCTCCAGGGAGCACTCATCTACCCCGCCATCGTCATCATCCTCGGCGTCGTCGTCGTCATTGTCATGAGCTTCACACTCGTGCCCGCGATGGCCAAGCTCTTCACTGCTTTTAAGAGTGAGCTACCCCTCGCTACCAAGGCTCTCATCACCCTCTCCGATCTCTTTATCCACAAGCCCTACATGGCTGCGGCACCCCTCGTCGGCCTCTACGTCTTCTTCTCGAACTTCGGCAAGCTCATGGCCCAGCGCTGGACCCAAGACCTCGTCCTCAAAGTCCCCGTCGTCGGAACCCTCGTGCGCAAATCCGCCTCCGCCGCCGGCTTCCGCACCCTCGCCATGCTTACCGAGTCCAATGTCCGCCTCACCAGCGCGCTGGAAATCACCGCCGCAGCCACCTGGCACTACCATTACAAGGAGTTCTTCCTCCGCCTACGCGACCACATCACCGTCGGCCGCAACCTTCATGAAGGATTCCTCATGGAGTCCCACTGGCTCGGCAGCGACGGCCGCAACCTCTGCGGCCTCATCGAGCTAGCCTCCGAAACCGGCTCCGGCACCGAAATGCTCACCGAGATCGCCGATGACTATGAGGAGGAACTCGACAACCTCGCCGCCCAGATGGACAAGCTCATTGAACCCCTCACCATGCTCATCCTCGGCGTCATGGTCGGCTTCCTCATCTACGCCATCTACGGCCCCATGTTCAGCCTCGGCGATGTCATCCTGAAGCGGAAATGATGTGTCATGCATTGCATCCATGCGTGCCTTGATCCAGCATCCGGCCTATGTCCGACCTAGCCGAACGTCTCCACTACATCCGTGAACGCGTGACTGCTGCCACCGCCCGCAGTGGTCGCAGTCCCGGCGCGGTAGAGTTGTTGGCCGTTTCAAAAACGCATCCCGTGGAGACGATCCGTACGGCGGTGGATGCCGGGCAACTCCTTTTTGGCGAAAACCGTGTTCAGGAGATCGTGCTCAAGCGCCCACTCCTCCCCGAAAAGCTCCACTGGCATCTCATCGGCCCTCTACAATCCAACAAAGTGCGCAAGGTGCTGCCGCTCGTGCAGATGATCCATGCCGTGGACTCGCTCGACATCGCCCACGACATCAACCGCATCGCCACCGAACTCGGCCTGCATCCGCAGGTGCTCTTGGAAGTGAACCTTGCCTCCGAGTCCACCAAGCACGGCTTTAGCCCCGCACAGCTCCGCACACAGCTCGAGGCGCTCTACGCGCTCGACCGCCTCTACATCCAGGGTCTCATGTGCATCCCCCCCTTCGACCCCAGTCCAGAGAAAAGCCGCCCCTATTTCCAAACACTGCGCAAGCTGCGCGACGAAATGGAAAAGTCCGGCGGTGCGCCCCTACCACAGCTCTCAATGGGCATGAGTCACGACTTTGAAACCGCCATCGAAGAAGGTGCCACCCTCGTTCGCGTCGGCAGCGCCATTTTCGGCCCACGCTAACCCGCATATTGGATGAAGCGATGGTGTTTCATTCTTTTCACCTTCCTGCCAGCACCTCACGCGGCGTGTGGTCGGTTAGTAGCTTGGAGGCATTTACCTCAACAAGGCTATCACGGCCCAGGAACTCTAGCAGTATCTTTACTCGCTCCGCGCCGCTGTGGATGCTGTTGACGATGCCCTTCAGGCCGCGCATGGGACCTTCGGTTAGCTCTACGGTATCTCCCACCTTCAGCCCCACAAGCACCTCCTTGACGTCTTGGTCGGCCATTTCCTCCCTCAGTGCGGCGATCACGCGGTCGGGCACGGGCAGCATGGTGCCACCGAAGTCCACAACACGGATTACGCTCTGTGAGTGCTTTACGGCGCGCGCGGAGACAGCGGGCACGAAGCGGGCAAAGAAGTAGCCGGGAAAGAGTGCCTCAATGAACCAAACCTTACCCCTCCGGGTGCTGCGCTGGAAACGAATGCGCGGGCAGTAGGTCTCCACGTCCGGCAGGCCGAGCATGAGGCCGGCGGCCACATGCTCGCACTTCGGTCTTGTATGAATGACGTACCAGGCGCGGGAATCGGGCAGCATGAGGGGAGTAGCTTTGGCGCTCCTAATGCACGCGGCAACAGCAAAGAGGCAATTGACAAAATGAGTTGTCCGTAGCAATCAGCCAGCCCAAACGCTGATCCAAGGCGTAATAACATTGCTACAGCGCTTGTAAAGGCTGTGCGCAATGCACTCTATTCCCCAACAAACCATGAAATTCATCCGCACGCTCACACTCGTCCTCACGACCACCTTGCTGAGCTTGGCTGCTAGCAGTTGTGAAAAGAAAGGTCCTGCAGGTAAGTTGGGCGACAAAATAGACGACGCCCTTGATGCGCGGCCTGCTGAGGGCATCCGCGATGCTGTCGAAGATGCTACGAAGTAACACTTTGTGTAAATTCGCCGCCAGTGAGGGCGTATCTACGGCATCTCAATCCCACCTAAATTCTAGTTTATGGGCATTCTCTCCTGGATCATCCTCGGTCTCCTTGCTGGTAGCATAGCCAAGTTTCTCATGCCGGGCAAAGACCCTGGCGGCTGCCTCGTCACCATCATTCTAGGAATCGTCGGTGCCTCACTTGGCGGCTGGATCGGTACCCAGCTTGGCTGGGGCACTGTGCAGCAATTCGATTTGCGCGGCCTGGGAATCGCCATCCTTGGCTCCCTGGTGCTACTGATGATCTATCGTCTGATCGCGGGCCGTCGCTGAGGCTCGTCTGGACTGCGAGTCACTGCGCGGGCGAATGTACTGATTGATTCAGTGCCGAGCCGCTACAGGATGGCGCTCCTCATCATGTTCAAAGAACTCCATGACTACCTCTACCATCTGGAATCCACAGGCGGCATCCCGCTTAAGGGCACAGGCATCTTTCTGGGCCTAGCGCTGCTAGCTGCGCATTTGTGGGCTTGGCGGAATGCAATAAAGGTAAAGAACTTCTTGCGCACCTTCCCGCGCAGTTACCGCTGGGGTGTGATCCTGCTGTGCGTCAGCTTTCTTTGGGGGATGCTCTGCCTGGCAAACATGGATATGGGCGAGTTCTTTTTTCTGAGAAAGTGGTTCCTCGCACTCGTGCCCATCGGCTTCGTGCTAGTAATGCTGTATGTGCGGGAGTTCCTCGCCGTTCGCGCACTCGGTTCGCTCATGCTCCTAGCCGCAGGCCCGATCCTAGCGGCCGCCTTTCTCCAGCCGCAGATCACGCGCTTGCTGCTGCCCGTTCTGGCCTACGCCTGGATCATCACAGGCATGTTTTTTGTCGGGATGCCCTTCCTCATGCGTGACTGGATCACCTGGCTGCTGGCCAAGGAAAGCCGCTGGAGCTTGGTGGTGTGGTCCGGCATTGGCTACGGAGCGGTGTTGTTGATCCTGGCAGTGACGACTTACTGAGCACGCACTATGGTGTCCACAAGCCCTCGCGTGCTGGTGATCCGCGGTGGTGCCATTGGTGACTTCATTCTCACTCTGCCTGCCATCCGTCTGCTAAGACAAAACATCCCCGGCTGTCATCTCGAGGTGCTGGGCTATCCAGGCATCATGGACCTGGCGGTGAAGGCTGGGCTGGCGGATGCCGTGCGTAGTCTCGAACATCGGACAATGCCTCTACTCTTTGCCAGAGAGGCAGTGATTGATCCCGCACTCTCGGATTACCTGTGCAGCTTCACCCTCATCATCAGCTATCTTTACGACCCGGACAGCATCCTGCGGGTTAATCTGGAGCGCATCGGCGTGAAGACCGTGATCGAATGTCCGCACCGTGTCGTGCCAGGCGTGGGGCACGCTGCCGAACAGCTCGCGAAACCCTTGGAAAAGCTGGCTCTGTTCCTAGAGGAGCCAGGGTGGCGTAATGCGAACTTCCAAGTTCGGTCTTCTGGCTGCGCTGACGATCCAGGCCAACAAACTGGAAATTTCGTTTTACGCATCGCCATCCATCTCGGCAGCGGGTCGGAGAGAAAAAACTGGCCCGTCGAGCACTGGTTGCGCCTCGCTACAGAGATCCAAAGCACTCGCCCCGAAGCAAAGCTCGTCTTCATCACCGGCGAGGCCGAAGATGCACGTGGCGTTCGCACACCGTGCCCTGGACCGTCAGTGGAAAGCTGGCACTCACTCCCACTGATCGAGCTGGCAGACCGCCTCGGCACCTGCACGCTCTTTCTCGGTCACGACAGCGGCATCTCCCATTTGGCGGCGGCGTGCGGGATTCCCTGTGTGCTCCTGTTTGGCCCGACTGACGCCGCCACCTGGGCACCGCCTCAACCGTCGGTGCGGATCATCCACGCTCCAGGGTCCGATTTGAAATTCCTGCCCTACGTAACCGTGCGCGACACCGTGCTACTCTATCTGCGAAATCTGTGAAATTTGCGGATCACACCAAGCCCAACTTGTGACGACCTCGTAACGTGCTAGTCTTTGCTCAAAATGGCTGACTCCCTACCCTTCCGCACCCTCCTCATTCTCGGCGCGCCCGGCAGTGGCAAAGGCACACAGGGCAAGGTCATGGGTGCCATACCCCGCTTCCATCACCTAGCCTGTGGCGATGTCTTCCGCTCGCTCGACACCCGCACCGCCCTCGGTCAGAAATTCGTAGAATACTCCAGCCGTGGCGAGTTAGTGCCCGATGACGTGACCGTCCAACTCTGGCGCGCGAATATCAAGCAACGGGAAGACTCCCACCAATTCAAGCCGGAGATAGATTTCCTCGTGCTCGACGGCATCCCGCGCAATGTGGAGCAGGCCCGCTACATGGAGCAGGACATCGAGGTGCTCAAGGTATTCCACCTGAGCTGCCCTGACCGCACAGAGCTAACCCGCCGCCTGCGCAAGCGCGCACTAAAAGACAACCGCTTCGATGATGCCAACGAGACCGTCATCCAGCAGCGCTTCGCCACCTACGAGGCAGAGACGAAGCCCATCCTCGAATACTACAGCGACGAACGCGTCGTGGACATAGATGCCAGCCAACCGCCCGCCAAAGTGCTCTACGACATCCTCAGCAGCGTCATGACCCTGGAAGCATGGCGGGACATCGAGAAGATGAAGGTCTAGTCCATGCGCGTACTTTTCATCGGCACCGGAGACATCGGGCTGCCCTCGCTAGAATGGCTGCTTTCCACGCCGAAGCACGATGTCCTAGGCGTGGTCACACAACCGGACAAGCCTGCGGGCCGCAAGCTGGTTCTCACACCGCCCGAGGTAAAAGTGCGTGCCCTCGCCGCCGGTCTGCCCGTGCTACAGCCGCCGAAAATCCGCCACATCGTGGACGAACTAAAAGCGTTTCAAGCAGATGTCGCCATCGTTGTGGCCTATGGGCAAATCTTGCCGCGTAGCGTGCTCGCTGTCCCGCATCTCGCCTGCCTGAACATCCACGCCTCTCTGCTGCCACGGCATCGCGGCGCATCGCCCATTCAGGCCGCCATCCGCGAAGGCGATGCCGAGACCGGCGTGACCATCATGTTCATGGATGAAGGTCTCGACACTGGCGACATACTGCTCATGGACCGGATGCCGATCCTGCCCACCGACACCGGCGGCGTGCTGCATGACAAACTCGCCCTCGCCGCGCCCGCGAGCCTGGAGCACGCACTCGACCTCATCGCCACACGCAATCCGCCGCGCATACCGCAGAATAACGCCATAGCAACCCACTGCGCCAAGCTCAAGCGCGAAGATGGCCGACTCGACTGGACGCACAGCGCAGTGGAACTGGAGCGGCTTATCCGCGCCTACAATCCCTGGCCTGGCACAAGCTGTCTGCTACCAGGAGACAAACCACTCAAAATCCACCGCGCTACTCTGATCGAAAATGCTGACGTCTGCCCGGTTGCAGGCACCATTGTCTCCGCCGATCCCAAAACGAGCCTAATCGTCAGTTGCGGCAGCGGTCTGCTTAAACTCGAAGAAGTCCAAGTCGAAAGCGGCAAACGCCTCCCAGCCGCAGACTTCCTGCGTGGTCATACGCTGGATGTCGGGACTAGGCTTGCATAGTGGTCCGCACAGTCCTGTGCGGTCTGGTGCAATTTTTTCTGGATGCGCTGGACCACCGCCTCGCCGTTGAGGCACGGTGGCAAAGGCTACGCCATAGCGCCGACCTGCGGCAATCTCCCCGCGAAAACACGAACCACAAAGCTCAAAAAACCATCGCCTGAAACACCCACGCTCAACGCCGACATCAACCTCACCTCCCTGACTGGCGCGAAAGCATGGTCGGGTAACACCCCATAGCTCACGCAAGTTCTTCCGGCGCATGGTGACAGTAGGAAACCATTCATTATGACAAACGATAAACTGACGCACACACTGGCCCGCATCCAGCTCGGATTCCGCACGGATGCCGCTCACTTGAAGGAGTTGGAGCAGGACTTGACCCTGACGCTGCTGTGCGCGCGTCAGTTTGGCATGAAGCATGGCACACCCGATGCCTGGAACGCATCTTGGGAACAGCAATGGGATAAAGTCGAAGTGCGGCTGCACCGATTGAGAGTTCTGGTGAACGAAATGAATGATTGCATCGAATGGAACGATCGCGCGCGCTTTAAAGAAGCGCTGGCTGCCTGGGAAACGATTCAAGCCGAAGATGACAAACTCGTGACGTCATTGAGCGCCATTCGTGTGCAGGCGAGCGAACTGGATGCAGTAGCCCGCAAAGAATGGAACCTACTGGCGCTCAAGCTCGATCTGAATTCGGAAGCCATGCATGCCTGCGCCCAGGTATTGCGGATCAAACTGGAGTTACTCAAGAAGCATTCCAAGGAGGAGGTGGATCAACTAATCCAGGACGTTGATATGGCTCCGGTTTTGGCAAGTGGAAATGTGGGTTCGCTGTCATTTTCATGACCTTCTGCTTGGATTATTCTTCTCACCTCAGAAGCAGACTGACCGACCAGGGTGAATCGTATCACT
>Ga0247843_1005834_pt1 | contig 16674 bp, 11 predicted proteins | sample LaCruzMarch2017__FD_192420 | JGI IMG/M metagenome (GOLD analysis project Ga0247843, IMG submission 192420) | Freshwater microbial communities from meromictic Lake La Cruz, Castile-La Mancha, Spain - LaCruzMarch2017_8m | ecosystem: Environmental > Aquatic > Freshwater > Lake | place: Spain... | reverse complement strand
CACCGCAAACGGGCCTTGGCCCGAGAGAAAAGCGCCTAAAGAGGAAGATTTGGGGACGGAGACGTTTTATCGTTTGACGGAGTACACTAATGGGCGACCCTTTTCAACCGGGACCACTGGTCGGTATATGGCTTGAACTCGGCATCCAGGAACACGCTGTTGCCGTGACCACGAGGCACCGCCTGCAGCGGGAGGGCGATCAAATTGCCGAATCCGCCCTTGGGCATGGTGTCCTGGCTCGGAAAGAAACGGTCGTAGGAATCGAGTCCCAGAACCAATAGGGGTCGGTCCTCACTATTGACACAACTTCTCCCAATAGATTCAGAACCCGCACGACCCGGCGCAATCCAAGGGCGATCCGGAAGTCGGCACGAAAGAGTTTGTGTCAATAGTGAGGACCCCTTTTCGACCCCTTTTTGCGGGAAAGGCGCGGTTTTCAAACCGGCAACGGTCCACGGGTTTTGGACCGATGCTGACAAGCTCCCCGAACCATGTGAGGGCGGCGAATTCAACGATGGACTCGTTGAGGCTCAGGCTTTGGAGAAACTGAGCCGGTGGGTTTTCTGAATCTTGTTCTGCCACTTGCCTGAGAGCTTTGCTTCCGCTGCAAACTCCGGCCAGTGCTTCACCGCCTCCCGAACTTCTTCGATGATGGTCGCAGCCCGCCCCCGTTTCATCAGCGCTGCCTTCGCGCACGCCTCGAAATCCGCCAGCGCAAAACCGTCCCGCTTGCCGTTCAGCGTCATCTGATGCGTAGCCGTCCACGAGCCGGATGGGTTGTAGCTGTAAGTTACGTCGAAGGCGGGCGCGAGTGACCACTCGCCCTGCTGGTTCATCAGGAATGCGATGTTCTTCACATGGTCGTCCTGATTCCGCGCCACGACGTTGAAGACCATCCGGCGGAACTGCTCCTCCACCGCCGCCATCGGCAGCTTGAGCTGGCGTATCGTCAGCAGCGCCTGCTCGTAGCTGTAGGCTCCGGCCTGATTGAAATCGAAATGCGCCAGTGCGCAGAGCGACTGCATGTGCAGCTTCGCCCCGCCCGCCAGACGATCGAAGCGGCGCGTCATGAAGTGCCTCCGCTCGTTCTCTTCCAGCAGTCGGCACTCGCTCATCGTGATGCCCGCCGCCCTGGCCATCAGGTGATAGGCATACTCGATGGCGCCGTAACCTTTCGGGTCTTCCAGCTCCTTGTCCTTGTTGCCCGCCACGCCGTCGAATTTCAGCAACCAGTAATCGAAACCGTCGCCCGCCGCGATCTGCCCCGAGCGCACCTCGTTCGTCGCGCGATTCCACGCGATCACCGCCTTGGCCCGCGCGCCGCCCGCCGACGTGCCCACGCTCAGGATGTCGCGCAGCGCCTTCTCCTTCCCGGCTGCGTTAAAGTGTCCCTGCAAATCGCCGCGATGCGTCAACACCTCTCCGGCCAATCGCACCAGCGCGTCCACTTCGATCTTCGACGCTTTGCGCGATTTTGGCCCCATCACCGGCGCAAATTCCAGCGCGCCCATCCCGCGTGTGCCGGTGTAGCAGAGCCGCTCCACCGCGTTGAAACTTTCCGGCGTGCGGCCTTGCGTCGCCAGCCACGCGTCAATCAGCGCATTGCCGAACTTGTCCGGCAGCGAATCCGCCAGCAGCCCCGGCAGGCCGTGAAAGGTGTTCCGGGGCAGCGCGGGAAATTCAACCACCCGCTCGCTCGGCAGCATGACCAGCGGCGACAACTCGATCCCGCTGCGCGCGAAGTCCGCGTCGTATTGGAATGCCGCGACCTCGCGTCCTTCGTCGAGCGACACTGCGCCGATCGTCCGGCCCCAGAGCTGAACCTTGGCGATCATGCCTATTCACCCCACGTCCATTTTTTTGACCCGCCCGTCGCCGCTTTCCTGCCCGTCGCCCGCTGGCGCTTCCGGCCCGCCTGCTGGAGTTGCGCCATTGGGCTCACCGCTGGCTGCGGGATGAATGCCTCAAGATTCTCGACCAGCCCGAGCACCCGGCACACGCGGATGAATCCCGACAACTGCGTCGCCGCCGCCCCCAGTTCGAGCCGTTGCACCGTCCTCAGACCGAGTCCCGCCTGTTCCGCCAACTGTTGCTGCGTGAGGTTGCGCGCCAGCCGGCAACCGGACAGCCGCTCCCCGACCAGCCGCAACAGCACTTCGTCGGTCATCGTGGGATTAATCCTCATGAGCGCCTAAAATGGCGTATTATCTTTATTTGTCGATTTAAAACGCCATTTACGGCGCGTTAGAAGAAATCTATAAGGTGCCATAAGTGGCATTTTATACACTGGGGAGCCGAGGAACTTGAGAAAGCGCTAACCCGTCAGGAAGGGTCACTGACCCCTGAACCACAGTTTCGATTCCCAGTCTGAAAACCCAAGGAAACGGGGCTGTTCCGGGCGGCTTCGCGGGACAATCGTAGGACAGCGCCCGGAAAACTGCGAATTTGCTGAGGAAAAGAGTGGAGCGGGTGATCGACGGATGAATTCAGTCTGATCACAGCGACCGATTTCTGAGCAACAGAACCACTCACTCTTGGATACCGAATCCAACCGGACATCACCGCGGTCACGAAGGGGACTTGATGGTGTAACCGATGGCCTCATACCCGCGGACTCTCTTGGAATACATCCTCGAAAGAACCGGCTCCGCGTCGTCCACATAATCGTAAACCACGACTTCACGCTTGTTGTCGTGAAGACGATGGAGGCGGCCAACATATTGCTGGAGCGTGCCGCGCCAGGAAATCGGCGTGGCCAAAAACAGCGTGTCGAGACGGGCATCATCAAACCCTTCGCCGATGTATCGCCCCGTGGCCAACAGAACCCGTTCCTCCCCGTCCGGAATGGCCTTCAACTGTTCAGCGACCGCTCGCCGCTGTTTCACTCCCATGCCGCCCTTCAAGACCACCACGTGTCGAACGAGAGTGCCGATCCGGGAGACGAATTCGTCGATCTGACGGGTCCGTTCGGCGAGGAGGATCGGCGAGCGTCCGGACCGAATGCAGGCCAAGAGGTCCTCGAAGATCTGGTCGTTGCGGGCCACGTCGCAGGCCAGGGCGTCATACACCTCGTGCATCTCAGGTTTCTGCGCCGACGGCGACATTCGAAAACGGGTCGGTCGCGGTAGGACACTGTGGAGGAACGGTCGTGCTAAGGCTTGTTCCTTGGCATTCACGCGGTGCCGGATCGGCCCGCACTGCATGACGATGATCGGGTGATGACCGTCCTTGCGTTGCGGGGTGGCGGTGAGGCCGGTCACATGACGTGCCTTCACCTGCCGGAGCACCTGCTCGAAACTCACGGCCGAAAGATGGTGGCACTCGTCGACGATGACATGGCCATAGTTGGCCACCAGATCGTCCACGACCTGCTTCCGGTTGAGACTCTGGATGACCGCGACATCCAAGGTCCCATTGGGGCAGCGCCGTCCTCCCCCGATTTGCCCGATGCTCTTGAGGGGAAGATTCAGGAACGACGCCAGCCGCTCCCGCCACTGGTCCAGGAGTTGTCGGCGATGCACGAGCACCAGGGTGTTCACCCGACGCGCGGCGATGAGCCAGGCGGCCACGACCGTTTTCCCAAAGGCGGTCGTGGCGGACAAGATGCCGTCATCATGAGCCAGCAGGTCGTTGGCGGCGGCTTGTTGATCCGCCCTAAGCGTTCCGTGAAACGTCAGGTTCAGCGGCAGACCGGAAAACCGCTGGTCCTCGATGGCGACAGCAACCTCGTGAGATTTGAACAAGGACGTGATTTCTTCGAGGCAACCCCGGGGCAAGGCGAGATGCTTCGGAAACTCCTCGGCGCAACGAATCACGCGCGGTTTGTCGAAGGTCGACAACCGCATGGCCTGGGCGCGATAGAACTCCGGGTTTTGGAACGCGGCGAGCCGGTGCAGCCGATTCAACATCGCGGACGGCAATCCCGTCGTCTCGACGAAGATCAGGTTGGCTCGGACGATCCGCACCCGGGAGGGCGACGGTCCGGAGATGGCTTCGGCTTTCTTTTTCCGTGATGGCGGCAGCGTCCATGGATCCTCGATGCCATCTTCGTCCGTCGCACTATGGCGAACCCCGATGAGGTCTCCCGTTCGTTCGGCCTCGGCAACGAGACTCTCGACTTCCCCCAACCCCATCCTCCGGACACCCGACAACAAGGACCACTGGTCATCGTATGGCTGGAACTCGGCATCCAGGAACACGCTGTTGCCGTGACCGCGAGGCACCGCCTGCAGCGGGAGGGCGATCAAATTGCCGAAGCCGCCCTTGGGCATCGTGTCCTGGCTCGGAAAGAAACGGTCGTAGGAATCGAGTCCCAAGTGATGCCGATGCTCCATGGTGCGGGTCAGGATGGCCGCACCGAGTTTCCGGGCGAGGCGGGCAGGCAACGGCGCGGCAAAGAAAATCCAGACGTGCCCGCCGCGTCCCGAGCGTGACCGTTCCAGCAATGCGGGCACGTGCCACTCGGAGCAGGTGTCGAGATAAGCCCGCACATCCTCCTGCCAGGTTGCCTTGTCGAAGTCGGCGGCGAGGAACCAGCAGGTCTCGTCGGTCAACATCGGGTAGACGCCCGCGGTGATCCTGCCGGTCAGATGGTCGTGCAGTACCTGATCCGTCAACGGGAGGTATTCGCGAAGCGACTCGGAATCTGGAGGATTGGGTCCGCCCCAGACCCTCCGAGACGCCGGGGAATACCCTGCCTTTCCTTGCCGCCCCTCCCACCGCACCGCATGGACATCCTCACGTCCCCGAAACAAGCTGCGGAACAACGCCACCTTTTCTTTCGGGCTCGACTTGGCGGTGACCAAACCCACCGGGGCAGGCTCAGCTGGGGGCGGTGTCGCAGATTCTCGAGCGGGCAACTTCAATCGGTCACGCAAGAGCCGATTCTCCTCGCGCAGCCGTTCACATTCCGTAAAGGCTTCGGCAAGTTTTGATTCAGGTGAGTCACATTCGCTCATGGCCACCCGATGATGTCACAGGCTCAAGCCGCTGAAGAATTTGGCGACCACCTCAAATTGCCCGTCGATGTTGGATGCGAGTCCACTTTCGGCTGCCATCTCTGAGAAGGGCTTGGACCAGGAAGCGGGTGGCACAGCGAGTGACGGTGGAACACCGTGCGTTTTCCTGCGTTGAAAGGTTTCCTGAATTGCCTTCGGCAGGCGGGCGACATCCATGGTGGTTCGCTCAATCAGCAAAACCATATCCACCAAATCTTTCACGCGCGTATTCTCCCGGCCCACTCTCGGCAAGGTGTAGGCGTGCAGCTTTTCCGCGAACTGTTCCTCGGGCGATACCGCCGGAAAGACCGTGCTGGCAATTCCTGCAAATCCAAGCCAATCGCGTCCCGACAGGGTTTCATGAGGCTCGCGCAAAACATCCCCTGTGCTCACGTCCAAGTGAAACTTCACAAACGAGCGTCCCGCCAAGCGCGCATCCACCGGAAAGCGAGTGCCACCATAAGGCGCGGCGTCCAAATCCTGGGCAGCTTCGGCCAATACGAAGGTGAAGAAATCGCCCAAGTCCAACGACCCGACTTCGCGCAACGCTTCGAGAACGGTTGGAGCGTTGGCTTCCCAATCCCGAGTCGGCATCGGGAGTTGTTTCAAAGCGAGATCGATGTCGCGCGTGGTGCGGGCTGTCTTCAGGCGCAACTCCATAGCGTAGCCGCCTTTCAGAAGCCATGGGGCGTCTGGCTTTGAAAATAGGCGACAGAGCAGTCGGTCGAACGCGGCCTGTCGACGCACACGTTGGAGATCCATCTTCTCCTCCTGTGCCATCCGTTTGAGCCGGTCTTCCAATGCGACCCGGAAAGCCGTCGCCGAGGCGTAGGTGCGAATTGGATTCATGGGGTGTTCGCGGCCAGAAGTTCCTGGAACCACAGCGGAAGCTGCGGGTTTCTGCCCAGCATGGAAATCTCCCGTGCGGTGATCACTCCACTTCGTCGCCCTTCCATCAGTGCTTGCTGGACGAGGTCGCGGGCGGTGGATTCTGCGACCGCCAGGTCGGCGATGGTGCGAAGAGGGCGAGTCACAGCGAATCCTTGCCGGAGTTCGATGTCTTTCGGGTTGAGATTTGAGCGATGCAGCACCAGCACGTTCGGGGTTTTGGCTGTCCGCCGGAATGCAACAGGGACCGTCATGTGGAGCTTGGCCGGGTTCACATCGGAGAGCTCATGGATGCTGAGCGCGGTTTGGTGTGAGTAAACCCCTTCCGGGCGGCCCTCTCTGTTGCGTGACCAAAGGGCGTAGATGACGAGTTGCTCCTCGGGCGATTGCGGGAAACGCGTCAACCGATAGATGCCCCGTTCAACGCGCGTCCAATTTCCTGATTTGACGTGATGCGCCTGACTGCCGAGTTGGTAGCCTGCGTTGGTTGCCTGCTTGGATGTGAAATAGCCTTGCTGCCCTTCGGCCACTGCGAAGAGCGCATCAGCTGCGGTTTTGGCGCCAACAGACATCGCACAAATATACAATAGAGTTGTATATTCGTGCAAACTTCAGGTTGTGGGCAGTTTTGCCGATCCTCGAGTTCAATTCTGGGACCGAAAACTTAAGGAAACAGGGCTGATCCGGGCCGGTTCGCAGGATACTCGCAGGACAGTGCCCGGGAAAACTGCGAATTTGCTGAGGAAAAGAGTGGAGCGGGTGAAGGGAATCGAACCCTCGTTACGGGCTAAATGGTTTTATTTGGTTTAAAGTGGTGCTTTTGCTGGTGTTTTCGAGCTGTGTTTTCCTGAGTTACTTGCACTACTTGCACTCGGCATGGCCTATCTGTATCGCAAAGCGCGTTCGCCGTTCTGGTACGTCGTCTACTTCGACGGCGACCAGAAGGAACGCCATCGCTCCACCGGCCTCCGGGCCGACGATCCAAACGACACCGCCAAGGCAAAGGGCATGCGGGCCGAACTCGAAGCGAAGGAGCACCGCCGAACTCCCGTAGTCGGCGGCGAGGGATGGGACACTTGGGTGCCACAATTCCTGGAGCGTCACTGCGAGAATGCGCGAACTCTGGAGCGTTACGCGGATGCTTGGAAGTGGCTCGCCCTCTGGCTCCAGGTCCGGAAACTCCACTCGTCGCGGGACATCACCTACCGGAACGCACTCGAATACATCGACTGGCGGACGGCCTACAAAAAGAAGAGCGGGAAGACCGTGGGGCGGAACACCGCCATCTTCGAGCTCAAGACCCTGTCGATGATCATCGGGGAAGGTGTCCGTCTCGGACACACCGAAGCCAACCCCCTGGTCAGCCTGAAGCTCAGGAAGGACAAAGCCGCCAAGAAGCCGGAACTTTCGGACGGGGAGATCGTCGCCATCAAGACCGCGCTCGCCGAGGAACCCGAGTGGATGCAAACCGCCTTCGAGATCGCACTTCACACCGGCTGTCGCCTCCGCGAAACCCGCATCCCGATGAGCTGCGTGGATTTCGCTGAGGACAAGATCACCTTCCCGTCGCCGAAGGGCGGAGAGACCCGTGCGTTTTCGATTCCGATGCCGACTGCGCTCCGGCCTCTTCTCCAAAAACTGGCCAAGGACAAGCAGAAATTCACCGTGGAGTTCCCGTTCCAGCCATCGCGCCGGTGGCAGCAATTCTTCATCAAGGTCAAGATGCCCCACCTCTGCTTCCATTGCCTCCGCGTGACCTACGTGAATCGCTTGCGCCGTGCTGGTGTCCCTCGCGAAGCCGCGATGCGCTTGGTCAATCATGCCTCTGATTTGGTTCACCAAATCTACCAGCGTGAGAAGGTCGAAGACGTTGTGAAGTGGCGGGATGCGGTAGCATTTCCCGGTCCTCTTTGATCCGAGATCCCGAGTTCTCATGTTTAACGATAGAAGGAGTTGAGAGATTCTCCAAGTTCACAGCGACATTAGGTAATCGAGCAAATCTTCCGGCCTGCTGTGTATCCGCACCCCAAACTGCTCATCAAGTTTCAACTGCTTGCTGCGGAGGAGATGGTCCATTGGTCCGTCGCAGAAATACGCTTCACTGGCTGGAATTCCGGCGCTGGCGTGAAGGAAATCAAAAATGTCGTTGGGTCGTAGCTTTCCACCTCGAAACACTTGTGCGGCGCACATTCCGGCAATCACTTCGCAGCAAGGGATTCGACCATAGTCCCGAGAGTCGATCATCGTTTGGGCTATTTTCTGGATACCCGCGGTGATTTCGGCGTGCGGAATCCCCGCATGAATCGCCTCCACAGTCGAAACGATTTGGACGAGGTAATCGTCCACGACATCGCTTCGGCATTTTCTTGAAAGCTCCCAGAACGGCTTTGGGTTCGACTTCTGCTGAGACGCCAAGTCTGTCCATTTCGTGAAGAAGTTCCGCCTTTCCAGATGTAGAAGAAATCCTTGGGCCGTAAGCTTCTGGCAGTCGTTGACCGTCATTTCCCAACGCAAGTCGATGCTGACGTTGTCCCATACCTCAGAAATCTCTGGCGTCCACCAAGCGGCCTTTGCCTGCTCGTCCCCAAACCACATGCCCACTTTGGAGAAAGAGCTACTGCTAACTCGCACATCGGCACCGTCGCGAGACATTGAGCTACAGCATTGTTGTGCAAATGCTTCCTCGAACCGCATCATGGATATGCCCTGGCTGAAAATGTCCATCAAGTTGGCTGTAGCTGCACGTGAGCGCGGGTCGAGTTGCTTCATTAATTCTTCAAAAATCGGAGCGCTGAGCGGACACAGCACAGCTTGCCGCAATGCCAGTTGATTCAAGCAAACCTGAATTTGCTCATACACAGGCAGCGCCTTTGAGCTTTGGAGCCAGACGTGGCGCAGGTTGATCCAATGACAGACGTCGAGATAGATTACCCTCCGCTTACCCACATGGGATTGCAGGTCTTTCAGTTTCCCGTCGAGGTACGTTGCCGCAGTGCTTCTGTCGCCGATGGAATGCCGCGCCACGGACTCTCGAACTATCTTTACATACCTCGCCCTTTTCAGGGGGTTGGGGTTCTCGGGTGGTTTGGTCACGGCAAAACTGCTGTCATACACAGAAAGCCCGCCTAAGGAGGTAGACGATGATGTCGGTCCGGCGTCGAAGAGATCCTCCACCGACTTCGTAGCCATGAACTCGGCTTTGGTCTTGTCAAAGTCGAGAACCTTGATCCCGTGACAATAGGCCTGCATCTCTTCAAGGTAATCTTGAAGTCGGAAAGTATTTGTGTACTCGAAGTAGCCGCGCTGTTCGTCCCTTTGATCCAACAAGAACAAGTGCCAGTGGGTCTGGAATGCAAGTTCTCGCCACATTCCAAGAAGCGCGTCACTTTTTAGATTCACATAGAGGTCAAAGATGACCAGTGGGTCGACTTCGTTAAGCGGCGATGGAATCCAAAACACGAAGAACCCCAGGCAGCCGTGCTGGTTTCGGGCGACCCCCCCATGGACTCTCAGGTTGAAGGGGCGTGTCCTGGCGAGGATGTTAACAAATAGCGTCGAGTCTTTCAGGTAAAGGACGACCTCCTCCCCCACATCAAGATTGATAACGGTAGGAACCGGAACTAAGCCGTCCGGGATTGCCATTCCGGACGGAAAGGTTGGTGGCTTGAACCGGGCAGGGCCATGCAGCCACGCAGTGTTCTTTGCTTCGTGCATACGGTCACCATGACTCCGACAGCCTTTTCACCACGTCCTTCCGAGCTAAAACGCGGGAGCAGAGTTCCCAGCGGTTTTTGTCGGGGTCGATGGTTTCCTTGTAGCGGAGCTCGAACACGTCGCGGGCCTTCTGACGGAGATGGACGTATTCATTCATCATGTCTTCGAGACGCTCCTCGGTGTCGATCCAGTCGTCTTCGATGGTGTCGGGCAGTCCGCCGAAGATGTCGAACTTGTCTTTCAGGCGGCGGGAGATGACCGAATACACCTTTTCATCCTGCGTGTCGTGATAGACAAGGTTGAGCATGTCCACGGAACGGCGGGCCTGGCCGAAGCGTTTGATGCGGCCGAGGCGTTGCTCAAGCCGTGATGGATTCCACGGGAGGTCCACGTTGATGAGCGTGCCAAGCGTTTGCAGGTTCAAGCCCTCGCAGGCGGCATCCGTGGCGACGACGAGCCGCACGCTGCGATTCTTGACCGCCTTCTTGATGTCCTCGCGTTCGATGGCCGCGAACGCATCGGCCCGGAACATGCCGCTCTTGCCGGTGCCCGCATAGACGGCCACTGGCTCTGCCGGTAGCGTCTTCGCCAGTTCTGAAGCTATCCAACGCGCGGTGTCGTAATACTGGCTAAAGATGATACAGCCATGCTCCAGCCAAGTCTTGGCCTCGGTCCGGTGCTCAGTCAGGAAGTAGCGCACGGCCGTCAGCTTCGGATCGTTCGCTTCTGGCCGGGATAATTCCTCAACAATGGTGCGGAGGTGGCCTGCCTCGGTAGGCGTGAGTGAACTCAGTGGTTCGAGAAGTAGCGCCGCATCGTCTTCATCGTCGAGCAACTCCCGCCCAAGCATCTTTGTCGCAGTTGCCCGCCCTGACGCGAAGCTGGAGCAAATGCGCTGGAGCAAGAGCGACTTCATGAAACCAGCGGCTTTGGTGCGCTTCATCAGAGCGGCGGTAAAATCGACGGCGGCTTGGTAGGCCAAGTCGAACGGATGGTTTGTCAGCAAGCCGAGGCCGTCGAAGTGCACGCCGGGATACGCGGTCGAGGGGGCGTCGGGACCAGGATGCACCTCGACCTCAACTCGTTCGAGTAGGCCAGCTTCCTCCAAGGTCTGACGGCGACGAAGAACGGTGTGGCGCACGATGGGGTTGTGCTGCTGGTAAAAGCCGGGCGACAACGTCTGAAGAACTGATTGCTGGGCAAAGAATTCTAGGGAGCCGAAGCCTCTGTCCGTAAAGAAGGCGTTGTCTGGAATGCCAAGTTGGAGGCGCAGATTGGCGACCAGAGTCTCCTCGTCACCCGGCGGAAGGGGGTTGCGGAGCCATTCCCAGGCATCGCGCTCGTCGAGCGGGACTTCGTCACCCTTCACCATTGGCAACGAGCGTTGCAAATTCACCCACTGGCTCGTGGACTCGCGCCCCAAGACGAAATCAGCACCAGCGTTGAGGATACGCATTAAATCCCAAAGCTCATGAACATCCGTCTGGATGGGCGTGGCCGTGCCGAGCAAGAGATTCCGGGTTCGCGGCCCGATGCGCAGCATGAAGTCGAGCAGGTTGTTCGACTCGTCCTTGTGTTCACCGACACCGCCACGCCGCCGCGCCTTGTGGGCCTCGTCCAAAATGACGGTCCCGAATCTCCGTTCCAACAGGTAGCGACGTTCGTCAGAAGTGTGGAAAATCAGGCCGGTGGAGACGATGGCTATGCGGAAGGGGCAGCGGGTGATGTCTTCGGCACCACGGGTCTTGATGGTGTGGCCGTTAGGATCGATCCAGACTTTTTGCCCGGACGACCAGACCGCGCTGGGGATGCCTAGTCGGTCATTGAGCTCGACCTGCCATTGGAGCGTGAGTGTGGAAGGACAGAGGATTAGAACCGGACCGTCGTCGAGGAGCGCCGAAATCATGGCACTGGCCGCGAGGGAAAGTGTTTTGCCGACGCCGACCTCGTCGGCTAGGAGCAGGCGGGCTTTGCCGTAAGTCTCCCGGTGCTCCAGAAACATGGTGACGAAGGCGCGCTGCCACGGCTGAAGCTGTTCGCCACCTCGGTAAATGGGTGATTCAGCGAGGGCCGCGGCGGCGAGTTCAGCAGACCGAACTTGATCGAATCGAATCTCGACGCGGTCGGCGAGGCGCTTGATTTCCTCAACGATGGCGTCGGGCAAGGGATAGGAATCCTTCCAGAGCGCGTCGAACTCCTCCTCGACCCAGAGGACCCCTTCGGGCGATGGGTCTTCCCAGAGGATTTCGTAGTTTTGGGCGAAGGCGCTCCTGGTCTCGTTGATGGAACCGAGGAAGCAGGTCTTGCTGCCGTCCGCAGCCTCGATGACTCCGGCCTTCCCGTGAAGGAAAACGTGGTCCTTGGGGACGACGCGGATTTCGACGCGACCGCTGGTCAGCAAGTCGTGCAGCTTGCGGTAGCGTTCCTTGTGGAGTAGCGCCTCGACCTCAGCGGGAGCTTCGTTCCAGCGTTCTTTGAGCGCCGTCTCGCGGACGTGTTTCGATACGGCGACATCGGCTGTATCGAGTTCGCTGTTGCAGACAATCTGGACCTTTTCGATGCCCGCGATTTCCTCACCGACGAGTTCAAAGATGGAGCTGCGAAAGTAGCCGGCGATTCGGCGATAGGATTTGGCACCTGCGAGCGACTTGGACAGGAAAGCGTGATCCAACCGTTTGCGGCGTGAGGAAAAGCGGTTGATGGGTCGAAGTTCGCTCACAAGCGTATCACGTGGAAGTCTCCCGCGTTCTTAGTAACATCGCAATCAGGGAGAATAGGCGGTGGAACAGATAGTCCACGTGTGCATCATCGCCAATCTGGGTCCGATTTGTCTCACTGTGCCGAATTAGGAAATTGTTTCCGACGGCCGTCAACGCGACCGCCTCGGTCTCCACCAGTGTGCGGAAGTTTGGTTCTGCCGCAGCCTTGTCGAGCAGGGCCTTAACTTGCGACTTCTTGTCGGCACCCGGCTCGATTGTCTTGATTCGCTCCCAAGCATCCCAAATTTTTTCGAGCGCCTCTCGTCGAACCTTTGGGTTCGGATTGAGGAACTTGAGCCGTGCTGACTCCAACATATCATTCAGCGTTACATCGCCGGTCTGAAACACCGCCGCCTGTAACGACTCTCGGAGCACTGTAGGCGCTAGGCGAATCACTTTTCCGTCTGTGCCCAATTCGTAAGCCAATCCATTGCGTGCCAATAGACGATTAATTCGCTGACGAAACTCAATCTGGCCCGCCGCCTGATCGAATGACAAATGGTGGTGGTTATAGTAGGAATGGAACGAACCTTCGATTGGGCTAGGTTTCGCGACATGATCGTGAGTGAATTCGATCAGATCCAGGATTGAGAGGGTGGATGGCAGTTGATCAGCTTGGAACGGCATTGCAATCCCAGGAATCTCCGCCGAGAGCACTTTTCTTAGACGACGCCAGTCAGTCCCAGTTACACCGTGGCCGTCTGGGCACTGCTCGGGAAAGTAAAATCCAAATGAACCATCAGACTCAAGTAACTCTACCACGGCGGCGATGCCATTCCATACACTTGGCAGAATCGATTCCTCAATTCTTGGGCGTGGCCCTTGTTCTCTTTCGCTAAAGTAGCCCGGGTTCATACGAGGCATGTGAGCATGTCATCCCAGCCGCTGGTTCTTCACCATCTCGCGCAGGACTCGGGCGGCGCTGGCTTCTTCAGGGCGGAGGGTTTCCAGTTTCCTCGCAAGGTAGTCAGCGAGTTCAACGACGCGCTCGCGCTGGGTTTGGTTCGAGTAGTAGTCCGGCACGTTTAGGACGAGATGGGCCAGCACGTCGTTGCTGTCTACGTTCTTCGCCAGTTCCATCATGGCGTAGAGGACGGCGCGGAGGACGGACTGGTGGAGTTCTGAGCCTTCGCTCATCTCGTTCTTGCCGAACTCGACGGCGCTGCGGAGCCGGGCTTCGTTGGCCTTCTGGCTGCCCATGAGGGCGCGAAATTCGCGAACTTTGAACGCCTTGGCGAAGTTCTGGTAGTTGTCCAGCGTCTTGAGTCCCTTGGCTTCGAGGTCGAGCAGCTTGAGGTAGAAGCGCTCCGCGCCAGTGAACTCCTTCCAGTGGCGCTCCGGGATGCCTTGGGGGACAAGGCACTGGTTGGCGGTGTCCACGGCAAAGGCGATGAGGCCGTCCACAAAGGTGGTTTCGCCCTTCACGCGGGGGCGGATGGCCTCGGCGGTCATGTCGCGGCCGTCAATGATAAGGTAGCGGGTGAGGACGCGGAGGGCGGCGGCGTAGCCGGCCATCTGGATGTCGGCGTCCTCGAAGACGTTCTCGTCTCGGTAAAGGCCCTTGGCTTCCTGGTTGAGGCCCGTGAGGTCCCGGATTTGTTTTTCGACTTCCTCTTGAATTTCCCACGCGAGGTCGTCGCTGGTGGTCTTGTGGGTGCCGGACCGTTTACGCAGGACAAGGAGGACGGTGCCTTTCACGTTGTTGGCGTCACGCAAGGCACTCTCAGTCTCGGTGACGACATACCACGCGGCGGTGACTTGCAGACCTGAGGCCCAGACGATGTTCGCCATGTCCGCCCAAATGCTCTCGGACTGATGGGTAAACATGATCACCTGGATGCCGTTGTCCGGCATGCACTCCGACATGCGTTTGTAAGCGGCGACCATGCCGCGACGGAAGTCCTCGTCTTCTCCCTTGATGGCAAGCGCTCGGCGGCTGTCCCAGACCCAATCGGCGAACTCGGGCGGTGGGTTCTTTCGCAGCCACGCGATGAAGAACTCCAGGATCTCCTCATACTTCACGGCATCGCCGTAAGGTGGATCTGTAATGTAGATGTCGTGGATACTTTCCAAGTTGGCCGCCGAGATTGATTTAACAGCCGATCGGACCCCGACTTGAGAGTGCTTAACTTTCTTCTTAAAAACTTCTAGGAGCTCAACTGTTGACCTACAGGCGTAGGAAAACAGCGTATTTAGTGCTTGATTGTAGAATACATGAGTAGTGATATTTTGAGCGCCTCCAATCTGCTTATTCGAACCGTCCTTCGAACGTCTGGCGCTTGATGTGGTCCATCCACCCAGTTTACTTGAGTGATCGAGAACCCCCGCGAATGCAACAGCAGAGGCCGCGTCCGGCAGATTCCTTCTGATGATCGATAAAGATGTAAGTTGCCGGGGATTCCAAAGGTGGTGCCAAAACGTCCAGCCTCGCGTGCGGATAGGCTCGTCAGTCTTGTCCCCTGGCTCGATCCGCAGGTCCGGGACCCAGCCCTGCTGTTGCCACTCAGAGAGGTGCTCGCCAACCAGCTGCTCAATCTTCTGCTCGCGCTTCAGATCCTCCTCTGAGACGGCGCGGAACTCATAGTCGAAAGTCTTCTTCCCTGGCTTTAGACGCATCCACTGAATGCAATAGAGCCGCTCCTGAAAAATGTCGTCCGGCCTAGGTTTGAAGTCGGCCTGCTCCCACTGACGCAACCTGTTTCCTGCAACGCCGTCTCCATTCCGAAAATCCCCACGCAAAGTCGTGATTTTCGTCCGGTATTCGCGCCCGGCTACAATGTGGCATAGATAAGGGTCCTGTCCTTTCCCATCTGTTCGAACCGTGCCCTTCACAGAGTCGGCAAGATCTTGCGCAGAAACGCCCGACCTTATGGCAATATCGTAACGCTGTTGCGTCTCGTCAGGCACAAGCTCGGCGATGACTCCATATCCCTTGCTGATGGTGCGAGAGGGCAATAAGGGGACCATCCATCCGGTTTCAGGGCACCGCGTTTCAAGGCAATACAGAAAAACTTTCGCGCTCCAACCTTGCCCATCCGCCTCAATGCCGAGCTTTTCGATCTCCGCGTTTACTCTCTCCGCAATTTGTCGCCTTTTACACTCCAACTCTACCCGGCTGTCCACCGTGCCACCAACGACGTTAAACGCACCCCAAGTTAACATGCACGCGACAGGATTCAGGTCGGATGCATAGACGTCACAGCCAAGTCGAGCAGCCTCGAAGGGAATCTGACCGGACCCGCAGAAGGTATCTGCGACACACGGCCGGTGACCGAACCGCATGATGCCGAGCTGCTCGATCAACTCCGGGAAGGACTGTGCCTTGGTGGCGAGGTGGGCGTTGACTGCTTCCCAAATATGAGCGTGAACGGTATCACCGACTTCTTCGGGTCGGTTCGCTTCCTCCACTCTCTCGCGATAAGGCACCTTGGGAAGCAACTGTGCTTCAAGCTGCCGACGCTCCAACTCGGTGATTTCGCTGCGCCATGTAACTTTCACACCCTCCAGCTCTGGCTTGGACCAATCCACCGGTGACGACGGTGGAAGAAGCATGGGCGGGTCGGAGACGAAGTAGTCGGCAATGCGGGCGATGCTCAGGGTGGCCAAGATTTCACGAGGCCTCGCCCGGCGAGGCCAGCGGGCGACGAACGATTCGTCGTCCATCGCCATGAGCTTCTCAAAAATTTCTAGGTCACGCTTTGGATCGGCGGTGGCCGGGAGGAGACATCCCAAGATGCACGCTTTGTTCAGGATCAGCGGTTTGCGGCCTTTCCAATACGTTCCCAAAGCTGTTAAAGTCTTGGCACTTCCCGCCATTTGCTCCTTGTATGACTCGGCCGAGAGTTTCTGAACGGGAAAAAGCCGTTCAATGAGCGCTGGAGAATCCTTTAAGGATAGGTATTTCGCGGATTGGCTCATGGCTTGGCTTTGAAAAGAGGCAGGCTGAAGAGGTCGCTCTCGGCCGGGCGACGGCGTTTGCTGCCCTCGGGCGGTTTCTCGCCGTCAGACAGAGCGAGGAACAAGGCACGCCGCCAGCCGCGCTGAGTGTCCCCGGGTAGACCAGCCTCGGCGACAGTCATGGAGAAGAGCCACCAACGCTCCTCGGGACGAAGCGCGGCCCACTTGCTGCAAATCACGGGAAGCTGGTCGTCGTTGGCCGTCTCGGCGGCCCAGGCGAGAACACAGAGTTCCTTACCAAGAAGGCGGTCCACCAAGTTGGTGCCGGTGTGCCAGCGGCCGGTGGCAACTTTGGCAATCTTGAGCCGGTCGTTGAACTCGCGCCGGGCGATGTCCGCGATACCGGACCAAACAGCGCG
>Ga0247843_1005833_pt1 | contig 16676 bp, 17 predicted proteins | sample LaCruzMarch2017__FD_192420 | JGI IMG/M metagenome (GOLD analysis project Ga0247843, IMG submission 192420) | Freshwater microbial communities from meromictic Lake La Cruz, Castile-La Mancha, Spain - LaCruzMarch2017_8m | ecosystem: Environmental > Aquatic > Freshwater > Lake | place: Spain... | reverse complement strand
TCAAAATCCAGTGATGAAGCATCTGCGACATGAGCCGCTACCCAAACTCTTCAACGCTAGTTATATCCATGTTAATGGTTTATTCGTGGGTAACCACCACTATCCAATGTCTGCCCAAATTGAAAGGCTAGTAGAAGTATTAGAAAAATTCGAGGAGAACCATGCCAAATAATAAAGTTGCATTTATTACCGGAATTACTGGTCAAGATGGCTCTTATCTGGCAGAACTTCTACTTGAGAAGAATTATGAGGTTCACGGCCTAATTCGTCGGGCCAGCACATTTAATACCCAAAGAATTGACCATCTATTCCGCGACCCTCATGAATCCAACGTGAAACTGCATTTGCATTACGGTGACATGTCAGATGGCGCCGGTCTAACTAATTTGATTACTTCTATTCGCCCAACAGAAATTTACAACTTAGCTGCACAGAGCCATGTGAAGGTATCATTCTCAATGCCTCATTACACCGCAAGTGTTGATGCAATTGGCGCAGTGACTATTCTTGAGGCCATTAGGAACTCTAATTTAAAATCTCGCTACTACCAAGCAAGCACTAGTGAACTCTATGGATCAACCCCGCCACCTCAAAATGAATATTCAAAATTTCATCCGCGCAGCCCCTACGCAGCTGCAAAGCTTTACGCCTATTGGGTTACCGTTAATTATCGTGAGGCATATGGAATTCATGCCACAAATGGAATTCTCTTTAACCATGAATCTCCTCGCCGTGGTGAAACTTTTGTTACTAGAAAAATTTCACGTGCAGTGGCTGCAATTGCAAACAAGAAACAAGAAAAACTCTATTTGGGAAATATGGACGCTATCCGTGATTGGGGTTACGCGAAGGAATATGTCGAAGGAATGTGGTTGATGCTCCAACAAGATACCCCTGATGATTATGTGGCTGCGACAGGAGTTGGTGCCACAATTAGAGACTTCTGTGATGCGGCATTTTCTAGAGCAAATTTAAATTGGGAGGATTACGTAGAGTTTGATCCACAATATCTACGTCCGACCGAAGTTAATGCACTTATCGGTGATCCTTCAAAAACTAAACGGGCCTTGGGCTGGGAGGCAAAGACTCATTGGAAGGAACTTGCAGAGATTATGGTTGATGCTGATTTACAAATCTTTAAATAAATGTTTTCGAATGTTTCAGTAGTAATCCCAGCGCACGGTGCTTCCCCTTATATTGTTCAAACCTTAGAAAGTATTCTTTACAGTACGGTACAACCAGAAGAAACAATAATTATTGATGATGGTTTGGTTGAAGAAGTTAAAATTCAGATAAGAAGTTTTATTCCTAGGTTGCGGATCAGGGTCATTAAGTGCCAAGGGCAAGGCTTGGTGGATGCCCTAAATACTGGTCTGCGAACCGCTAGATTCAAGTACATTTGCCGCATTGATGGAGATGACTTGATGATTGCCGAGCGCATCGAAATTCAAATTAATTTCTTAAAGTCTAATCCAACTGTAGTGGCAGTTGGATCTCAATGTAATCTCATTGATTCTGAAAACCAAGTGGTTGGAGAGACTTCATATCCAACCGGCTGTGTGTCAAGCCTTGATTCATTCTCATATAAATGCCTGCTTGCTCACCCCAGTACGATGTATTTAAGAGAAGCGGCTATGTTGATTGGAGGTTATAGAAAAATGTTTTGTTGGGAGAAAACTGATATTGGGGAAGATTTTGACTTTTGGCTTCGCCTAAAATCCCAGGGCCCTATATTCAACCTCGGAGAGTGTCTTACCAGTTACAGGGTACACGCGAAACAAATTTCTTCACTTTATACTTCAGCTCAATATGTTGCTGCCTCGTACATTGCGGCTGGTAACATTTCTAAATTAGACAACCAAAATTTTAAAAAAATAGACCTTTCGGGAAAAGATTCTCTTAGCGAATTATCAAGGTTTTATCTTGTTTTGAATGATTCACCTTTTATGGTGCATAGAATCAGTTCCCGTTTGCAAGTTCAAAACCTTTTACATGAGGTTGAATGCAGATCGGGATTCCCTCAGTTTGCTAGGAAGGTCTTAATTAGAGGCCTCAATTTTCTATTTAGAGCTTATATCAAATAATTGATAGTGAGTTTTGAAAAGATCACAAATCTAAGGTCCAATTAGATTTATTCAATCTACTTAATTTTTGGACAAGAAGCGGTGCATCCAGCGGCTCTATATCTAGTTTAGTACCCAAAAGCCAAAATGAATACAATGAGTAGCTGGCTAGAGCAAAACTCCTATATGTTGGTGAAGACCTTACTAACGGGTTTTTATAAAAATGACACCCGCTTCCTACTGCGGCAAAAGAAATCATTTTGCTATCAATTTCACCATTTACGGTTTTGAATCCCCATTTATTTTGAGAATCAGAATCTAAATAATAAATCTCTCCATTACGAGCAAGATTGAATGTAATCCGATCAAAAAAATCTATTACTGGCAGTAGTCTTTGACTTACTCTATTTCTGCCCTCGCCATTGATACTGCTTTGAAGCTTTTTGGGGGGGATAGAAATGAAGTCCTTGTTAAATCCGAAACAATGGGTGTTAACGGCATCTCTGCGAAAATATAACAATATTTTGCTAACTGTCGTTTTTGCTGCTTGAGATTTTCTGTAAGTACGACGAGTGCCGACTATTGCATAGCCATAATCTAGTTTCTGAATAATCTCCGATACAACGTCACCAAGAAAAACTGTATCCGCGTCCAGGTGGATACAATGTAATATTCTTGAGTTAGTGATAATTTTTGACCAAAGAAGGGCAGTTCCGTTATGGCCAAGTTGATAAGCATCTCGCAACTGTTTCTCTGTCACCCCTAGATTTTCTCCGTTGTTACTACTATTTGTGTGGTCAGAAACTACAACTGGGATCAAAAGTTCATGTTTCGGAATATAATGTAAATCTTCCTCGTAAACAATCACTCGAAGTGGATGTTTGTGATGCCTTAAATATGAGAACAAGGCAGGTGGCAGAATCTCCCCACATCCCAGCGCTTCCATCCAAATGTATGCGGCGATGATTTTTCTCCCGTTACGAAGTGAAGTTATTAAGTTACCAGAAAAATATGGGTGCAAACGTATATAGTGCCTTTATGCGGATATTAGTTACTGGTGGTGCAGGGTTTATTGGATCTAAACTAGTCGAAGACCTTTGCAAGGACCACCATCAAATTACCGTCATTGATAACTTTGACCCCACACTATATTCATCAGACTTAAAAAAATCTAGGATTCACAGATTAGCAGAACGGTTCGATTTCGATTTCCATGAGTTGGATATAAATGCAGATTTAAGATACTTATTAAAAAGCGAGTTTGACTATGTTGTGAATTTAGCGGCACTGCCTGGACAAGCATTAAGTTGGTCGCATTTACCAGAATATACAAACTCAAATTTTTTGGGCGTTGATAATATTCTCAAGTCCCTCATAGTGGTTGCGAAGATCCCACTCCTGCAAATTTCAACTTCATCAGTTTATGGAAAAATTGCCTCAGGTAATGAGAATAGTCCTCTGGAACCATTTTCACCGTATGGAGTTACTAAGCGGGCTGCGGAGGACCTTATAAAAATCTACAAAGACAATTTTAATATAACTTTCACAATATTCAGGCTCTTCTCTGTTTTTGGTCCTGGTCAAAGGCCCGACATGGCAGTACATAAATTCCTTAAACTAATAGATAGCGGCAACGAAGTTCAAATCTTTGGTGATGGATCCCAAACAAGGAGCATGACCGACGTGGCACAAGTATCTAGTTCAATTCTCAATCGAATAAACTTACTCAATCCCATGAATAAAAGTTCAATTTATAATATTGCTGGAAGAAGTTCACTCTCTGTATTAGATTTAATATCAGTTTGCGAAAAAGTAGTTGGGAGATCGGCTAAAGTAAAGTTTGTCACAAGGCCAGTAGGCGATCAACTTGAAACGCATGGAGATACTTCAAGAGCTGAGAAAGAGTTGGGATTTAATCCAGAGCTTGATGTTTTTGATATCGTCGCAAAACAATTCGAATCAATTAAAATCTACGGACTTTAGATTTAAAATTGGCCAGTTATCAACTTAATCCAATTTTTTGCCAGGTTTTTTTGTTTGATGAAGTTAATGTATAATTGTTTTATGAACCCTGTGAAACTAAGTTCACTATTTGAATCTGCGCAGGAAGTGAATAGCAGTTTCAAATTAGCGCTTAAAAAATAGAATTCCTGACTAAGTACATACTTGGGATTTCTGTGTCTTACATCAAACTCAATTAGCTCTCTGTTCAATATTGCGAATTTGTGATGTTGTATAATTCGTGTCCATAATTCATAATCTTGGCTGTATCGGAATTTTTCATTGTATCTAAAGTTTTCCAAGACTCTTCTACGCACAAGAATTGACGGATGGATAATTGGATTAGTCTGGAAAAAATCCCTTTGTGTTACAACTGTAAGCATTTCATCGTTCTTATCGAAATAAATCCCTTTTGCCCTAGAGCCAACAAGCGCAAATTCTTCCCCTAGGGAAGTTATGCACTCTACTTGAGTTGCTATTCGATCAAGGGAGCATATGTCATCTGCGTCAATTCTGGCTATGAAATCTCCGTTGCAGTATGAAATACCTAAATTCAAACTTCTAGATAAGTTTTTGGGAGTTGGATTAGTAATGATCCTAAACATTGAATTTTTTTGAGCAGCAATTTTTACTCTTGCTTGGGCTCTAAGGCTTGCAGAGTCTAAGACTACTATTGCTTCAATGTTCTTGTAAGTTTGGTTAGCTAAACTTTCCAAACATTGAGCTAACTTGGGTGAATCATTTTTTACCGACATAAGAAAACTCACAAGAGGTTGTACCATCAAAATCTTATGCTCATCCATTTCAGAAGCATAAAAGCCATCCATTTCGTCTGAAAGTTTTTTAAAAAATATTTACTAGTTTCACTTATTTCCGCTTTACTAAATGCCGCAATAATGTTTGGTAAAGATAGGAGTGATTTCACTTCGCGATCTAAATCTATATATCCAGAAATATTCTTAGCTGGGATGCCTAGTCCATACTTTTGACCGTCCCATCTTATTCCAGGAATTTTGCTTTCGATAAGTCTCCTTAAAATGATCTTGGTTTCTTTATGGTTGATTAAAAACTCAGGGGGCAAACTTTGGGCAAATTGAATAACAGCATCTGATAAGAAGGGGAGACGTAATTCGAATCCTAAGGCCATACTGCTTCTGTCCGCTTTGACTAATAGATCATTTACCAAATAGTGCTTCCTATCCCAAGATAACGCATCCTGAAGGCCAAAAGTTGCTGGGCTGGTAAAACGAGACTTATCAAGTTTTAAACCCATATTTTGAATTTCACTAGCTCCAAGTAAGTTATATTTTGAATCGAATTTCTCTTGCACGTCACGAGCTTGCAGGTACGGATTCAAATTTGCAATTATCATGTTTGACAAATTTGCTTCTCTTTCCAAATCAGTTGTCAATCGCCTTTTTATACGTAAAACTAGATTTTCAAAAAATATTGACCTTTCACTTTTTTGAGATCCGATAAATCTTGAGTAAGCCCAAGGATACCCAGCAAACAGCTCATCGCCACCTTCGCCAGCCAATGCCACAGAAGCATATTTCTTGGCATTTGCAACGAGACTTATGAGAGGAAGAACTCCAGAATCAGAAATAGGCGTATCAAATTTACGCATATAAATGTCAAGAGATTTATAAAATTCACTCTCATTAAAATCTGTTATGTATTGCTTAATACCTAATGATTTCGCAATGCTTGAGCTTCTAGGCCCATCATCATTTTGGCCAGGAATCTGAATCGAAAATGCATTTATTGAATCAGATTTTTCAGCCGCAAAAGAAGCCAGAATCGAAGAATCTATACCACCGGAGAGAAATACACCAACCTGAACATCAGCATCTAATTGACGATTAATAACATCTTTAAATATCTCCGCAAGTTCTACAACTTTATTGTCTAGCAAGTCTTTAGACTTTGAGAAGTTTTTGGGATTTCTTATAAATAGTTCACGCTTTATCTCATTAGCTCTCCAAGTCAATTTTTCTCCAGGTTCTAATTGAACAATTCCTTTAAAGAATGATTCATTAGAAGCTAGCCAGCCATTTGAAAAGTAATTTGAAATAGAACTTTTCTCAATTTCTGGGGAATTTTCCATCATATTTGTGATGGCGTCTGCACTGGAGGAAAAAATCACATAATCATGATTGATTTTGTAATAAAGAGGTTTTTCTCCATTACGATCTCTAGCTAGCGTTAATTTTCCAGTTGAAATGTTCCAGTTTGCAAAAGCGAATTGCCCCTCTAGTAGGTCATAATTATTACTGTAACCGTTATTAAGGAATTGATATAGGTTTTCTGTATCAGACCGGCTGTTTAAAGTTAAATTGGGAAACCTAATTTGCAGGGATTGAAAATTAAAAATTTCACCATTGTAGACAAGATAATCATATCCATTTGACTTGCTTGGCTGCTCGCCTTGGGACAATCCCACAACTTTTAATCTGGCGCTGGCCATGATTGCGTTATCACAGTATTGAATGTTGAACTTATCAGGGCCTCTATGTCGAACCATTTCAGCAGAATCTTTAATTGTTTCGATTTTGAATTTTTCTAGATTTCCTACTACTCCAAAGAAGCCACACATAGCAGCAACTATAGACTATACAATTTACACTTGAAACTAGTTCTCAAAACTCTCAAAAAATGATTTTGGAACTATAATTTCTTTGGTATGAATGTTTCTATAAAAAGATTTAAAGCAATAGTCCGCAGGTATCGAGCCAAAAACATGCGGAGCAGCAGACCTTCTTTTAGTGAGTGTGGCGAGGATCTAATTATAATGACTTTGATGGATATGATGCAATTAAGGGACTGGACTTTTGTTGATCTTGGAGCAAATCATCCAATAAGAAGTAATAATTTCTATTTACATTTTTTATGCAATAAGGCCTCTGGTATAAACATTGAGCCTAATCCAAATATGTTTAAGTACTTGATGAAAGGTAGAAAGCGAGATGTGAACATATCAGCAGCGGTTACGGCCGGCACTGGTAAAGGTGAGATAGGATTTTTTCTAAATGAAAACAATTTAATTTCTTCATTAGCACCAAATACAAAATCTGTTCAGATCAAAGTAAAGACGTTTAGCACTGTTGAGTTAGCCTTAATCACAAAAAAATTCAGTATTCCGTGGGTGCTTGGCATTGATATTGAAGGCTCAGATTTTCAGATACTTTTTGATCTGGTGCGTTTGGGCATAGAGCCTGACTTAATTGTCCTAGAAACTTTTCAGGGAATTCAAGGTATCAATCCCAGGATTGAATCAATGAATACTTTCTTAACAGCTGACTACGCTTTAGTCGCAATGACACCTTTAAATAATTTTTATGCTCGCAAATCAAGTTGGATCTTCGAAAGGGCGTAAACTAGCTTTTCATGGGCTTTATTCTTAATCAGAATTATTAGAAAAGCAGGTTAGAATATCTGATGCTAAATTTGGAAGGATCGAAGTATTTTGCCAACTTTTGCTTACCGAGATTAATGCATCCAACTGTTTTCGAGCGATGGATAATTGATCATTTTCAGAAAGATTTAGTAAGTTTAAAAAAATTTGCTTAATTTGGCTAATGCTGGGAGAAATCTCAATAGCTACATTTTCTGGCAGATCAAATAAGCTAAGATCTGGTCCAACGTATATGACTATGCATCCAGCTCTAACGGCATCAAAAAGTTTCTCGCTAACATAATCTAAGGAGTTTTCAACCACAAGAGCAAATCTAAATTCCTGTAAAACGTCGGACTTTTTAGTGATAGAGCCTTGATAATTCTTATATTTAAAACCAATTCCCTCTGCAGATCTCAGAGATAAGTTTTTTATTGGGGTGCGCAATGCAGATTGTAACCACTTTTGAGCATCGTAGATAAATCCCTTATTCCAATTTGTCCCATAAAGCGTCAATTTATTTGTTCCCAATGCTTTAAAGGCACGCCTTCTCGTGCTATACATCTCTCCTTGGACGGCAGAAAATTTGTTTCCTTGAATTACGACTATTTTGGATTGACGTTTGCTCCAATTCTGGTGAGTTTTGTCATGAGAAACAACATCCTGAGGCCACTTAAACGGTATTGCGTTTAGTCTAGAAGACCAACAAACCGATGGAGCAAATACGTGACCAAATTGCTTTAGATTTTCAGTTTTATAGCTTTTTTGGCTCACAACAAATGGTTCCCATACAATGAGCGCTCGTCGATTAATTGGAATATTGGTTTTTTTCATATATTCTAATAATCTCTTGTCAATTGAGTTAGCGATTACCGCATCAGCTTTCTCAATAAACCCTTTCTCAGAAACTTCATGTCCGTGCTTTATGATTTCCTGTTTGAACAGCTCCCAGGGCCCAGAATTATTAAATGGAAATACCTCTTCCTCTGCTTGGCCAGTAATCAAAATTTTCATATTTCCGCTCTTAAAACTACAATTAAACCATCCATAAATCCTGAAATACTTCCTTTTATGTAATCTTTTTTCAGGGTTTTTGTATAGAACAAAATAACCAGCTGTCCAGTATTGGCCCACCAATATTGATAATGTATTTTTCTTCTTCCTTTAAGTACTTTGACTAATCTAAACCGATTTACTACCCACATCTTCCAGAATTCATGGCCGCTTGGGCGTTCTATGGCCGATTCCTCGTGTTCGAGATGGATTGATGAATCTGTAACTAGTTCACCAAATTTGCGCATTCGAACTGAAAAGATGACATCTTCAGCCAAAGACTGTCCTTGAAAATCACTTTCGAACCTTGTTTTATCAATGACGCTAGATACCCATCCCGAACAGCCAATCAACCACTCTGTTTTGATTCGATTACGTGACTTACCTCTAACGGGAATGTTTATTCCACTACTCAATAGAACTCCATCACGATTTGAATCTAGTAAGAAAATTCTGTGAAACAAGCCACTTAAGCCCTTTGGAATTGATCTTGATGTTGATTTTTGACTATTCACTGCAATTCCTGACACTCCAATTGATTTAGTCTCGACCAAGGCACTTATGCATTTTGCAAAATAATCCCTGCTTGGAACTACATCATCGTCTAGAAAAAATGTGTAATTTTTATTACCCCTTAATTCCAGACCAATATTTCTTTGAATTGCTGCAGATCGAATATCAGTTTTATGATATCTAATTCTCGTATCACTATATCTCTCAGGAAAACTCTTATCGCAATCAGAAGAATCAACAATGATTATCTCGGATTCATTGTTTAATGCTTCAATCAAAATGTTGACTAGGCGTAGGAGTAATTCTGGTCGATTTCTAGTTGGTATTATTACCGAAATCATGATTAATCTTATTGATTTAAACTCAAATATTTGATTGTTTCTAGCAAACCTTCTCGTCGAGATACCTTTGGCTCCCAATTTAGTAATGCCTTTGCCTTAGAGATGTCGGGCTCTCTCGTCTTTGGGTCGTCTTGCGGAAGTGAACGAAATACGATTTTAGAATTTGAGTTGGTTAAAGAAATTATCTCTTTCGCTAAATCTAGCATACTTGTAGGGATTGGATTTCCAAGGTTTATTGGTTCATGATTAGCGCTAGAAAAAAATAGAGTAATTAATCCATCAATTAAGTCATCAACATAGCAAAAACTTCTTGTTTGGGAGCCATCACCATAGACGGTTATATCTTCGTTTCTTAAGGCTTGTACAATAAAATTTGATACCACTCTTCCATCTCCAGAACTCATTCTTGGTCCGTAAGTATTAAATATACGTGCAATTCTAATATCCACGCCATATTGTCGGTGATAATCGGAAAACAGCGTTTCCGCGACTCTTTTTCCTTCGTCATAGCAAGCTCTAATTCCTAATGGATTTACATTACCCCAATAACTTTCATGTTGAGGTGAAAATTTAGGATCACCATAAATTTCTGAAGTGGATGATTGAAGGATCCGTGATTTTGTCCTTTTAGCAAGACCCAGCATATTTATAGCACCTTGAACACTAGTTTTAAGAGTTTGAACTGGATCTCTCTGGTAATGCAAAGGAGAGGCTGGACATGCCAGGTTAAAAATCCCATCAACTTCCACAAACAACGGAATGGTCACGTCGTGACGAAGAAATTCAAAATTTGAATTGTGTAAATGATCTTCAATATTCTTTCTTTGGCCAGTATAAAGGTTGTCAACCACAAGGACACTATGCTTCAAGCCAACAAGGCGATCAACAATGTGAGAGCCCAGAAAACCAGCACCACCCGTTACAAGAATTCTCACACTTTAATTATACCGTGATTAGCATTTAAACCTTAAACTTTATTGCTGTCTTTATTAAGCAATTTTCTGGGTTTCGTCAAAATTCATATTGAAATGTTATGGCAGACCTTGAGAAATTATCAAACTTAACTTTAAACTATACATCTATAGAACACCTATAGATACCTGAGGTGCTAAGATAAAGTTATGGTAGACCCGGTGATAGAAATTCCCTTCAGAAGAGTTATTACTAAATTAAGTGTTGATGATTTCAGAAGAACATTTGTGCAAGATTGGATTGCAACACTCACTCCGGGATCAAAAGTCATTGACGTAGGCGCAGGGCTCATGCCCTTTCAGAACACTTTTTTTCATTTGGCATAACCTATACTTCACATGACTTTGGGTTATATGTGGCTGACAAAAGAAATATTGGTCTTATTGAAGAGAGTTACAACGTTCCAAAGTATGATATTACCTCTGACATTACTGAATTACCTTTGAGTCAATTTGACTATGCTCTTTGTACAGAAGTCTTGGAGCACGTTCCGGATCCTGCACTTGGTTTTCTTTCCGTAATGAATAGTTTAAAAACTGGCGGTTTAGCCTTATTTTCATTTCCGTTGAACTCTAAGATTCACCAAGCTCCTTACTATTTTTGTAGCGGATTGTCACCTTATTTCATTATTCACCATAGTGAATTGAGGGACTTTAAGGTTTTAGATCTATTTATATTGGGCGATAGTTGCGACAACTTAATAGAATTAGTTCCACAGTTGTTCGGTCAGTTAAGTTTTAAACGATTTCATCTCGCTCATTACACTCGCAAAATGCTTAAGATGATATTGCCTAAATTAAGAACTAAGTATGGACAAGATTGGCTTTCTTCCGGCGGGCTAGCCGTTTTTGCAATTATTAAGAAATAGTAAACATTTATTTTGAAACAAAAAACAGTAGATTTAATCTAGAACTAAATCTGTAGTGGTATAAACAAAACTCCTATGATTTATACTCGGTTTCTAGTTTATCCCTAGTAATATATTGGATCACAAAAGATTTTTGCGTATTTGAGAAGAAAAATTGAGTATCAAAAATATTTTGTGGCCGTCGATGACTATGTGGGCCCTGTCGGGATCGAACCGACGACCCACGGATTAAAAGTCCGTTGCTCTACCGACTGAGCTAAAGGCCCCTACTTGAAAGTGAACTATATTAGAGATTGCTCATATTACAAAATAAAAATATCTAAACGGTTAACGATTCAAGAAAGCCGTGCAAATGCAATATCTATAGATTTTTTCTTGCTTTGGGAAGGTAAATCTGGAAATCCCATATTGAAATGATAAATCTTTAGATAATGACCAGTTTTCTTAAATGAATCTTGAGCAGATTCATGCAAATTGAATCTCCCTTATAAAATATCAATTGTATACAATGCCTAGATCTTAATACTAAATAAGATACTCTATGCGTGTGAAGGTTAGTATAGAAACGATAAGGATTCTATGTACCTAGGCAAAAGAATTTCAGTTGTCATTCCGGCGAAAAATGAAGCGCATAATATAACTAGAATTATTCCTGGAATTCCTGAATTTATCGATGAAATCTTACTCGTAACTAGTTCGAAAGAAGATACTACTTTAGATCTCCTCAAGATTTCAGCATATGAAGACAAACTAATCTGTTTAATTCAACCTAAAGTTGGAAAAGGGGATGCACAAAAAAAGGGAATAAGACACGCTACGGGAGATTACATTTGTATGATTGATGCTGATGGGTCAGTAAACCTCAATGAAATTGAACATATGTTGAAGTTACTAATACTAGAAAATTTTGATCTTGTAAAAGGAAGTCGGTATCTCAAATCTGGTGGATCTGAAGATTTAACTAATTTTCGATCCTTCGGTAATTTATTCTTGACCAAGACCACAAATATTTTATTTTCGCAAAAATGGTCCGACTTGGCTTACGGTTTTGTTGGATACAAGAATAGTTCGATTAAAGAATTAGATTTACACACGCACCCACAAATGCGATTTATTCCTGGCTACAACTACGGAGATGGATTTGAACTTGAAACTGTAATACTTACCAGAATGTCTAGGATTGGATACAAAATAGGGGAGTTTCCAAGTTTTGAATTAAAGCGATTAGACGGGTTTTCAAATTTGCGAGCTGTACGAGATGGATTCAGGCTTCTGTTTGCAATTGTTTATGAAAGGTTTCAATGTTTAAAGTGAATCACTAAATTAGATGTAAAAAATAATGTTTTAATTTTGTAGATATTGTATTTTTCTATTTCTAACTCTTTGAAAAAGCGATTAACTTGACGCTTAGTTGGAATATTTAAATTATCCTCTAAAGATAAATCTGTAAATCCTAAAAATTTAATTATTTTACGGTGAATTTTGTTTGGGAGAAAATGCAGAAATGGCAATTTGGTATGAGTCTCTATTGGAAACCATCTGTTTGGGAATACAATTATTGTTTCCTTCAAGCAAACTCTAATAGCTTCGTTGATAAATTTTTTCTGATTTAACCTATTGCCGACATGTTCGAGCGTGGCGTTGGAGAACACAAGATCAAAAGCTCCGTTTGGAAAAAACAGGTTTAGTGCATCTCCTTTCACAAAGTTGACATGTGGAAACTTTGACTTAACCTCTGATGGCATTTCTTGGTCTGAAACTGATACAACGTAACGTTTCTTAAAAAAAGTTAAGAATATATTTGAAGCAGAGCCAGAATCCGATGTCGAGCCAATATCTAATACTGATTCAAAATCATTCAAACCGTTCTTTCCAAATACTTTATCAAAGACCCTCTTCCGGTGCCTTAATAAAATTGCATCAAACATTAATTCAAAACCATAGTTAGCTGTATAATTCTTCCCATTAATTAGCATTAGATCCATCGCCCTTAATCTTATGTATGACCATATTATTGACCAGAGCTTCAAATGAAATCGTTTGTTGTAAATTCAAATAAGACCTTGCTTTAGAAACACTTGCTTGAGGTACATATTCCTTTCCACTTCTCAATAAATTTGCATCCAATTCAATATACTTCTCCCAATCGTTGATCGCAACAGCCGCAAAAGCATTTCTAATCCAGTCTTCTAAGCTGTGGGTTGTCCCTGAAGCAAGAATGTAATCGCCTATTAACTCGTTGTCCATTCCGAATTTTGCTGCAGTAACAAGATCGTTAGCGTAGCTCCAATCTCTGTACGCATTTAAATTTCCGAGAAGGATCTTTTCCTTTTTACCTAAGAATATCTCGGCCACGCCCTGGCAAATCTTCTGTGTTACGAAGTCAGACTTCCGATATTTAGATTCATGATTATATAAAATCCCATTAATTGATTTACAGTCACCTTTATCTCTCAAATTTTTTAGATGCATATGAGCTAATGTTTTACCTTCTGCGTAAAATGATTGAGGGTTAAATGGAGTAGATTCAGTTTGCTCGTTGAGTAGATCTTTTCCGAACATCTCAACACTGGAACTGTGAAAGACAATAACTGAATTAATCTTTTTTGTTATTGCTAAAGCTTCGGTCATAGATTCCACTAATTGAATTGTGCTGTTAAAGTAGTCTTTTTTGGTTAATTTGCGATCATTCACAATAGATATAGACCCAAATATATAAATTTGTTTAAAATCAAAATCAGAAAAGATTTTCACAAAAAATTCTGTGCTGTAATCTGCTGTATGAATTACTATATTTCGTGGAAACAGTGCACTATGCATGGCTTTTGATTTGCTAATATTTAGTGACGTTGCCACTATAAAATCATCTGTTCCAGCTAAAATTTCAGATAGAACATATGCGTCTTGGCTATTTGCTCCAATAACTAAAATTTTTGCCTGGCTCATTAATCATAATCTCTTATTATTTTTGATTCACTACTTGAATGTGCAAAATACAGAAGGCTGAGTATAAATCCTAGAGTGAGTGGAAGCGCACGATATGTAAGAGCTGCGTGATTAAAGCTGTGGTTAGCTGTTATACCGTAATAGAAAAAAGGGATTAGGAATATCGGAAATGCGGGAGTTAAATACTGTTTCGCTGTGTTAAATGAAAACATACTATTTTTAAATTGATAAATCCCAATAGTTAAGAGTATTGATAACATTATTCCGATAGTTATTTGGCTAGTGCTTCGTGGATCGATAACCTTCGATGCGTAGACCATGAGATTTACAACTATTGCTCTAAATGGAACTGGAAGGAAATCAACTCCAGATGTGTAACTTAATAATGGAGCATTTAAGCCGTTTTGATTCGAAGAGAGTCTAACACCAAGCGCTTTTATTATTTGATCTTGTATTTCCCCACCGTAAATCATAATACCAAGCATCCATTTTACAAAAGTTGTCACAATAAAACCTGATGTAAATCCAACCAAAAGAATTGCAATTTTTTCCATTATTTTTCTGTAAGAATTTTTTTTCAATAATGTTAAGTAAATTACAGAGGGTAAAAAAGTTAAAATCAAATGGAAATTAAACCAAAACATAAAGTTATACATAGATCCAAACATAACCGACATTTTAAAGATTCTTATCAATTGATTTTCTTTTTTCTCCATCACCCTCATAAGTATTATTCCAAATAAAAACATTTGAATTGTAAATAATGAATAAGGAGCAACGTTATACAAATCCTGAAAATCACCGGTTAAAATAAAAGGCGCTAAAAGCAAAAGTCCAATTGAGTAATTACTCATTACTTTTGAAAATCTTAGATAGAATAAAACACCCAATATAATCATGGCTGAATACAAATACGATTTAAAAGACGCCAGCCCAAACAATGCAACTCCAATTTGTATGAAAATTGAAACTCCCCACCAATTTCTTGCATAACTTGCTAAATTCTGTGAGATTTCATTATTGTTTTCGATATTGATCATTTCCAATAAGCCAGCACAAGGATCAAACTGATTTTGACCCGCAGCAGATGGAGTATAGCTTTCGTAAAAACGCGATAAGACTTTATTCTCGCTGATTTGATCTGGGCTTTGCTTCAGATTAAGACCTAGTGCTACACACTCAGTTCCAAAATCTATTCCGAGTCCAGTTGTAGAACGGCTAATTGAATTTTCAGGCGTCTTGAGAACTCCCGTCTCATGCGCACTTTTCAATTGGTTTACAATAGTTGCGGCAGGAATCAATGAAGATAACACATAAATCAGTATGAATAATGCGTTACTAATTAGTACTACAGAAAGAAACTTTGCAGTATAAAATTTGAATGCTGACAACTTCATGACTTGATAATACTATTTTGTTCATTTAAACTTGCAAAATCAGCCTCATGCGCAATTTTTCTTAACCTATCTCTAATTGCAACTCCCAACCCTCGATATTGTGGTTGAAAAATTGTGATTTTTTCTATTTTCATATGATCGCCAAGTCTTAAAGCTGCATAAAGGGTTCTTGCAAATTCCTCTACGTTACTTGGAGATGCTAACCTGATAACACCGCGAGGTGTATCATGTTCAACAAGAGCGATCATTCCATTCCCAGAAGTGGGAATTTTATCTAAAACTACTTTTGCTCTAGGTGAATAATGTGACAATAACATTCCTGAAGATTTTGTTTGCGTGTGATTATCTTCTCTCAATTCTACTGTCAATTCTTTGTTGATATTCTCACGTGTAATCACTCCTGGCCTCAAAATTCTTGGCGCGGAACCTGTGCAATCAATAATTGTTGACTCAATACCTATCTGACAAGGTCCGCCGTCTAGGACCAGGTCATCTTTACTAAAATAAAGTCCTAACTCCTCATTAACTGCTTTTGCGGTAGTGGGTGAAACAGCACCAAACCGATTGGCACTTGGTGCAGCAATTCCGTACCCGCCTAATTCTTCAAATTTCTTTAATAATTCGAGCGCAATACGTTGATCAGGAACTCTTAACCCAACATTGCTCTGTCCACCCGTAATGAAATCTTTTGCAATTTTATTTCGTGGCAAAATTAAAGTCATTGGTCCTGGCCAGAACACTTTTGCTAACTTATTGGCGTAATCTGGAATATCTGTTGCCCAATCCCTTAATCTATTAATTGAAGATATGTGCACAATTAACGGATGATCTGTAGGTCTTCCTTTAACAGAATAAATCTTGGAAACAGCATTTTCATTAGTTGCATCAGCGCCAAGTCCATAAACGGTCTCGGTTGGAAATGCCACTAAGTGCCCTTCTTTCAATGCCTTTGCGGCTTTTAATAAGGCATCTTCGGTGCATTTTGAAATGAATTTCATGCCTAAATCATCCCATTTAATTTAGTTTTGAAATGAAGTAGATGCCCGATACCCTTCTCCTTCTGGTCCCCATCGTCTAGTGGCCTAGGACGTCGCCCTTTCACGGCGTTAACACGGGTTCAAATCCCGT
>Ga0247843_1005832_pt1 | contig 16683 bp, 16 predicted proteins | sample LaCruzMarch2017__FD_192420 | JGI IMG/M metagenome (GOLD analysis project Ga0247843, IMG submission 192420) | Freshwater microbial communities from meromictic Lake La Cruz, Castile-La Mancha, Spain - LaCruzMarch2017_8m | ecosystem: Environmental > Aquatic > Freshwater > Lake | place: Spain... | reverse complement strand
TATTTCATATTCACGTTCGAGAAATGTGCCCAGATATATTTCATACCAATGACCTATAAGTATCCGCCAAAAGTTTTTACTAAAAGATTGCATATGAAAATTATTTAAGATGGTTACTAACTCATCGAATAAATCGGTCTCCAGAGTTTTTATCTGATTAATTACTATTCTTTTTCTTTCTCCAATGGATATTTTATCTTCAAAAACTTTATAGTCCAGATCACCCCATATATGATTTTGTTCAGGATTTAAACACTTATGATTAAGAAAAATAACTGGCCGGTCAAATTTCCACGAGCGTTCATCTGACGTGGTAATCAAGTACATGTTTTTTTATTTTAGCTAATTCGCCTTGGGGTTTGCTCCACGGATTCTATGATATCAGCAGTCAGGGTTTGATGACATTATCCCAATCAAACATTATCGAGCTCGCTTCTCGTCTATCAATCTCATGTGGATCGTGCTCTGTACTGCTGATATTTAGAATTAAACTTTTAGAAACTCCAAGACCTTGCATACCAAACCAGATCCCAGGGGGTACAAAAAGTCTTTGATAATTTTGCTCACCAATTTCAATCACTTTAAAATTGAGCAAAATTTCTTGGTTTTCGATGAAGAATACAAAACGAACAGAGCCAATAGGTACAACCAAATTCATATACATTTTTGTATGGCGCTTCCAAGCTTTAATTGCACCAGCATTAATTTCCGAGAAGTAGGCTTCACCAAAGCTTGAAAAACCTTCATCACTATTTTTCAAAATTCGCATAATATTTCCATTAGTATTTTGAATCTTCGCAAGAGGAACAGAAACTATGTTATCAAATTTGGCGTTGCTCACAGCGTATCTCCTATTTGTGAGAGCTGTATGTACTCTTGTATTTGCTGATTTGATTGCGTAATAACATCTGTTCGTTTTTGATAATAATTTTGATACCAGTCTGCCGTCATTTTTACAGTTTGTTCAAAATTCATTGTTGCTTTCCACCCTAATAATTCTAGAGCTTTACCAGAATTTAACTTGAGTAAGCTTGATTCATAGTTTTTTTCCAAGTTATCCTCAAGAACTTTCCATGTAGCATTTTTCCAATAAGTTGATAATTCTTGAACTAATGTATGCACACTTTTTTCTTGCTCTGGCTGTGGCCCAAAATTGAAAGCTTCCCCGTGGATTTCAATTCTATTTGATAATGCATTGGCCAGTGTCAAGTAACCACTTATGGGCTCAAGTACATGCTGCCATGGTCTAGTCGATTGCGGATTTCTTAAGATAGCAACATTGTTTTGCTGCCAACTTTTTACACAATCAGGTATGATTCTATCGGTTGACCAGTCACCTCCCCCTATCACATTTCCTGCACGAGCCGATGCAATTCGAACATTACTATCAATCGAAGGGAAAAAAGATTTTACATAGGACTGGATAGCAAATTCTGCAGCACCTTTTGAAGCGCTATACGGATCAGACCCACCAAGCTCATCTGTTTCACTATACCCACGGGTTAACTCGTAATTCTTATAACACTTATCACTCGTGATAATCACTGCACTACATTGATTCTCCAATTTACGAAGTCCCTCAAGGACATTCAATGTCCCCATTACGTTTGTTTCCCAAGTCTCAATCGGGTATCTGTAAGAGGTCTGGACAATAGCCTGAGCAGCAAGATGGAAAACAAAATCTGGTTTACTAGAAAGTATGATTTTCTCAACCTGCAGTCGATTTCGTATATCAACTCGTAAGTCTTTAATTTGATTTTGAATGTTTGCTGCAGAAAAATGAGATGGTTGCGTTGCGGGGTCAAGTGCCACCCCAACGACTTTAGCGCCTAATAAATTTAGCCAGACAGAGAGCCATGAGCCTTTAAAACCAGTGTGACCAGTAATCAATACAGTTTTTCCTGAAAAACCAGCCATTATTTCTCTCATAGCATAATCTCCCATCTGATTTAACTTATCTGATTACAAAAGTATGGAGTAATATTGTTGTGACATTTTTATATTTGTAAATTTTTCTGCAAATCTTTCACGGCCCGCCAATCCCATTTCGGAGGCCATTTTTCTATTACCAAGTACCAACAAAATCGCATTTCCAAATTGAATTGGATCATTTTTGTCACATACGATTCCAGCCTTTTCTGGTAACTGGAATCCTATGTTAGTTCCAAGAACCTCCGGTATCCCACCCACATTCGTAGCAACAATTGGCACGCCTAAAGACATCGCTTCGATCATAGTGATACCAAAAGATTCATGGGACTGAGAGGGTACTAGAACAACATCGCTGGCGTATATCAATCCTGTCATATCTTTTCTAAAAGAATGTAAAAAAGCCCGATTTTGAAGCTTTAAGTTATTTATTTCATTCGTAATAGCTTTGTGGTCATGCATACTTCCATCACCGTACATGTGTAGTTCTACATCTGGTAATTTTTTTGTCACATGTTTAAATGCTAGCAGCACATACTTATGACCCTTTCGTGGTTCAAGAGTTCCAAGCATGATGCAGTATCTTGAACTGCTCGTCTCTTTCAAGTTGACCATCTGAGTCGGTATCACAGGGTTTGAAATTCCGTTATGAATGACTTTTTTTGGTACGGACCGAAAAGGATTTTGATTTCCAAGTGACTCAAGGCAGCTATGGGACACGGAAGCAAGCACGTAAATGCTGCGCGACAGCAAAAAATTTATTGGGAAATCTAGTATTTTTCGAATCAAACCTTGCTTGCTGAAATAATTATGAAAACTCAGAACACTTAGAGGTCTTTTTCCGGAGAATCTCCATCCGAGAATAGCGCTTCTGCAGTTTAAGCCTCCAGGGTGTCCGCCATTCACAACAAGAAGACGGTCATAAGAGGAAAATTTAAACTTGCTTATATCTATCAATACATAAAAAGGGAAAAAGATATAATTAATTAGCAAAAAATAAATTCTCATGAAAGACCATGATAGATGTCCGAAGTGTTTGTCATTTTGCTTCATCGCAAATTTCTGAGTTAGTCGCGTGGACTGATTCTCATAAAAAACTAAATCGACATTCTTCGTCGTTTTAGAAAGTAAATCTTCGGGATTAGGAAATTCTTGATTTAAATGTATCGTGAACCTATCGTCGTCATTCGGCCATCCATTCACGAGCGAGACTAAAAAGGTATTTATTCCACCTTTTAAGTAAATTTCTGTAACAATACAAATATTCACTTTAAATTTTTTCTCTGAGTTCCTGCACAGGTGTAATTAATTGGTCTCGGTGTAACAAAATTAAATTAGTAGGAGAGGCTGGGGGAGCATAATCTTGAATTGTTGCAAGCACTTGTGTTGGGAAATTGAAAGGCGCACCAAAAAGATCAACAGGTCTCCAACCACCAGATTCTATATCTCTATTGATATAGTTGCCTTCAACTAGAGAATTAGTTGTTAGAATAAAAGTAGACTTTGATTCCAAAAAATTCTCGAGGGCACCTGCAATATCGTGAAAAGATAAGTGAAAAAATATATGCCTGCTCAACCACAAGTCTGAATAAGGGAATTTATCCTGAGAAATGTTAAATTGTTGGAATTTTACTTGATCAGATGAATATTTCTTAGTATTAATATCTATGAGATCTTGTACAATATCTCCACCTAGATACCGTATATCTAGATCTTCTAATACTCTTTTCATCCAGTTAAAATCACCACATGGTGCATCAAAAATTGATTGGATCTTCAAACGCTTAATTAATAATGGTAATTGTAAAATTAGACCTTGCGTTGAAACTAAAGTTGAACCTGGGCCTGAAACTGATTCCTTATTCCCCCAGTAGTTACTTTTATAGATTCTTGTCATTCTTTTTTCAACAGTGCCTTGATTAAAAACATATTTCTCGAAATATATTTTGTTTAGTAGTGATTTTATCTGTATGGGTATTATCGACTTAACTATTTTTTTAAAAATCCACACAAAACTCATTTTTATTTTTCGACCCTCCAATTTAACATGAGATAATTTTCTCTACAATCGATTTCATATTGCATTTAACCGGTGCCCCAACAACTCTACGTATCTTTACGTGTCCATGTTATTGAGTAGAGATTAGCATTTTTGGGTTGAAAATCAAGCCTAGTTAGACAAATTACTTCAACTTAATTTGTGTTTAAGGCACTTTTTGAAAACTACTTTATAGGTCTTGTAGTTAGCCTGGTGTAAATTTAGATTTTTTAAGGTTTAGTTACATAATTGGCATGCCTCCGCCAGACGTCTCACTCAAGATTTAGGAAATAATTCAAAGTAGTTGATAGACTTGGTTCTTGGAACTTTAAATTGATTTTTTGATTGGAGAAGAAATTAAAGTAATTATTCTTGCGGGAGGCACTGGTTCACGGTTGGGTGAATTAACTGAGACGACACCCAAGCCCATGGTAAAAATTGGTGGGAAGCCAATGTTATGGCACATCCTGCAAACCTATGCTCATTTTGGCCACAAGGATTTCTTTCTGGCGTTGGGATATAAATCTGAAATAATCAAGGAGTATTTTTTAAACTACCAATTTATAACTAGTGATTTCACAATTGATCTAACTTCTGGGAAATTGAAGTCGCACCAAGTAGATACTGTGGATTGGCGGGTAACGCTGGTTAACACGGGTGAAAACTCTATGACTGGTGGGCGAGCCAAGCGGATGCAAAGTTTTATCGGAGACCAAACCTGCATGCTCACATACGGTGATGGGGTCGCCAATATTGATCTTGAAAAACTTCTTGCGTTTCATAAAAGTCATGGCAAACTCATCACAATGACCGCTGTAAGACCTGCGGCTCGTTTTGGTGAATTAAAGTTATCAGGTAACAAGGTTGAGAGTTTTCAAGAGAAGCCACAGATGCAAGAGGGTTGGATCAATGGTGGATATTTTGTGATAGAGCCTGCCTTTTTTGATCTAATTCAAGGAGACTCTACTCTCCTCGAGCGAGAGCCTCTGGAGCAAGCAGTAAAAATGGGTGAGCTAATGGCGTATCAACATCAGGGTTTTTGGCAATGTATGGATACTAAGCGTGACCTTGAACTTCTTGAGTCACTTTGGGCTTCAGGTGCCCCCTGGATCCAATAGTTAGTTTTCTGTGCGAATTTTAATCACTGGCGGTACTGGATTTATTGGTGGGCGTTTAGGAAAACACTTGACAGAAAATGGATTTGAAGTGGTGCTGGGTTCTAGAAAAAGGTTTAATCCACCAATTTGGCTATCTTCAGCCCAAACAGTCACAACTGTGTGGGAAAGTGAATCTGAGTTGGCAAAAATTTGCACTGACGTAGATGTTGTAATTCATGCTGCTGGTATGAATGCACAAAACTGCTTGGCAGACCCAAGTGCGGCTTTAAATTTCAATGGACTTGCAACAGCACGATTGGTAAATGCCGCTAGTAAGAGCAAGGTTAGATTAGTTATATACCTATCGACTGCACACGTTTATATGAGACCACTTTCTGGTTTTATCGATGAAAAAACACCAACAATCAACACCCACCCATACGCAACATCTCATCTGGTGGGAGAAAAAGCAGTACTGGATAACAAAAGCAGCACATCTTTTCAATCATTGGTCCTAAGGGTTTCAAATGCAGTTGGGTATCCAACTCACTCTGAAGTAAATTGCTGGGATCTTTTAGTAAATAATCTTTGTCGACAGGTGGTTTCCAACAGGACGATAAAGTTAGATTCGACTGGAAGTCAATTAAGAAATTTTGTTACGATAACAGATGTCTGTGAAATTATTTATCAGATAATACTGCTCTCAAAACACAATAATCTTCCAGAAATAATCAATATAGGAGCTAAAAAACCAAATTCAACTTACGCAATGGCGGAGTTAGTACAAAAAAGGTCCAAAGAAATTTTAGGATTTACCCCACCTATAACAACAAAAAATAAGGAAAATAGGAACGAAACTCAAGATCTTGATTTTGGATCTACTTATGGGCAACTATTTGAAAAATATTTTAAAAACAATTATGAGCATGAGATTGATATATTGCTTGCACAATGTAAATTATGGTTTGCTGATAAGAAAATATGATTCATGATAAAAAATCAACCTTTACCACCTCTAGTAAGTGTATGCATTCCAACTTATAACCATGGAAAATATCTTAAGGAAGCACTTGAGTCAGTCATCAACCAGACTTATTCAAATTTAGAAATTATTGTTGTTGATAATTTTTCTATAGATAATACTTCTGAAGTCCTAGCACTTTTTACTGATAAAAGAGTTAAAGTTTTCCAAAATCAAAATAATGGTTCGATAGCTAAATCAAGGAATTTTGCAGTTAGTAAGTCAAATGGTGAGTGGATCGCATTCCTAGACTCAGATGATTGGTGGCATATTGATAAAATTCAAACCTGTTCAAAATATTTTACAAATTCTTTTGATTTGATTTACCACAATATGAACATTTTTCTTCAGACTTTGGAGATCAATCACATTAAGGGCATTCTTAGTCGGCAAGTAAAAAGGCCCGTCTTTTATAACCTGATTATCCGTGGAAATCCGATTGCCTGTTCATCAGTGGTTGTCAGAAAATCTACCTATCATAAAGTTAATGGAATGAATGAATCAATTGATCTGGCAGGTATTGAGGATTACAACACTTGGCTTAAAATCTCACTTCATACTGACGGTTTCAAAAGAATAAAAAAAAATCTCGGAACATATCGAAGGCATGATGAAAATTTTGTTCGAACGAGCAAGTCTGACTTACTACCTTATGAAGGTGCTGTTAAAGAGTTTTTCCCTTTACTTTCAGTGAAACAATTAAAAACAATACAGGTAAACTATAAGTATTCTAATATTCGAGAGAATTACATCAAGGGTGTTCAAATTGATAAAAAAGACTCCTTGTTGGTACTAAAATATGGCTCACCTGTACTTCGAGTTAAAGCCCTATGGATGTTGATGATTTGCAAAATCAAAAGATTTAATAAATAACATCAGATATTACTTCTTTAACATAAAACCGAGAGCATCATCAACTGTTATTGGTTTCCAATGAATTATGCGAGAAAGTTCATCACAATTTAGAACTGAGGATTGCTTAAAGTTTTCTCCAATTACCATTGTTTGCATTTTTTGAAAGTTAAAACCTTTACTTGAGAAGATTTCGAGAATCTGACCTATCGACGTTCCAATACCAGTTGAAATATTTAAAATTTCTTTAGTAATATCAATCATGGTTAACTCTTGTATGGCACGTGATACATCATCCACATAAATATAATCACGCACTACCTCTTGATCCTCAACTATGTCAACGGTGCCATTACTCTTCACAGATTTCATAAGTGAACCAATAAAGCCATAATCTAAGTTGGCCCCGTATACATTTGATATACGTAAATTTATGTGAGGTGAATTTTTATACTTCATTAAATCTGTTAGCAATATTTCCAAAACATATTTGTCGTTGAGTTCGACTTGAGACTCTAAATTCTCTGGTGATTCTGTTAAAGGAACTGGTGAATCCTTATATACCGAGGCTGAACTTAATAGAAAGCTACGTTCTGTCAGAAATGAATCAGATTTTAACCAATCAAAGAAATTATCTTTATTTACGATAAAATTTGGATCTTGCCGCCATGTAAAGATACTCGTATTTGAATTTATTTTGTAATTTATTGCGTTTTGATAGGTTATAAAGTTTAAACCTTGACTGTTTTCTGATGTCTTAGAATCGTAATTATTTGTAATGCATAAAATTTTTTGATTTTTATTAAGTAAGTCTAAAATTAGCTTATGTGTAAAATTTCCATATCCAAAAAAAACCGTGTCAACTTCTAGTGCATGTATCATTGACTCATCATTTACGGTCTGTTATCAAAAGACAAACAAAGGTAATTTTTCTCTGATTCATTTATCGCCTTAATAGCGCCTTCAAGTACCAGTTTAAATAGCGTGGTAAAGATTTCAAAAGAGGAAAATTTGATTGTCCCTCTGATCGTTCAATCCATATAGTAGGAATTTCTGCAATTCGTAGTTTTTTTGATTTTGCTTTTGATACTAATTCCAAACCCAGTTCAAAGCCATGTTTTGATTCTATTTGAATTGAATTTAGAAAACTTTTACTATAAACCTTAAAATTATTTGTAGAATCTCGAGTTCCAATGCGTGCTAAGTAAAATAAACTGATTCCTGCCAATTTACTAAGTAACCCTTTTAGAAATGGGGATCCTACAAGCTGCCCCCCTTGCACATGTCGAGAGGCAACTGCCACACTGACTCCTCTTTCAACCAACCTCACCAGTTCATCAATCTGACTTACATCATCGCTACCATCCCCCGATACCACAGCTACAAAGTCGCCCTGAGAATCCTGTATACCTTTCTTTATCGCCATTGCTGGACCCCTACCTAAATCATTTAAAACTAATCTAAAATCTGGGTTGGACTGAACAAACAATGTGACAAATGGCACTGATGAATCAAATTCGCTATCCACCACGACAAGGCACTCGAATTGTGTCTTAACTGATTCTTTTATTTTATTCAAAGTGGACAAGATATAATCAGCCTCATTATAAACAGGAATAACTATAGATAATCGGTTCATTGCTGGATAGTAATCAATTAGTGCCCCGAAGAAAACAATAAAGGCTGAATACGATCACTTATTTTCTGAGTGAACAGGGCATTTTGCAGATTAGGGAGTGGATTTATCCCTCCATTAAATTCATTTTGAATAATTAACTCAAAATGTGTTTTTATTGCATGTGTACGCGCTGAGCCCAAATCTATCCGATCCTGTAAAAAACTATATTGCATAAGAATATTCTTAATTACATCACAAAATTGCTTGTCACCGTCATACTCGATAGAAAAACCACCGACATTGAATGGAAACTCAGATTTTAATTTAAGTGACCCAGATTCCGAGACTATACAAATTACCCAATAACTTTTTTTTGAGAAGCCTCGAGATATTCTAATTGCTATTTTTTGTGTATCGATATCACTTGAGACTAAATTTAATTTATTTATATTAGAATTAAATGATGGATCCAACACAAGGCCGTTTAATAAAGTGGTGCATTGATCATTTGTTATCCATCTTAAATAATCCAGAACATGACATAAAAAATCCCTATGAACACCTCCACCTTGGCGAGCGTCAGAACGCCAGTTAGTTTTATTCGTTGTAGATGCTGATCCTGTTGTATGCCAGTCTACCTCAATAATAGAAAACATCTGAAGTAAATTTAGGCTGAATAAATTTTTTAACATGTTTATGCCAGGATCAAATCGGTACTGAAAGCCCACGTATACATTCTTATGAGTGAGTTCACTTAAAAGCTGCAAGTAAGTAACTTGTTTAGAATTGATTCCAACTGGTTTTTCACAATATAAATTTTTATTATTCTCCAAAATTGTTTTTCCAAGTTGGTATTGTGCATCTGGTGGAACAGCACTAAATATTAGTTGTATGTTATTATTAGAGATAATTTCAGATAAAGTCTGTGTTGTAACCCCAGAATTTCTCAGCTTGTGCAGTTGGTCAGAATCTACATTTTGCGGTGGTACAAAAATTGTTTTCACATTTTCAATTAAGTTCAAAACTGGTAAAAGCTCCTTTAAACCATAATTGTTGCCAATGAGCCCAACCTCATATGCACCGTAGCTGGCTTGTAAAGTCATCTTTTTTCGAAACTCAAGACCATTCCCTTATAGTAACTCCTTAGTTCTAATATCATTTGATTCTAAGAAAACGGAAACTAGGTGAGTGCATTCTTAAGGAAAAATATGTCTAGGCAACCAACTAGTGAACAAGTTGTGGTTATTGGTTTAGGGTATGTGGGTTTAACTCTCTCTGCATATTTGGCACAAAAGGAAATGCATGTTCATGGAGTAGAAATCCGTAGTTTTATTCTTGATCGGTTAAAAAAATATCAGGCATTTTTTCTTGAAAAAAATTTAGATGCAATGCTAGCTGATGTTATCAAAGGCGGATTCTTTAGTTTCTCAGATAAAATTCCCGTTTCGACAAATCCAAGAATCTTCATAATAACGGTAGGTACTCCATTAGATGAAGAACTTAAACCTAACTTGGACTTTATCAAAAGTGCTGCAAAACAGGTTGCCCACTCTCTCAACAACGAAGATCTTGTGATTCTTAGGTCAACAGTAAAGTTAGGTGTGACCAATGAAATTGTGCGAGATATTCTGGGCCAATCAAATAAAAAATTCGGATTGGCTTTTTGCCCAGAGCGAACTTTAGAGGGGGCAGCACTCAGCGAGATTGGGCAATTGCCTCAAATTGTTGGGGCAGATAGTAAAGAAGATCTAAAGCGAGCCACAGATTTCTTCAATAAAGTTACCCCATATGTAGTGCAGGTCTCAAATATCGAGACTGCAGAAATGATTAAATTAGTTGACAACATGCAAAGGGATACACATTTTGCAATTTCAAATGAAGTTGCAAGAATGTGCAATCAAGTTAACATCAAAGCTTCAGAAGTAATATCAGCTGGTAAGTACAAATATCCAAGGACTAACTTACCTACTCCTGGTCCAGTTGGTGGACCGTGCTTGGAAAAAGATACATATCTCTTAAATAGCTCCTTTCAACTACCGTTTTCATTGAGTAAAACTGCACGTAAGGTAAATGAGATAATTGTTGATGATTCTTTAGATTATTTTCAGGAATACTTTGGAAGTAGAATTTTGAAAATCGAATCAGGTTTTGGAATCACAATAATTGGTCTGGCTTTTAAAGGCGTGCCAGAGACAAATGACTTGCGAGGTTCAGTCGGCTTGCGGATCATTTCTGCAATAAAGCAGAGGTTTCCAAGTGCGGATATTTGTGGATTTGATCCAGTTGTGAGTCAACAGGACATTTCAAATCTCAATATTCGCTTTATTGATACTTATGAAAAAGCCTTTGAAAAAAGAGATTTAGTGCTTCTTATGAACAATCATCCAACAATTGCTGGAATAGAAGTTCAAAAAATGGCAGGTACGATGAACCCGTTAGGAATGGTTTATGATTTTTGGGGGCGTTTTGACGATCTACATAATTTACCAAATGGAGTAGTTTCATCATCCTGGGGCTCCCACGGCATTAATTTAAACAAGGAAGTCCATGAGTAAAATCTTGGTCACTGGTGGTACAGGATTCATTGGATCACATGTAACTCGTTTTTTGGTTCAATCTGGCAACTCTGTCCGTGTGTTGGACAACAATACTAGGGGAAGAATTGATCGTATATCAGATATTGCCTCAGAAATTGAATTTATCGAGGGAGATATTTCAAATTCTGCCGTGACTGAGTTAGCGTGCAAGGATATTGAAACGGTAATTCATCTAGCATTCATAAATGGAACTTCGAATTTTTATGATTTTCCTGAAAAAGTATTAAACGTTGCCATACAGGGAATGCTGTCAGTTGCTACGGCTATATCAAAATGGGATATACAGAACCTAGTGCTCGCTTCAAGTTCTGAGGTTTATCAGTTCCCTAAAGTTTTCCCAACACCAGAAGACGTAGAAATGGTTATTCCAGAACTTTCAAATCCTAGGTACTCATATGGGTTAGGTAAAATTATTCAAGAGTTTTACTCGTATCATGCAATACCTAAATTAAAAAATTTAACGATATTTCGGCCCCACAATATTTATGGATCTGACATGGGGGACTTACATGTGATACCTCAAATTTTCGAAAAAGTGATAAAATCAAAAATGACAGGAGAAACATTTACGATTGAAGGTGATGGAGCTCAAACGCGTAGCTTTTGTCACATAAATGATTTTATTCAAGCATTTTCCCTGATACTAAACGTTTCATCAGGTAAGCAAGTTTTTAATATTGGAACCAGAGAGGAAGTATCTATCAATAATCTTGTTGATAAGGTGACAAAAATTGTTGGGGTAAAAAATTTACCAAGCCATAGTCCGATACGAGAAGGTGGCACGTCGAGACGACTACCTGATATCTCAAAAATTGAGTCACTTGGATTCTCGCAAAAAGTTACTTTAGACCAGGGCCTTGGTGAGTATTTTTCTGGAGTGGAAAAACACATCCTTGGAAGGAATAAGTACGATGTTTAGATGTTCTTACTGCATGTCCCCAACAGAGCAGATCTTAGATCTTGGATTTCTTCCTCCTGTAAATGTAATGAGCCGTATTGATGAGAATATATCCCTTAACACTTCCTATCCTCTAGGGATATCGATTTGTCAGAGTTGTGGCTTAACTCAGATAATCAATGAGATTGAAAGTGCTTTAGTATTTCCAGAGTCTTATCCCTATTTGTCAGGGACAACAAAAATTCTTGTCGAGAACTTTAGTGAACAAGCCCAAGAGATATTAAGCTTTAAGCCTCTGAAATCAAATCAGCTCGTGATAGATATAGGTTCTAATGATGGGACATTGTTAAAAAACTATATCAATACTTGCAAAGTTTTAGGCGTCGAGCCTACCGGAGCTGCGAACGTGGCCATACAAAACAAGATTCCTACGATTCATAAGTTTTTCAATAAAAGTACTGCAGCTGAAATTCTTCAAGTATACGGTAAAGCCTCAATCATAACTGCATGTAACGTGTTTGCGCATATTCCTGATCTAAAAAATCTAATGCATAGCATCGATTCAATCTTAGAAGAAGATGGAATATTTATATCTGAATCGCATTACTTAGTTGACTTACTACAATCGCTGCAATTCGATACTATCTATCACGAGCATTTAAGATATTATAATGTAAATTTTTTGAACAAATTATTTAGTGACTTTGGATATGAGATAATTATGGTTAAAAAGATTCCAACTCACGGCGGTTCAATAAGAGTATGGGCATCCAGAATTGGTAAAAATAAAATTGATTTAAATGTAGAGCATTTTTTAGCTTCTGAAAAAAATTCCAATTTTTTTGGTTTAGAGGCTCACTATGAATTCACAAAAAAAGTTTCTAAATGGCGGCATCAATTTAGAAAATTAATTGCTGAGATTAGGGTCAATCATAAATCTATTTATGCCATTGGAGCGCCATCTCGTGCTAGCACTTTACTATCATTCTCTGGCTTAGAAGTAAATGATCTTTTTGCAGTGGGAGAGTTTTCAGGCTCCCATAAAATTGGGAGATACATGCCAGGAACAAAAATTCCTGTTATTTCTGAAGATGATGTTTTAAGTAAGAAACCAGATTACTTGTTAATGCTTTCATGGCATATCGCTGATGAATTAATCCCTAAGATAAAGAATAAAGGTTTTGAGGGTCAATTTATAATACCTCTGCCGGATATAAAGCTACTTTAAGATTTCATCAATAATATGAAACTGTTCAATTTATATCGGCTTTCCCCTAAGAATTTAGTTCTGGTTATTTTGTGGCTAGCCTCAGTTATTTTAATATGCGCACAGATTTTGAATACTAGACCATTACAAGATGATTACTTTCTACTGGGCTATTTATCTCAAAATTCATGGCTAGATTTTATTACCGCCGTCTGGAACGGACAGGGAGGTAATTTGTGGCCTTATGGTGCTCAGGCGATACTGTTGAGTAATAGCCTTTTTACCGCAAATTTTATGGTCATAGCGTTGTGGACAGTGGTCACTTTAATTTTAACTTCATTCTGTGTTTTGCAGATTTTAAAGTGGGTGCTAGGTGCAGATTTCAACTCTCTAAAGGCCATGAAATTTCTTACAGTTATACCAATCTCTTATCTAGGTTTTGAAGGTTTATTTACACCCGGGCTTATTTCAGCATACTCTTACCATCAGGCTGCTTTCTCCCACTTATGGCCCATTACTTTGCTCTGCATTGCTTTTTTTATGATATTTAAAGGGTCCAAGAATATTTTATTAGCTATCACTTTAGGACTGCTTGTAGGAAATTCTAATATTGCCGAAGCTTGGACTGCTTTCGTAGCTCTTTTTATGTTATTTTTCAGTGAGAGAAAAACTTCAAGATTTGTTCTGAGCGGATTTAAGTTTTTTAATACTTTTAGTGCTGGTGTTTTTTTAGGAATAGTTTTGATATTAATTTCTCCTGGATTCTGGAATCGGGCTCAAAATTCTGTTGGGCTGCCAGCCACAAGTTCAGAATTCTTACAACGATTTCTTAAATCATTTGGTAGTTTCCTGGCAGATCTATTAACTCATCCTATGCTTTGGTTGGTCTTCTTAATTGGAATACTATTTCAAATTGATCAAAAGTATGGACCTGAAAAAAAATTACTTGTCTATAAAGTAAAAATGTTAACCGCATTAGGAATTATTCTTTTTACTTCTTTGGTATTTGGCGGAACGTTCGGGTATGTTTCCTGGCATCAATCCAGTGGACTCTATCAAATATTTATTCCTCTATCTTTTGTTGTAGGTTTTTACTATAAAACTCTCCTAAAATTTAAGATCTTTCTGCGTATGGAGCCTTATATTGCACCCTTCGTGATTCTCTCAATTGTTGCAATCTCTTTGCGCACTGCAATAGCCTTTAACGATAGGGCTAATGATTGGGATATTGCTTACAAAATCAATTATTGCCTAATAAAAAAAGACCCCCAGGCCAAATTAATTGGAGCCGAAATGTTGTACCCAGGTTTTAATTTAGGTATCGAAGATGTTGCAAGTTGGGATTGGATGGCAGACGGTTATTCAAATTGGTTATCTAATCCTAAATTTAAGAGTGAAATTCAGTGTCCACTTAAATAACTATTCTAAAGAGTAAATTCTTTCAGAGAAATTTCCAAAATAATGTCGAAGTTTTTTCTGACATTTGTAGCCATGCCCTATCAAAAACTGTTCTATCTCCTCACTCTTATCTGACCTCATTGAATCATGATGAATTTCGAGCTGTATATTTTTGATAACTCCCTTTTTCAAAGATTTATTTGCACCCATTAAAATATCTAATTCACTACCCTCCGTGTCGATTTTTAAATAAAAAATTGTAATAATGGAATTCTCATCAACAACTCGGTCAATGGTAGTAACTTCCGCCAAACTTTCTTTATAGAGTCGTTTCGGGTGAACTCCTAGTAATTTTGACTTTAGTTGAATCCAATTTGAATTAATGTCAGGTAAAATTAGGCTCGAACTTGCCTTATGTTCACACTCATAAAATTTAAATGACCCTGGCCTCGAGCCAAGAGCTACTTGACTTGACTTGACTTGACTTGACTTGACTTTAAAAATGGGAAGCGGCTCAAAAGCAAAGATTTTGATCCCCTTATATAATTTAAGAAAGAGTTTTGTCATAGATCCTTGATTTGCTCCAACATCAAAAATGACCTCTGAGGCCCCAGGTTTTGTCACATTTTTCTTGAGATATGCAGCAAGCCTCAAATGCAATAGATACTCTAAAAAGTTTAATACTTTACTAATTAGCCAGATTCTCAAATTCCCACCTTCTTTTTAGCTGCTTTAACCACTCTGTCACGTATAGATTCTGCTAAACCCTGCCCACTTGGAATAATAACTTTAACTTCTTTTAGCTGCCTTCGGTCACCATCTCGCAGTGCCTCATACAATTCCTTTGCAAACTCGTTGAGGTTTTTTGGCGAGGCTAGCCGGTGTGCACCGGTGGGTGTTGGAATGTCACTCATAGCTATGAAACCCTCACCCGGCTTAGCAAGCTCGCCAACTGTCACCTTTGCTTTTGGAGCATAATGGGATTCAAGTGCACCAGAAACTTTCATGCTGTTTTTTTGTAAGTGTTCACTCTCTGAGGAATTACCCAATATTCCAAGTATTTCACTTGTGATTGATCCTGGGCGTAAAATTGTTGGAATTTCCTGGGAACAATCAATAATTGTGGATTCAATTCCTAAGGAAGATTGACCGCCATCTAAAATAAGATCTGATGATTCAAGGTATTGTCCAATCTCCTCAAGAACTGCAGTCGAGGTTGTTGGTGAAAGAGCACCAAATCTATTGGCACTTGGAGCTGCAACCCCCAGTCCACCTAACCTTTCAAACTCAGTAAGTAAAGACAAGGCCACAGGATGTGAAGGAATTCGTAGCCCAACAAATTTTTGACCACCTGTTACGAAGTCTTTTGCTACCGAAGATCTATTTAGGATTAACGTCATAGCTCCTGGCCAAAATTGTCTTGCAAATTCGATTGCATATTTAGGAATATCTATAGCCCACTTATCCATCTGCTCGATTGATGAGATATGAACTATTAATGGATGATCTATCGGACGGCCCTTTACTGAATAAACTCTGCTCACCGCTTTTTCATTACATGCATCAGCGCCTAGACCATAAACAGTCTCTGTTGGAAATGCCACCAGATGGCCCAGACTTAACGCATAAGCAGCTTTTTTGATTTCATCGTAGGTGGAGTTGAAGATTTTCTGCATGCCCAAATCATCCCACTTAACTTATTTTGATCTAACCCATCGGACATATACCCTTATGCCTCTGGTCCCCATCGTCTAGTGGCCTAGGACGTCGCCCTTTCACGGCGTTAACACGGGTTCAAATCCCGTTGGGGACGCAAAGGAGTTGAAAGAAATTTCAACTTCGAAAGGTAAGGCCCAGTAGCGCAGTTGGTTAGCGCGCCGCCCTGTCACGGCGGAGGTCGCGGGTTCAAGTCCCGTCTGGGTCGCGGCTGAGTAGCTCAGTTGGTATGAGCGAACGACTGAAAATCGTTAGGTCGCCGGTTCGATCCCGGCCTCAGCCACCAGCACTGATTTTTAAAGATAGGACTTG
>Ga0247843_1005831_pt1 | contig 16685 bp, 14 predicted proteins | sample LaCruzMarch2017__FD_192420 | JGI IMG/M metagenome (GOLD analysis project Ga0247843, IMG submission 192420) | Freshwater microbial communities from meromictic Lake La Cruz, Castile-La Mancha, Spain - LaCruzMarch2017_8m | ecosystem: Environmental > Aquatic > Freshwater > Lake | place: Spain... | reverse complement strand
GAATCAATCGTCACACCAATAATCCGACCAGGCATCTTTCGTGAATACTTATCACTCGTGCTAAGGAACCCAGCATGCGGTCCACCAAATCCCATGGGCACGCCGAACCGCTGCGCTGAACCGACAGCAATATCTGCACCCCAACTACTTGGTGGTGCCAGTTTGGTCAGTGCCATTAGGTCAGTCGCAGCCACGACCATGGCCGATCCAGTATGTGCCCGTCTCGTAAAGTCGGCATAACTTTCTCCCGGACTTTCAATGTTTCCAAAAGTATCCGGATATTGCACAATCGCACCACAATACTCACCACTATCCACATCGGCCGATGTATGATCGCCCACGACTACCTCAACCCCAATTACAACCGCACGTGTTTGAATTAATGCAATAGTTTGAGGATGCACTCTCTCACTAATAAAGAACTTTGCCTTTTTATCTTTTTTACCCTTGAGACTAAAACACATTTGCATTGCCTCGGCAGCCGCACTACTTTCATCAAGTAAGCTTGCTACCGACATTGGCAGACCGGTCAAGTCACTGCATAATGTTTGGAAATTAAGTAGCATTTCAAGACGACCTTGTGCAATCTCGGCCTGATAGGGTGTGTAAGCCGTATACCATCCTGGATTCTCAAGTATGTTACGTAGTATAACATTAGGGACGATGGTATCATAGTATCCCTGACCGATGTATGATTTCATTACGTGATTCTTGTCGGCCATGACTGATATATAATTATGAAATTTAGTAAGGTTTGTAGGACGCCGTGAAGTAACAATGCATGAAAAAATCAAAAAATCTTACCTTTGATAGCGGATAGGGCCTCGGATTCTGTCATGGGTGGTTGAAGGCTAAGTGGACGAGGAGACATGATGTTGGATGGGATGGTCGACTTGATGAGCTCATCGAGGGAGTTGAAACCAATCGATTGGAGCATTAGTTTTGCATCCTCATCGTTCGGTCCCACTGCAGAAATGATTTTAAGATGTGTTAGGAATTTATGCGACGATGATTGGTGCAAAGCAGCATGGTATAAAATATATATTTACCATGACGCCGCGAGAAGGTATCTGCCATATCGAGGGCATCGTCGCCTGACAAAACGCATGTCGAATGGATCGACCGTCGAGCCAGCGATCCAAATCCTCCTCTCCGACCAACGACAAATGCGTTGCTCGACGCTTTATTGGAGGACGGCGACGGTGATTGTTGCGCTAGGACGCGGTACAGCGATCGACGGATAGTGGGTGAGAGGATGGCCATGCTGCTACTTTGTTTTTCAAGCACGTGCTAGCTGAGTCTTTGGATGGGCCAGCTGTTTTTCGACGAATACGATGAGCACAAACTCACAGCAGTTAACCCAAGAATACGAAGAAGACCTGTTCTGGGACGCGCGAGCACGGTATCAAGGGGAAACGGTATCATGGGCAACAATAGAATTCGCCTTATGATAAGCGATAACAATAAGTAGTATACTCCACAAGATTTCTGTTCGACTGTTTATCTTATTTAACCACTGACATTCTCCTTTTCTGAACTTAACGACACTACGATACCCGACCCAGACTAAACATCTACTCAGCCAATCAATTCTCTGCACCACGACCTCACCATCAATCTACGCCACTGAAATAAGCTCATTACGAATCTTTTTTGTGGCTGTGACCATGTTTTTGAGAGATTCCAATGCTTCAGGCCAAGCACTTCGAAACAAATAAATCAGAGAACCAAGCAATACAAATAGTACACGTAAGGGCAAAAAGAATGCATAAAAGACGAAAAATTGGATATCATCGAAGGTAAAGTACACACCGAGTCTTCAAGCCGCAATCAGGATTGATAATCAATTTTCCTGGCTCGACACTACCAAGGAAGGTACGGATTTTATCTTCGATGAAAGCCACAGGTGGAACGACAGGCGAGTGGATATCGTACGTTCCTGGACCGAGTCCCTTAGTATAACCGATAGCTTTGAAGGCTCGTAAGGTGGCATCATCAGAACGGGCATTCTCGATTGAGTTTACATCGCAATCCAACCGATCGATGGCGTCCATACAATCCTCAAATTCACAGTAACACATGTGCGTGTGAATCTGCGTCTCTGGCTTAGCACCGGATGTGGCAAGGAGGAATGAATCGACTGCCCATTTGAGATACTCATCCTTCGTATTTGGACGTAAAGGCATGGCCTCACGTAAGGCTGGCTCGTCCACCTGAATGACACGACAACCAGCCTGTTCGAGGTCGGATATCTCGTCACGAATTGCCAGAGCAATTTGCATTGCTTGGACACTTCGTGGAATGTCAACGCGAGGGAAACTCCAGTTCAGAATTGTTACCGGCCTTGAGATATGGATGGATAGATAGAAAATGGGATTATATTTCTGTAGAAGTAAGACGACAGTTAATGGCTAGCAAAAGACTTTGTATTCGAAATGAAACTTACCCAGTAAGCATTCCTTTTACAGGCCTTTCAGTCATGTTTTGTGCAACAACAAACTCACGAACAGTCATAGGTGCAGGACGGCTGATATCATTCCAGAAAATGGGTGGACGAACGCAGCGCGAACCGAAGCTTTGAACCCAACCATTCTTGGAGAAGAGCATACCATCCATCTGCTGGCCAAAGAATTCAACCATGTCCGTACGCTCTGGCTCGCCATGAACAAGAATGTCCAAATCGAGTTCCTGCAATATGAATTGAGAGATATTTATTTGAGACAGACGCCAATCACTTGAATGCATTTAGATGAAATAGATAAACTTACCTCTTGAATACTTATCATGAACGAGATCTGCTGGTCAATTTGCGCCTCGTACTCAGCCTTGGTTATCTTGCCGCGAATGAATTGATTACGGAGGGAACGAATCTCCTTCGTTTGGGGGAACGATCCAATCGTAGTTGTTGGAAGAATAGGCAGGCCTTGAAGCTGAAGCTTGCTTCTGTCAGAGAATTGTGCTGAGCGAGCAAAGTCAGCCTTGGTCAAAGCAGCTACGCGATTGGCAACACTCTGATCAGCTGCAAGAGCCATTTTGTAGGCAGACCATTTGTTCTCAGCATCAATCAGAAATGACTCATTGTTATTAGCAACGGCAGTGACTTCTAAAATCTTCTGCTTGGCAAAGGACAGAACAGACCCAGCAGTGTGGTTCAGAAGATCAGTCTCGCATTCCAGCGTCCAGGGGTTGAATTGCAGCGACGACGACGGCTGAATACGGATATTTGCCACGCCAATATCCTTGAGGATATTAGTCACCTTTGACGGCATCAACTTCCAGATGCTGCGACCGTCTATGACTCCAGCTCCAAGGATTTTGGTTGCTGGAAGGCCACACTTCTTGATGAGGGACATGTTATTTCCACGAGTGAAGTCAAGACTGACGATGTCGATTCGGTCGGTCGACATGATCCAGTTGTAATTTTCTTCGCCGATATCCTCGAAGAATGATACCATATTAATCATGCATTGTCCAGACGGTGGTAGGATAGAGGTAGAGCCATTATATTCCATTTTGAAGAGGGGAGTAAGGCGCGTCTCTGCGAAAACAAGAGTGGGTTCGTGAATCTGAATCTCTTCTACCCCAAGTGCCGCAGTCTCAGCTAGTAGCTCGTTATAGATGAGAAGGAGCTTCTCGAGGAAGACCGTTTGCTCAAAGTGGTTGGTTGTACCTTTGAAGTCAACAAAGCGTGTCATGGAAACAGGTCCTAGTACTACTGGAGTTGCCTTGGCACCTAAGGCTGCAATGCCGTGTTTAATGTTGGCAATGTACGAAGTGAAGTCAGGTACTAGGTTGAGATCACGAAGAGGACGATCAACTTCAGGGACCATGTAGTGGTAGTTGGAGTCAATCCACTTTTTCATACTGAGAGCTGTGGCACCATCCACTCCGCGACACATGGCAAACATGCGATCCATGCCAGGGTTCATTCCTGTGAATCTACTTGGGATGACACCCAGGTATTCGGTCCAGGAGGCTTGATGTGCAGAATGAATTATGAGTTGTGGGGACAATACTGCTCAGGCATGATGGAGAAACAGTCAGGCCAACTTACCTACGTTGTCATATAACGCGTAGTCTCCGACAGTGATGTGATCGATACCAGCATCACATTGAATCTGCCAAGCTTGTGCCTCGATGTCATTGGCAATCGTAAGCAGATCAGCCGCAGTAATATCATATCCTTCCTCCAATACTTCTCAAGGGCAAACTTGAGTTCACGATTGGGCCCGATGCGAGCAAAACCAAGAGTTGCAGTGGTATACTTGACCATGTTGACAATGTTTGGTTAAGCAATTATGGGACTTCTTTTTATGGTTCCTTGCTTTGCTTGAGGAGGATCGAGAGTGAATGAAGAACGTGAGACGTTAACGAGTGAAGAACGTGACTCGTTCTACCTGTATGTACTACATAACTAATTTCAATCTCTCATACCTTATTTATGTAGAAACTACCTATTTGTGGAACTATTTATGTAGAAACTACCTATTTGTGGAACAAAACCTCTTTGTGTGATGTGATCGTCGTTGCGATTCTTACTCCTCGCAGTCACACCATGTCCCACGACGACGACGAACGCGGAACCAAGGGCAACAATGGTGAATTCAACTTCCCAACAATGATACCTCCTTCCACCACCACCGCCAAGACTAAGCAGCGGAAACGCAAGTCTTCTGGCGACGGTGGAGCAAAAATTATCATTGCCCTAATTGCAGGAGCTGGCGCTGCCTTCATCCTTGCTCTCATTATGCTAATGTCCCACCTTGAGGCCGATGAAATGAGCAACGGTCTGCTCAACTCAAACGTCGGCGGTGCCAGAGGTGTAGATGATCAAATTATGCAAGAGGAGGTAGCACAGGGTCATGCGTCATTGGGGTTGTTGGGGTCGAAGGATCGTATTAAGGATCGGCAACATAAACTAATATCACAAATGAAAGCAATGAAGAAGGGGTATGATACCAAGCTTGAAAAGTTTACACGCCTGGCTGGTCTTAAGCCCGGTAATCCGTTAGAAAAAATTGTGCACGAGGGTGAGGCACAGCTTATGGGGGTGGTAAAGGCATTAAAGGGGGAGGGTGAAATGCCCAAACACGTCCATCTCATAGAAGATTTTAAAGATGCAATACACGAAGGCAATGATAAAGTAAAACAACGGAAGATAAATCGTGCCAAGAAGGAACGGGTGGAATATGATGAAAGCTCCGATGAATCGAAAGCAGCACCACATCTCTATCCACACTTTCCACCCATGCCTCCTCATTTAATGGCAGAGGATTTATTTGGTACTGAGATAATTACCAATACACTTTCACACAACAAACCCACCATTGCCGGTGTCGTGGCAATCTTGCAACGATTTTTACGTGACTTGCATCAACTACTCGTGGACAATAGAGATTCGACTGCACATGTTGTGGTGGAAAAATACTTTGCACTTGTAGACAAGGATCTTGCACCATTGGATGCCGCGTATCGTGATCGACCCATGTTCCCCATACGAGAGGATGGGAGTATATTTATGAGCTTGGGTGCCTACCGTGATCATCTACTGGGGGAAACTCTCCGACAAGCATATAAGAATGCTGCCTATCCGGATAAATTATTCGTGGGTGCGGTAGTTCAGAATTGTTTTGGTATTGGAGTAACATGCCGAACGGGCGTGGAGGTTGTTGGGACGAATCCGAATGGACAACCAATGACCAAGGTATCTGATCGACCACCTGACCCTAATGGGATTGAGGAATTCTGTGGTGATTCAGACTATAAGAAGTATTGTGAAAGTGGACAGATACGTGTGCTGTACGTGAATGAAACAGAAAGTAACGGACCCACCACGGCACGATACTTTGCAAGTAAGCTATGGGGTGGAGAAACATACTACATGCAATCGGATGCACATCTTCGATTCGCACCTGAGTGGGATAAGTTCTTTCATGAGGAAGCAATCTCGGCGAGAATGTATCCTAAGGTGATATTAACGAGCTATCCACCAGGCTTTAGTGATGGTGATCCTCCATACAAGGGTGGATCGAAGGGTACACGATTATGTACTTGTGAATTCTCAACGAGTGATGTAGAACACAATATAATACGTATCAATACTGGTAATAACTGTCCTGGAGAGGAGGAGGCACCCACTCAGATTGCATACATTGCAGCTGGGTTTTTCTTTGCCCGAGCTGAGTTTCTAACGGATGTACCATTTGATCCATATTTGCCATGGTGTTTTATGGGTGAAGAAATTGCTCTCAGTCTTAGAGCCTGGACTCATGGATGGGGAATATATGCACCGCGGAAGAATGTGTTTGCTCATCAATATCGTCCGGGCAGGATGGGCTTGCCAAAATTCTGGGAAAACACTGGAAGGGTCTTCGGTCGTCCAGGGCCGGGATTCAACACAGAGCTACAAAAGATTACACTACAACGCATCAAACACATGGTAGGATATAAAGAGTCAGACAAGGAGTCATTGCAACAGCAAGACATCCAAGTAATATTGACTGATTATGAACATTACGGTCCAGGAGATGTTAAGACAACGCAAGAGTTTTTAGAGCATAATAGTATTGATGTGCAACACATGGCTTGTGGTCACAACAAATATTGTAATGAGTGTACCCTAACATAGACTGTTGGCAATTGTAAAATTCTTAGAGTACTTAAGTTAAACTCAATGTTTAATGGCTGGCACATAGCACGGTAGAAGAGACTCTACTATGATTTGTTCATCAATAGGTTTAGTTTCAAGGTTGCTGTTCCAGCCTGTCTTGCCGCTGACTCTCCCCCCTCGCGTCATTCCTCTCATCTCATGCTCCGTGGCCTACTCCTACCGACAACGAGACGAGCGACCATGAAGATTCACACGACGTCCGCCGCACTCTCGGCACTGGCCTTCGCCCCGACCTGTCGCTCATGGAGTGCCACGCGTCCATTAACAAACTCAAACGGGCTTGTTGCTCCAATTGCCAAGCGAAACAAGGTGTCCACTGTCATCCTCCAATCCACGATGGAGTCATCTGCTCAGACCAAGTACGCCGACCCATCACGCTACATCAATGATCATCCTAAAAATAATGTCCCACCGCACATAGCTGCACTCGTTGGACGTGGTCTACACGTCCGTCCAGACCATCCCATCGGCATCGTCCGTGCTAAGATACAGGAATACTTTGCGAATTTACCAAATGTCGAATATAAAATATATGACGCCGAGGATCCCATCGTTACGACGACACAGTGCTTTGATGATTTACGTATCCCCCCAGAACATCCTGGTCGGTCGCCCAGTGACACGTATTACGTTACCGATACGACACTACTGCGGACACATACGTCTGCACATCAAAGTGAACATTTGCGATCACGGGAGTGTGATGCATTCCTTTGTGCAGGAGATGTCTACCGGCGAGATGAAATCGATTCAAGTCATTATCCAGCATTTCATCAACTTGAGGGCGTGCGTCTATTCCCAATGGACGATATGAAAGGAGCCGAAGGCAAATCGGGTGAGGAATGGACATCATCTCCGGAATGCGCAGCTGTTGCAACTGATCTCAAGTCCACCCTCGAGGGATTAATGGATCATCTCTTCGGTGAGACCGAGAAACGTTGGTCAGAGGACTACTTTCCCTTCACAACACCAAGTTATGAGCTTGAGATTAAGTACGAAGGACGGTGGCTCGAGGTCTTGGGATGTGGTGTCATCCATGAGGAGGTATTGGCCATGAGTGATCGTGCCGATCGACGAGGGTGGGCATTTGGGTTAGGTCTTGAACGACTTGCCATGATACTATTCGAAATACCTGACATACGTCTCTTTTGGACAGAGGACTCACGCTTTGTGAATCAATTCAAGGAAGGAAAGATTAAGAAATTTGTACCTTACTCCAAGTATCCCCCTGTATACAAAGATATTGCATTCTGGATACCAGATAATTATGTCGAGAATGACTTTTATGAATTAGCCCGAGGCGTGGCCGGGGACATTGTGGAACGGATGGAACTTATTGATGAATTCACGAATGCAAAGAAAGGCAAGACAAGTAAGTGTTACAGGATTACGTACAGAAGCATGGACCGGAGCTTAACGAATGAAGAAGTCGATGCGCTACAGGAAGAGGTGCGTGTACAAGTTGAGGGTTTGGGCGTGGAAGTTCGATAAAGTGTGGAAGGATTGACGCTATGCTTCCGATGATATAATGCGTCTGGGTGTATGTTATTCAGATCCTTTAGAAAAGATTGTTTGTGTAACGACAAAGAAGTAGTTACTATGTTTGTTATTGATACTGAACGCCTAGACATTTATCATGAAATTGAATGAATCAGAGTAAATAATTGTACCTCATCATAATTGTGAAATCGAAGATTTACCTCGTCGACCACGTCGTTTCTTTCCGAGCTCAAACAATGAACTATTGACCATAATTGCTCCACGTTGTCTTTTTCTTCCATGATTGGATACTTCAATTTGCGTGGGAGAATGCACACTCATTGCCACCCTTCCTTCCTCCGAAGTGGCGTATTCTTCCCAAGATGTCTTTGTCTGACGACAGCGATGAATCCCAAGAGCTAGTGGAAGCAGAGCTGAAGGTTCGAAACCACCAATCCGTTTGAGAGCACGTCCATCGAACAGGGAGGATTTGATCTTATGATTGATAATATCTGCAACACCTTCAGTAGATGTCATGCCACGAATCATCTCTTCCTGGGTGTGAATAAACGCAAACATTGCATGACTTACATCAAACAGAACGTTGGCAAGGATCTCATAAACTCTATCGGTACTTGGCGTCTTGGCTGATGTATAGCCAAGGAAAACACGCAGAGACATATCCATACTATTACCACGGAATGAGTTCATGATGGAGAGAATTATTGCATGTGCCCGAGCCCGCATCGTATACTCATCATCAATCGAAGCCTCTAAAAATTTAGGGAGAGCAAACACTTTGTCGTCCTGCTGCTCTCGATGCAACCTAGGATTGTGAAGAAACGACAGAACAGAGCTAGTTGGGACTGTGAAATCTGACCCAATGTCATACTGAGGTGTCAACTTGGTAAGTTTCGATCCTGAAGGAGACTTATGCAGCACAACGATGTTGGACCGAACGAGAGATAGAACACACGTTGGAAAATCTGTGCTTGATTCGTTTTTGTGCTCTTCCATATCGTCGCTAGCATCTGAAACTTTGCGAATCGAAGGTGACACTGCTGAAAAATCATGTTGTTCCTTACCAGTTGAAGAAATCTGGTCAGAGTTGACATTCAGAATGGCACGCTCGACGATAAAGTCGACGACAGATTCCACATTCCCAAATCGTGCATGATTGAAGATATCTCCTTCGATCGGCACGACGTGAGATTCAGGATTAATGAACGATTTACTATCAGATACCTCAAAACAAAGCCTTTTGACTTTGGGTTGCAATCGCAAATCATTAAAGTCAGCCTCGTTATCACTACCTGAACGCGACACCATAACACTCTCTTTATCTTCGCAACTATGATTGGATATCAGCCTATCCTCTTCATTATTGTCTGTATTTATCACTATCTTCATAGTGCGGTGATCAATCTTTTTGTCAATGATAAGCAATTCCCTAACTGCAGCAGCAACTACGTCACGGTGTAAAGGAAACAACGGATCGGCAGATCTCTTCTGAGGTATCGTTGCGATGCCAGGATCATTTTCGCCAGCGCCAGCGCCACCGCCTCGAGACGATGCAAAAATGACAGCCGACGGAAATGAGAGAGGCGCCCAGCTAGTGCTCGCCTTAGAAGAGTCCATCCGTGGCATGTTATGAATCGCCGCAGGAGTTTGTATCGTCGTACCACTACTCAGCTCCGAGAGAGTTGTTCTTCGTGAATCTCCACTCAACATCTTTACTACCTAGTACGTAAGTACAGTCGATTATAGAGAAACGTTCGGGAAGTGTCACCTCGCTCCCCCATCATTAATCGGCCTCCTATTACGCACGATACCCAACAACAAAATGGATCGCGATTCCCTCGTCTACAAAGCCAAGCTCGCCGAACAGGCCGAGCGGTTCGATGAAATGGTCAACGACATGAAGGAGGTGGCCAGCCAGAAGCAGGAGCTGACCGTTGAGGAAAGGAATTTGTTGTCTGTGGCATACAAGAATGTCATCGGTTCACGACGTGCTAGTTGGCGTGTAGTGACCTCCATTGAGCAGAAGGGGGATGCCGACAAGATGTCCATTATCAAGGATTACAAGGTCAAGATTGAGAATGAGTTGTGTGACATCTGTAACGATATCCTTAACATCATTGAGGAGTCGCTCATCCCCAACTCAACGTCTGATGAGGCCAAGGTCTTCTATTACAAGATGAAGGGCGACTATCATCGTTACCTCTCTGAATTCCAACAGGGTGATACCCGTAAGGCATCAGCATCGGCGGCGCTTGAAGCATACCAACGTGCCACGGAGGTGGCATCGTCAGACTTGCCCCCAACTCATCCCATCCGACTGGGTTTGGCACTCAACTTCTCCGTCTTTTACTACGAAATTCTCAATAGTCCCGACCGTGCCTGTCATATTGCCAAACAGGCATTCGATGATGCCATTGCTGAACTTGATACATTGTCAGAAGAGTCATACAAGGACTCCACACTCATTATGCAATTGTTACGAGATAACTTGACATTATGGACAAGTGATCAAGCCGCGGATGCCGAGGCGGATGCTGGTCCAGAGTCGGAACAGAAGGATTAATTATTCCTTTCATTCGATCCCCCAATTTTCTTCTCTCTAGGAGACGCAAATTTAATCAAATTGTGAATAACCAACTCAGGGTTCTTGTATCGTAATAATGAACGGAACTTATCATTAATTTTAACATCTAAAAAAAGAATTTTATTGGATAATATATTTTTCAAGCCTTGTTGTTAAAAACGTTGGGGGGGGTTGATGATGGAACAAGGGGGGGGGTTGATGATGGAACAAGGGGGGGGGCAGCAAATTGAGGTGCCGTTCGCATAAGTAAATATTTTATTCCATGAGGGGATGAGTGAGCGTGAGGAACCACCCGTCATTTACGTACATCAAGGTAGGTATAGCATGAATAAGAGGGCCAGACCGCGTTGCAAGGATATGGGAACGGAACGTGTCGGTGGACAACCCATGTTGTTTCATCCACCATGATGTTCTGTGGCGAATGTTCGACGACGTGGGATTCATCGAGGAGTGTTGCAGCACCTCCACCACCTACTTTGGATGAGATGTTATTTGCATTAAAGGAATTAAGAAGTAATAAGGACCACATATGTATAGACAATCCGCAGGAGCCGAATGATGATGATGGTGTTGCACATTCAAGCATCCCCGGACGGAATGGTCATGCGATTTGTAATGTTAAGACGCGCCAGCTATATCCTGACAATGTATCAAATACAATCACTTGTCGGACGCGGTTACGTGTTCGGGGTATTTGTTGCTCGTCAGAGGTTCCTGTAGTCCGTGCCATTCTGAAACCCCTGCCTGGGGTACATAAACTAGGGATCAATGTGGCCACGAAGGTGGTATTTATTGATCATGACCCAACATTAATATCTGCCACGGTGTTAGTATCTGCATTAAATGCTGAAAAATTTACTGCTACAATACTCACTGATGGAGGAGGCTCTATCACAGAAGCTTCTTCCTCTATATTGACATCACAATCAACTCCTCTTGACGAACTGCCCATGTCACGCTTTGTGGAGTCTACATTTCGAATACCAGGATTAATCACTGATAACAAGACAATAAGCCAACAGCTGCGACAAAATTTCCTTAGAGGTCAAGTACAAGCATTTCATCTTCATCCACCCAGCAGGACTTTAAAGGTGGAACACGACCCTGATTTATTAACTGCGACGAGAATTTTAAATGTCTTAGTCTATGGGTTGAAAGATGATAGTTGGGGTAAAATTGATATAATTCATGATGGTGCAGCCGAGGGATTGACATTGCCTGAAATGATTAATGAAAGCCGTGATGTAATAGATGAGACCGAGCGACAATGTTGTTGTGATTTAAAGTTCACCATCATTCTCAGTGGGCTATTTTGGATTCTCAGTCTACTCAGCTACATTGGTGGATCATTCGTTGACCTCAAGTATGCAGGGATATTTTCTGTTCTGTTTGGGATGCCACCTGTCGTTATGAAAGCGTGGGTGACTGCGTATAGACTTCAGTTTGATGTCAACTGCATGATGGTATTTGCTGCATTTGGAGCACTAGCGCTGGGTGAGTTCGATGAAGCTGCTTCCATTGCATTCATCTTTGCGATTTCCGAATGTCTTGAGTCACGAGCTTCAGGCAAGGCACGCACTGCCCTGAATGAGATTATATCCTTACGTCCAGAATATGCCAATTTAGTGGATCAGGAATCAGGAGGTAGTCGTATTGTCCCAGCATTAAATATTCCTGTTGGATGTATAGTGAGTGTGAGAACGGGGGATAAAGTCCCTGCTGATGGAGTAGTTATAGAGGGAACTTCATCAGTGGATGAAAGCAGTCTGACGGGAGAAGCTCGGATGGTTGAAAAAAGCGCTGGTGATAAGGTATTAGGTGGATCGATCAATATTGGGGCACAGCAGATGGTTGTAAGAACCACATCTACTGTTGGAGATTCCACGATATCACGTCTGGTCCAACTCGTCGAGGAAGCTCAAGCCAATTCATCTGAAACTGAGAAAATTGTTGATGCATTTGCGAGAAAGTACACACCTGCTGTTCTTGTGGTTGCATTGCTAATATGTACCGTGCCTTGGTTTTTTGGTGTCGAAACTGGACGGGAATGGATGTTAAAAGGACTTATCTTTATAGTCATAGCTTGTCCATGCGCTTTAACAATCAGCACACCAGTGACTTATTCAGCTGGCCTCGCTGCTGCAGCGAAACGTGGAATAATCATCAAAGGTGGTGGCAAACTTGAGGCTTTGGGCAATGTGAAGACAGTCTTATTTGATAAGACTGGAACCGTGACAACTGGACGATTTACGTTGAGTCATTTAGATGTTGTTGGGGACTTAAAATCTAGAAAAGAAATACTGGAATTACTTGCCATTATGGAGGGTCCAAGTTCGCATCCACTGTCAGCCTGTCTAGTTTCTGCGGCGAAAGAGGAGGGTTTTGTGCCATCTGACTTTTCGCTATCAGATCACACAACACTTAAAGGTGAAGGGGTGTCAGCCTACGTTAACGAAGAAATTGTATATGTTGGGAATGAGCGATTATTCAAGAGACTTGGATATACCATCTCTCCGCAGTGCATAGTATTTGAGAAGCAATGGAGCGATGACGGAGGAACTGTTGGATTTATTGGGACAGAGAGATCCATTATCGGCATGTTTTGTGTCAAAGACACAACGCGAGAAGAAGCATACGATGTAATCCAATGCCTCTATCGCTCAGGAATTGAGATCACTATGCTGACAGGGGATGGCGATGGGGCTGCTCAAGCTGTTGGAAAGGAGATTGGTCTGCCAAGTGCCAATATCAAAAGCCAAATGCTTCCAGAGGACAAGCTTCACTACGTTTCTGGCTTGAAAGGACCCTCGACGAATAGCCACCCATCGCTTTGTGGAAAGAAGAAGCTTATTCTTTTCATTGGAGATGGCGTGAATGACGCCCCTGCCTTGGCAATTGCAGACGTTGGTGTTGCTATGGGAGATGGGGCATCCCTCGCGATGGAAATGAGTGACGTTACACTCATGGATTCAAATCTATCCAAGCTTGTGCTTAGCATACGCCTGGGGGCGAAGGTCATCTTAACTGTCAAACAAAATATAGCATTTACAATGCTTGTAAATTCAATTGCAGTCATCGCGACGCTCTTAGGTCATATGACACTATTAATGGCAATAGTGACTGACGTTGGTACGATGCTTCTTGTAACTCTGAATGGTATGAAACTACTCTCAGAAAGAACGATTGATGCTCTTGAAGAGGAATCCTCAAAAAAGCATTCGCCGAAGAGAATTCATGATCATAATATCTTGCCATCGTCTTCTACTGACTCTGACGATGGTTTGGAGCTTGTATAAATGTAAGGTAAAAAAGTGTATCGTAATGTAATACTAGCATTATCTATCATTATTTTCACTTCTCCAACCTTTCCTCAAGTGACTTTACCGCCGCAAGACTAAGAACAAGTTTCCTAAACTTCAACATATCATACACATTACACCCCAATTGATTCAGCATTTTAACTTTTTGTAAATTCCCACTTGCCACCTTGAAATTCACATCCAACCCATTGTACACACGTGCGGCATCAGTTTCATCGTCGGAAGATGGAGTAGCATCATCAATAAAGAGTGCATTCGCACCCACACCCTTTTTATTCTTATTTCCCTCAGCACTGCACGAAATGCCCAATCGACCCAACATGACGTCTAATTCACGCGTCTTGTGTGTTGGGATTGTCATGTCTGACAATAAAATAAGATTCCCCTCCTTTAATTTTTGACTTAATGCATGCCGTACACCCATTTTTCGTACCTTTTTATTCAGCTTGGTTGTATAATCCTGCACACGACCCTTTGGGCCATGTGCCTTGGCTCCGCCCCGCCAATGTGCCGGTCGGGAATGTCCCGCCCGTGCTACACCACCCCCCTTTTGATTCCGTACCTTCCGTCCCGACCCAGACACTTCATGTATAGTCTTGGTACGTGCACCAGCATTCCGCTTCCCACGTTTCTTATTACGTTGCCATACCACTACACGATGGAGAATGTCTACACGTACTGGATCATTGCCAAATGTCTTCTCAGATAGATGAAAGGTCCCGATGGATTCGCCGGTCTTAATATCAATTATGGGTACATGTAAACGTTGTGGAAGTGGTATGGCACGAGGGACGTCAGGTTTAGTTGATAGATCGTATAGTACTCGTTCTTCATCCTCGTTATCATCCTCGTCCTCGTCTTCGTTGTCGTCGTAATCTTCCTCCTCGTAGCTGGCTTGCGCCTCACTAGTGTTATCATCAAGAGCCGATACTTTTGTATTACTGGTGTCACCATCCATGCCAGAAGTATTAATAGCAGAAGTAGTAGCAGTGGCAGATTTTAACGCCTCCTTCCTTTCCTTCTTCTTCTCTTTCAATGTTTTCTTCTCCGACACTACCTTCGTTGCACCATAAAAGGGGGATGACTTGGCACGTGGATCAATTTTTAAGTTTGATGGTAGTTCAATAATTTTCGTCCTGAGATCCTTCTTCTTAAATATTATTGTTGCTGTGCTAAATAATGACATCGCCGACTGTTGTTGATGAGTTTGTGATTGATGCCACGCAGAAGTTGTTGATGGAGGTTCAAGGTGGGATGATGTCAGCATCGAGGAGACGGGTGATGATGATGGTAATAATGGACGTCTTAGACCGCCGACGCTGCCGAGCAGTCGCCGCGAGATAAGCAGGTGCGACATTAAGGTGACTCTTCGATGGCCAGCAGAGGCTCACTGCCACGGGGCCCTCCTTTTGTAGGTTTCAATAAGAGTGGGGAAGAAGAGCCCGCCTAATTGCGTCATTTCCACAGCTCCAACGCGTGCCGCGACGAGGGGGCATCCTACAACCGTCATGAACACTCTTCGCCTGGTTTCACGCCTCTCCACGAGGGGGGGATCGGTAGGGTCGTCGTCTTCACAATTACTCCCCCGGAGCAGTAGTGCCTTGGTGACGGCGGCGGTGAGACCCGCGGCCGCCTCGGTCGTTCCAACATTCCAACGGCTAAATAATTACGTCGGTGAAGGCAACAATCGGCGAGACTACACCTCCTCGACTCCATCTCCAAAGGGCCCGGCATTACACGAACTCGGCTCCGTAGATCATGGCTATCACGACGATCGCGTGGATCGTATAGCCGAACCGGAACGACGTGCCTTTACCTACCTCCTACTCTCCGGGGTACGATTCGCATACGCCTCCACGGCGCGCGTGCTGGTCGTGAAGTTCGTTAGTTCCATGTCGGCATCGGCGGACGTACTCGCATTGGCAAGTGCCGAATTCGACGTATCGGCCGTCTCGCCCGGAAAGACGATTACCGTCAAGTGGCGCGGCAAGCCCGTATTCATCCGCCATCGAACGCCCGCCGAAATTGCCGATAGCGTCGCCGTGCCCATGAGTGCATTGCGCGATCAAGAACAGGATGATGAACGCGTGATTAAGCCTAATTGGCTCGTCGTGTTGGGAATTTGTACTCATCTGGGATGTGTCCCTATTAGTGGTGCCGGAGATTACAATGGATGGTTCTGTCCGTGTCATGGTAGTCATTATGATGTTAGTGGTCGTATTCGTAAGGGACCGGCACCGTTGAATTTGGAAGTCCCTCCGTACAAGTTTACTGAAGAGTCTAAGATTCTCATTGGTTAGAAGAATGTAAAAGTTCAATTAGAGAGGAGTGCCTTTGGAGAAAGTTTTAGGATTTTTGTTCGCAGGATAAGTGGGGGAGGGATGATAAGTCACTGAGGAGGAGTTTCAAGGTGATCAGTCTCAGAAGTTAGGTGTTTGAACAGGTGGAGATCCTTTGCGTTGGTTGGTGTTGGTTGAAGAGAAATAACAGTAAAGATCATTATCTGTTAAAATGAAGCAAAAAGAGGATTTCTTCATTGAAAAAATCAAATGCCTATTGTTGTTTGTATGTAGTTTCAATTAGCAGCCACCAACTTTAGCATTGGCAATGA
>Ga0247843_1005830_pt1 | contig 16686 bp, 15 predicted proteins | sample LaCruzMarch2017__FD_192420 | JGI IMG/M metagenome (GOLD analysis project Ga0247843, IMG submission 192420) | Freshwater microbial communities from meromictic Lake La Cruz, Castile-La Mancha, Spain - LaCruzMarch2017_8m | ecosystem: Environmental > Aquatic > Freshwater > Lake | place: Spain... | reverse complement strand
TCCCAGCCCTACGCCTAATCTCCTTTTTGACAATTAGGCGTACGCCCTCCCACACAAAAGTCCAGCAATTAGGCGTGAATCAAGCATTTCCTTTAGGGTGGGAAGGAGGGGTATATGATGGTATCGTCGTCGATTGCATTGGCGTCATAGGGAATAATAGAAATTCTGCTATCGAACGGTGACGTGATGAAGGCGTTGTACAAGTGAGCACCGGAGGAAGACGAAAGGTCACAATTTCCGATAGTGAGGTTAATGCGTCTACTAGGAAATTGACGGTAACCAGGACCATGAGGGCCATGACGATAGTGATGAGGTGGGTGGACATGTGAGGTGGAATGTCCACTGACATTGCCCGATGGGGCAGTGACGTATGCAGGAGGTGCAACAACCACGGGAGCCTGAGCTACTACTGCTGGGAGTTGAGCAATGGCCTGTGGAACTCAGGGTACCGCTTGAGGTTGATCAAAGCAATGAGCCAGCGCTGCAGCGAAGCGAACTTGACGATGTGGTTCCGCTGCAAGTGGGACAACAACCGGCGCGACTTGAGCAACACCGTGGACAGGAGGGTCAACGGGTGGTGCTTGAAGACTCACTGCTGGATCTTCGGCTTCGTTGGGGTGAATCACTTCGAATCCGTCATAATTGACTGCATCTTCATTGTTGATGATGATATTGTCCTTGTTGGATGTCCCGATATTTGAAGTAAACAATATGGACGGCGTTCCCACGCCCCCTTCTCCTCCCCCCTCCTTATCTGCTGTAATTGCATCGTCATTATTGGTGGTGTTGTTGTTGTTGTTGTTGTTGTAGGATGTCACTGGAAGGGTGTTTGAGTTAGGCGGTAATGTTGATATTTCCATTATCCTAATTTTTTCTTTCAGTACAGTTTCTTGAACAGCAAGTCGTTGTTTTTCTCTCACTACGGCGTCAAGTTGATTCTTAAGAGTAGAGATACTAACCGATAGTTTGGTTGTGTCTTGTCCGTCCAATGGTCGCTTACGATTAGTAGATGTAAGTATCTCATTGTATGTTAATTGATGATGTTTAGCACATAGGCCATGCTTCCCTCGTGCTATGTTTGTGCATGTCTCAAAGGTGCAATTTTTTTTATGTTGTTTTTTCATGATTACACTCTCTGGCTGGGGTAGTCGGTGATGGTAACAGAGGTGTTCTCTTCCCCCCCAACATGGTGTTTCGCAGTCTGGAAAGCAGCAATATATTCTAAATCGCTTAGTTCCATGTTTAGAACACAATCCTCTTGATCAAGCTTGTAACGCACACCCGGTATGGCTACAATTAGTCATGATATTAATTGTGCTATTGCGTGTGGTGCTCCTTTACTGCTACAGTACGTTTGGGGTCAAGATGTAGATCGGTTTTTAAAACTCGGGAATTTTCTTTATTACCTACAAGAATGTGTGTACAAATGACAATTAGCGGAGTACTTTATCTTAGGTATGTTTATACAGCGCTTGGATCTTTCTTTGGCTCTCTCCTCTCTCCTACCCAAATCAACTGCCCGATTTGTGTGTCGAGGCTACCAAAACGTGCAAGAGTAAAAGTGGATAAGAGAGTTTATAATTTGGTAAAACTAAAGATCCATCACACCTTAATGCTGTTGCAACTACCATTGCCATCGCTTAAGTAATACCCCAGTCTTGGTCAGCTACCCATTCTAACAAGACTTATATCGTTATTATCATTGCCTGTTGGATTATTAATGGTTTATCAGACCCAATGGAACTCTAGCTTGAGCAGAGCAAGAACGAGAGGAATGTAAGTGATTTGAATGTCTACAGACCATAGAGGCTGGATACTTGCTCGTCAAGAATCTATATCTGAGAGAGGCAGGATCGCCTTTGGCTGGATCCCGATACGGCTGGATCGCCAGCATAGCTCTTGCGAGAGAAGCCATATAATAAGATAGGCTGGATACTCTTGCAAGAGAAGCCATATAATAAGGAAAACATGGTTACGCCTTCGGTTGGATTGCCATACGGCTGGATCGCCATAAGTGAGAGAAGCGCTTGGTGCCACGGACGACCCTAAAGAGAAGCGCTGGGTGATACGCCTTAAGCAAGGTTACGCCATAGAATAAAAAGGCAAGGTTACGCCATTGAAATGAAAGGCAAGGTTACGCCATAGAATAAAAAGGCAATGTTACGCCATAGAATAAAGGCAAGGTTACACCAATCCATATAAAATAAAGGCAAGGTTACGCCTATAATAAATAGGCAAGGATATGCCACATAAAGAGAGACTGTATACTTGCTGCGGTGAAGAGTCTATAAACGAGGGCAGGATGAGCCATAATACGGGGAGGCATAGCTTTTACAAGAGAAGCCATTATATTGAAAGGCTGGATACTCGCACGGCGAGATGCCATAGGCAGGAATAGGCATATAGAGTCTGCTGACGTGAATAGCCAGGAAGGCTGGAATATAGCAAGGAAGCCAGGAGTAAGAATAATATAGAGCCAGGAAGGCAAGATTACGACGCCAGGAGTAAGGCGCAATATAAAGCCAGGAAGGCTGGAATACAACGTCAGTTGACGCATAATGATAGCCCAGAGGGGGCATGATAATACATGACAATAGCCCAGAGGAGGCATGATAATCTATAATCTAATAATAGCCTAGAGAAGGCATGATAATAGGCTGGAGGAGGCATAATAAGAGCCAGGATAAGGCTTAATACAATCAGAAACAAGGTTGAAATGAATGATTTGTCAAATTTAGATGAGAATCGACATTCTGCGGGATGAGTCAGACGAATAATTGAGAATCAGAATCCTACGGGATGAGTCAAATTAAGAATAGATAAGATTAGATTCAATATCCTGCGGGATACAAATCACATGCCAATGTATCGGCATTTTATGAAGCGCAGCCAAGGTTGAGTATATTTTAAATCAAACGCAGCCAAAGTAAAGGCATTATAGTAAGTCCAAGAGGTATATCGGCCTAATATAGTCCAAGAGGTATATCAACACAATAGAATAGCAAGTTCGAGTAACTGGGTGACAGTATCAACACAGTTGCAGGGCCAGACACTGAGGTGTCACAAGCTGCATCCAAAGCCGGACGGTTGTTGCTATGAGCTAATAGAAATGGAGCAGGACATTAGTCCTTAATAACAAGATAGAAATAAAGCAGGATATTGGTCCTTGATCATGAATCGCAGAGCGCAAAACGTTGGTTCTTGCTGCATTAAAAGGAAGCAGGACGTCGGTCCTTGCATGAGAAAGAAATTAAGAGAGCAATAAGTTGCCGACTAAATTGTATTTGATGGATAGTGCCGAATGAATGTGCCATTTCCATAATGATACAAAGAGGGCTGGACAGAAGTTGTGCCGTGCCATGCAATTATGATGATAAGGTGATTAGAGCCAGACATACGTTGTGCTGTGCCATTTGAATGCTAAATTAAAAAGGCTTGAATCTATATAAATTAAGAATTGAGCCAGACATACAACATATGTTGTACCGTGCCACAACATTTTGCCACAAAGTGTGCATAAGCATAATATGACAATTAAATTGAATTTTGCAGTCACATGTACATGACAAGTCGGGCTGTTGTTGCACCGTGCAAATAGAAATAAAAAGGAATAGCTGTACATACTTTGTATGCAGCTGGTGCGCCAATGAAATAGGAATAAAGAGTGTGCATTGTATAGCATAAAGCTACCGGGAGACACAGCCAGACATTTCTTGAGCCGCACAATTACAAACACAAGCAGGACTACCGATGTGTGGAGTCATGCAAGTAAAATGAATCAAAGTATAAAGAAAAAGGACTGATTTAGGCAGAAGGCCAATCAGTATAGCAAATAAGAATAAACTATTGGACACACGTTAATTAGATGCTCATATCCAGAATCCAAATCATATCGCGCCAACTCCATTGCTGAGAATCTTTGGAGCAAATACAATGAAGGCAATGAGTTTATGACGTATAAAGAAATTATAGACCATCGTAAAGACAATAAGGCATCAATAGTTGATAATGGATTTACGATTGAAAATAGAGTGTCTACTCCAAAGAAAACTACTGTTAGATGGGAGATCCTAGTAGAGTTTACGAACGGGGAGACACAGTGACTGTCATTAAAGATAGTCAAGGAAAGTAACCCAGTTGAATTGGCCGATTACGTGTTCACTAATAAGATTGAAAAAGGATCAGCATTCAATTGGTGGATATCATATACACTACGTAAGGTCAAGGCCAAATACTGGCGAAAACACATAAGTTTGGCATTCCATTACCAAAGAATGTTGAAGAAGCATGACGTATTGATGAGGAAAACGGCAACACACTCTGGTGTGATGCAATAGAAAAGGAAATAAGAAAAACGAAAATATCATATACTGCAATACAAGATGCAACGCCGCAAGATGTAAGGTCAAATAAGTGTGACAACTTGCGGGGACATCAAGAAATCAAGTCCAAGAAATCAAGTCCCACATTATCTTTGACGTGAAAATGGACTTTACTCGTAAGGCACGATTTGTTGCTAGTGGTCACATGACTGAGACACCTCATCGATTACACTCCATCATTCCTTGTTGCGGCATTGAATGATTTAGACATTATGTCATGTAATGCATACCTAAATGCACCATTTAAAGAGAAGATATGGTTCGTAGCTGATAAAGAATGTGGACCAGACTTAAAAGGCAAGCCGTGCAAATTAATTCGAGCTTTATATGGAATTAAATCGTCAGTTGCAGCGAGAGTGATGTTCTCGCACTTTATTATTGAAACACAGTTGGTTTTCAACCAACTCGTATAGATCCTGATGTTTATTACAAGCAATGATGTATACTACATACCAGATTAACGAAATTAAAGTGAAGTCTTTCAGTATCCCTAGACAAGGACCAGCTAATATTTCAAGTATCATATTTGACCTGTGTAAAGAAAATATGATAGGTATAGCAATTGTTAATATGTTTATGTAGTTACAATTAGCCTCTACTAATCTACAGTATGATAACAGCACATTCGGCCACAGCTTCATTTCCTGGTTGAGAAACAATCAATTACGTCAATGACCATGTTTCCATTCCATAACCAACAAATTTAGCGTTACTCCTCTTAAATCCTGCCCCATCAAACGATATACCTAAACTATCAGCTTCGTTCTCTAAAATGTCAACCTCTTGTGTTGATAGCCGCCACCCCAATGCACCATTATTATCTGTATATTGTGCCGCTGTCCGCGCTCCTGGTATGGGTATGGCACCTTTACAGATGATATAATTTAATGCAATCTGTGCCACAGTAACACCACGTTCAGCTGCCATCTTTTCCATGGTACGTAATAGTGGCGCAACACCCCCCTTAGGTACACTTATTCCATCTCCGCGAGCATATCGTTCTAGGTCCTTACGTTCAAAGTTACTTCGTCGGCTCAAGGATAGTGATGATGATGATGAAGATGCTGTTGACGATGATGATAATGGTGATACCGTTCGTTTCATTAACTCATCCTCCACTGACATTTGGGGTGAGTCACTTGTATATTTGCCAGTAAGCAGTCCCATGGCAAAAGGGTAGTAGGCTAACACTTTGACCCCCAATTCATTGCACCTGTCCAACGTTTGTTGTGCACCATTATGCCTCCCAATAAGACTATATGCAATTTGATTCGAAGCTAGTGGCACACCCTTCCGTCTTAAGTGATCATGACATTGAGTGATAAGTGTTGGTCCGTAGTTAGATACACCCACATTCTTCACAAGTCCACGATAGTAGCATTCGGCAAGACCATCCCAATATGCCTCATCGTTCGATTTGTCATACCCCAAGAAGCGTAATGGCTTGACAATGTCCGGCATTTGTATCTGATATAGATCAATAGTCTCGACATTTAGTCGTTTGCGTGATTCAAGACATGCGTCCACGACACTTTGTGCAGTTGTTCGCCATGGAGATGGAGTGAATTTGGTCGCAACGACTGCACTACTACTACTCCGTGACATTCGTTCATCGTGAAGGAGTTTGGCAATGAGACACTCAGTTTCGCCCCATCCCATCCCCAATGCAGTCTTTGCATGACTGCCATATCGTTCTCCGGTATCAAAGAACCCACCATTGCCACTAGCTGTGGAGACCAACTCAACAAGTTCTGGATTCGGTCGGCCCGTGACCTTGTCTGCAGACCAGGCAATTGTCCCACAACCGACATGCGGGACTGAGAGTGTCCCGAGGCTGGTCAAGTCGGTTGATTCTACCGCTGCTGACGCTGCTGTGCCTTTCGCGGAGCAGTACGAGGATGACGTTGATGTCGTTGTTGAGGTTGATGGGGCGAATGCATCCACGACGAGGAGTATTGAGGCAGCAACTATGATGGCGATGGTAGCGCCGAGATTATTATTTCTCTTCGACGAGCATCTCATATTTTTCTTTAACGAACGCATCATGTTATTCGTCTCTTATTTATGAAAACGATTTTATGGCGACCATGGACGATGCATTCAACCAACGCCACGACGCACGCAATGACTCAGCTGGCGCATTGTGACTTACGAGTCCGAAACCATTTCCGATACCATCATCCCTTTCTTTACCTATCTCTGGCCGACCAAACCATAAATTAAGTGCCTTTCAGCGGCTGGTATGCACGGAGATTGTTGCAATAGATGAGGACAGCATGTCTGTGCAATATCCCGGCGGTCGCGCCGCTAAATTAGGACTTATTCACCGCCATCGCTTGAGTACCTAATTAATGTTACCCCATATATATTTACTCCAGGATTCAGAAAGCCGAACTCATGATTAATTCCACCAACACACACAACAACAAAAACAAGCTCGGTATCTTCTCTTCGCGTTGGAATACAATGGTGCATTCTGCAGACGGTGGTGGGCAAGGCCAACCGAGTGCATCATCTGGGTCGAATAATGGAGCGCCAAGTAAGAAGTACAGCACTCGAGCAAAGTTTACCAAATCTGGATCTCAATCTTGGAGTTCATTTTCCCCCAATACAGTTCTACGTAGCTTCTTGACTTAAGTAGAATAAAGAAACCCGACCTGCCGATTTAACCTGGATATTTCTTGTTCACTGCGTATCGTACTATATTATCATGTCGACTACTATCAAGAGCAAGGATGATGCAATTCTGTACTGTATTCGAATCCATAAAGTATAAAGTCACCTCTAGTGGAAAATTGATGCACAATCATAAAGAAGACGGGAGCTTTCACTTCTTGTCGCATTTGGATGAAGACAGGCCAATAATAAAGCTTTCGCTCCAAGACTCTCTTGGTCCAAATGACATTAGAGCAGGTTTGACGATTTCATCGAATGAAATGTTGGAAGAAATAGATTCAAGACCCAGTTATACATTCTAGTCCATATATATCACTGACTGCCACGAACGATAGATATCGTTTGCAAAGGTCGACAAGAGGAACTGAACCTCCCATTGAAACAAAGCGCTCTTCTTTGACTCTTTTTATAGAATAAACTGCATTTGCTTCAGGATCAAAATTCAATGTGACTTGAAGAAAAGGCAGGATCATGGCCTCCCTTGGGACGAAATGCTGATAGTACTTCTGAGTAAGAACATGTCTTTGCACAATAGTAATTTATGTTGCAATGTAGTCATGTAGACCAACAGTCCTTAGTGTCTCAGTTTGGATTACTCAAGAATTTGATGGCCTAGGTGAAAAAAAACATTAACTAAAGATCTGAAAATTATCTTGCTATTTACTGGCTGTGTACACTCTATATGCTATATTATTTCAACATGTTGCATCAAATGTATATCAACTTGTGAAAGAAGAGCATGTTACGGAAGATCACATTCATTGCACCATTCAATATAATTACAACTCTCATTTATCATATCAATCCCTGTATGGTCTAAAAACTCCTGTACTGACCTGATATCACCAGGACCGTAGTGATCCAAGTTGGTAAGAATGAACGATTTCTCTTGCTTGGCTATTGACGCTTCGTCTGATCCTTCATATCCCACCATGTATTTGATCCGATCTATTATAACATGAGATAGGCTATCATCGAATGCCCGTCGACCACTAAATACACGCATAGTATTTTCCCAAAATTTTGGCAACCCCATGGACCCGGGACGGTATTGATGTACAATATAATCTCGTCGTGGTGCATATATGTCCCACCCGTGCGTCCAGGCACGTAAACTAAGTGCTATTTCTTCGCCCATGAATATCCACGGCAGATATGGGTCGAATGGCACATATGTTAAAAATTCAGATCGCGTGAAGAAGAATCCAGCGGCAATGTATGCAGTTTGGTACGGTTTATCTAACACGCCCCTCTTACGACAATCGCGTCCGGAGTTGATACGTATTATCCCATGCTTGGTACGCGGTGCATTGGTAAACTCACATGTACATAATCGCGATCCACGCGATTCGGAATTCACAATGGGTAACGGATCGTCGATATTAAATCCGGGCGGATAGGAACTTAGTATTGCCTTGGGATAGGATTGCGTCGCCTTAATCTCGTCAATGTACAATCGATCCCATTCGGGCACGAATCGGAGATGTGCATCGCTTTGCATGTAGTACATTTCGCCGCCCCATAGCTTACTTGCCATATATCGCGCTTGACATGGACCATTACTTTCCGTTTCATTGACATATAGGACACGTATTTGTCCAGAGTCGCAATATCGTACATACCTTGGATCGGTACAAAATTCTTCGATCCCATTGACATCGGGCGCCTTGTCGGATATGGCCGTAATCGGTTGTCCGTTATCGGGATTCGTGCCCGTGACTCGTACGCCAGTTTTACATGTAACATCGCCCAAGCCAAAACAATTCTGCACGACGGCTCCGACGTATAATTTGTCCGGATATGCCGCAGTATCGAACGCTTGCCTTAATGTCTCGCCGAGTAAATGATCACGGTATGCCGCGAGTGATATGAAGATACTGTCATCGTCCCGTATCGGGAATATGGGTCTGGCTCTATATGCCGATTCGAACGGACCGATGATCGCGTCGACTAAATCAATATATTCTCGAATGACAATCTCTGGCCTTAATTCATCCCGATCCTTCACCAGCAGTAAATGCAGTTGGGAAAGGAAGCGTTGCAGTAATGCGATTATCCCGGCGATTGTTGGTTCATTATGTTCAAGCAAGTTAGATACTATCTCTGATCCATACATCTCCTCGGCCATTAGCCGAGCTGGCAATGGGGGGAATGAGAGGCGATCGTTGTTGCGACTGTTTTCATTCGGGATGGACGCAGTCGGCCGTATTATTCTATCCGGTCCACCGACGCCGGCCTCAACTCCCCCGCCCATCCTCGCACTTCTTCTTTGACGATCATCATCGCCGTTTTTTTCCTCGGTAATCTCGCCAAGGCGCGATGCGAGTAGGAAGATGGCGACTACGAAGTACGCAGCACCGGCTCCTGCGACTAATGCAATGATGTTCTTTGTCGTAGTCGTGGTATTGCCGCCACGTTGCTTGAAACGCGTCATTTTTCTTCATCAACCGTGGAAGCTAGCTAGTTACGTAAAATATAGAAATAGGACGACGAGGACGATGATGTTGGTGTTGTTCCGTGATGTTGCCGCACGTAGTCGTTCTGCCGTACGAGCGGTTGTTTTGCCAGGTGGCCGCTCGACGACGACGTCAACTGTCGCATCTTCGTGTCATGGCGAGTTGTTTCGGCGGCTTGCTGCGCGACGAGCGGCCGGACTCCCCATCCCCTCTCGTTGCTTTTCCAACACCAATACGAATCGATTACCGATGAAGCCGGGCACGCCCATCCCGGGCTTGACGAATATTTATCCAACGCCCAAAGATCCCTCGGTGGCATCTTTAGCACGTGGTGCACCGGTGGCATTGAAACGAGAAGATTATCCTCCGTGGGTCAATGACTTAACTCGTCCTTTGCCCACGTTGGCCAAGTTACGGACCATGAAGGTGGAGGACGCGAGCGATAAGGACATGAAACGATATTTGAAGTTGGTTCGTAAGGCGAAGATTAAAAGTAATAATGAAAGTAGGGCCAAATCGTAATATTACTATTCTACAACAACAACAACAACTTGCTGCTTACGGATGTATTTTGGAAGGGACGAGCTATGAAAATATCAAAAACAAAACTGTGAGGAAAGATGTGTGTGGATGGAGGAGTGGCTGACTGATGATAATGATGATGATGATGATGATGGGGGGGGGAAAGACAAAGGTTTGGATTATAAATATTTAATCCTTCTTCGTAAGACCGTGATGAGGGGTCTTGCAATTGTGCATTCAAAATGGTATGGTGGTAGATGGAAAGAGGGCACATAAGACAAACTGATGTTGTGTGACTTTATGTACTGCCCAGCACTTCTTCTGCGAGGGATGGAGGGGAGGTGTGGTGAAATAAAAGATTGGAGTATAAATGTAATAATGTTAATCAAAAACAGCAGATACAAATTAAATATCAACTCTTTTCCCTCTTCAATTACTGTACCATGCGTCTGACTCCTTAAGCATTAGCAAAATTTCTCTCTCGTAACCTTTCTTACCCACCCCGCTATCTACCTGCAATCTTAGGTACACAATGCTCTGGCTTCTCATCATTATACCTCAGGCATTATCGCCTCCCAACTTTTACGATCAAATACATCATCATTCAATTTGGAACACTGTTGGGAGTATTGTCGTTTTAGATAATCAAAGACAATGCGGTTCGGTAATGATAATAAGTCGGCACTAACTTCTCCATTCACGGCTATTGAGTGTATACGCATGTGAAGCATTAGGCAAGTTGTGGGAATATGCAAAGAGTTTAGACAAGTCAGAAAAAGTACACAAAAAAGTTACTCACCTTCCATTACTTCATGCGACAAGGCAATCTCCTCTTGCTGCTGCTGTTGTGATGACTCCATGGACGAAGAGAATGTTGCTACATTGTCCTTAACACAATAGTGCAACTCACCATCACCAATTGGCAATCCCGAAAAGAAGCAGTATTTAACAAACAGCCTCCAACAATCCGGGGAACGGACTTGTACCGGTAAGGTGTCGAATGGTTCGCGGTATCGTTTACTCATCTCAGATAATAGTTTGGCATCCGGATGTGGCAGTGACTCGAGATACCTTTCACGTTCGGCCTTGTTGTTGTTGTTATTAATGCTGCTGCTTGATGATGCCGATGTCGTCAATGGTGGCAAGTCCAAAGCCGATGGTAAACAGAAAACAACCAGTGTTCGTGGTCCCTGTTGGACAATACCAGCATAGACGGGTACACCATATGCTATAATACAACCAGAGAAGTAACACCGTCGATTACAGCCTCCTGATAATGATGACTTGTTTTTATTATCCTCATCCCTATTGTTTTTAATCTTCGCTGCTGCTGCACGTCCGACTGCGTAGTATGCCATCCGTCGTGAATCGGAGGTATACCGATGTAACTCAAATGCACCATGACTACGCATTGTTAATTCAGACACGGACCGTTCAATTTCTTTTGGTATAGTAATTTCTCTAATTGGCAATCCACTTGGGGGGGCACGACAACTAATACTGCCATGAGGATACTCCTCATTATCCAACTCCTCCTCGTTACTTTTCTTCTTCCTCTCTGCTGGTTGCTCAGCAGCAGTGGATTGATGAAGAGGTGATGAAGAGGTGAATTCGCCAACACTCTTTTCGACCTGTTGCGATTGTTGTTGCTCTTGATGCTGCTTCAGCTTGATTGCTTTATCCAACATATTATCCTTCTTTGCCCTTATACTTGAAAATGTTGATTTTAGTCGTATCTCATATCCTTTATTGGGAGTGCGTGGTGGCGACCTCTTTTGTGAATCATTCGCCTTGATTGATGGCGATAGTGATATACTCTTCGGATTATTAATGCCATTGTTGTTGTTGTTCCTGTCATCGGCATTTACTTCATCATTGCATCCAGTATTACAGTCCTGTTGTTGAAATGGATTGAAACCAAATTTCTCAAATTCCTCAGATTCAAAGCAGCTCATTTCCTGACCACAGACATCGTTTGTTGTTGGTGGCGATGCAGTATTAGTGCCATGATCGATGTCATCGCCCTGCTGCTGGGTCCTGTCGATTGTCATATTATGCTCCTCCTCTGGTATCCCCTCCATTACAATAGTGCCATTACTAAACGGAATACCATCAGAATTATTGTTGCTTGGTGGTGTTGTTGAGTTCTTCTTCTCTGGCGAGTCACTTGGACTGCACAGTCCTCCCGAAAATACCGATGACATTAATGTGGTCGAGGTGCCTACGTTTGTCACGAGGAAGATCTCTGCCTTTGCTATCATACTTATAACTGTATCGGCAGCAGCCTTGGCCGAGGCTGACAATGGCGTAGATATAGGCGATGTCGTTGTTGTTGAGAATACGTTGGTACACGATGGAGCCGATTGTTGACGCGGTGGCGTAGAAGACCCTCCAGTAGCACTACGTAGTTGCATTGAGGCTGTCGTCGACAATGGTCCAGTCGATGACGTCGTTGCCGTTGCCATACCGTCCGGAGTATATGACATCGTCGCTGGTGACGCATGATGATTCCAAAAGTGATTAAAGGTATTGCCTGTTGCGTTCCCAGTCGCGGCACTTGTATTGCTGAAGTTACTACCACTATGCCCACTTGGGGTGTTGGGAATACTTAGACTTGGGTTGGACATGCCAGTCTTCATTGAGAGTTGCTGTGAGACGTTAGTCAAACCAGTTGTATTAGTCGATGCAGTTACGGGTGCTGTTAGTGCAGTTTTGTTTGACCTTGCAGTTGACTCCCTCGATGATGAATTTGGTGTCGCGGCTTCGGGCGTGGGTGATTTGGAGTTGCTCCTGTTAAATACCTTGAACACGTTGCCAACACCTTCGCTCAAGCTTCCCTTCTTATTGTTGTTGTTACGTGATGAATCCTCCTCCTCTGATACGTCATCCAACGGTCCCCATCCACCGTCTGCAACAGCAAGCATCATACTTGCCTTGCTCTTGCGTTGCTCAACTGTGCACATCATGGTGCATGGTGAACGAAAGGAAAGAAAGTGAGGGATACCATTTTGCAACGCGAGAGAATGGATGCGACTGAGCAATTTCAGCAAGCTCATGACGCAAAAGCCGGCAGACAGGCAGACAGGCAGATAGACAGGTAGGAGCAGATGATTCATGTAACACGCACGTCGTCACTAAGACAAGGTGGTGCATGCAGAGCGACGCGTACGTACCTTTGTGTTGATCATTGTTGGAATTACAATCGTCATTAGCGACTTTAGCAGCGGCTTTGGTTGCGATGAGATCGTCTTCATCTTTGTTCTTCGTTGCGTTGACATTATCGTCATCATCCACCAGACCCAGCGCCCCATCGACGCAATTGGTTAAGAAAGCGAACGCACTGGGCGACGACCCACCCGTTGTCGACCCAGTACACGAAGATCCTCCTCCTCCTCCTACACTGTTAGTCAGCAGTGCCGAGAGATGCGCTAGTGGTGACGAACGCAGCGACGACGACGACATTACTTGAGGGTAGTATCACTCCTCGCTCCTCCGCACGCCGCATTGCTCCAAGAAAGAAACTTTCAAGCACTTTCCTTCAACATATTTGAGATACACTACTGATGTCATAACAAATGACCCGTAAAACTTTTTGCAAAGGTTATTGCAGTTCCAACCCTGAGCTAAGGGTAAGTGTACATACGAACTTTTAAGCCGTCAATTGTTGTTTGACGGTAGTTCGCACTTTGTAAGACTTTCGCGTATACACATTGCTTACGTAGCCAACAAAATGCCGATTGCCACTGCCTCTGAGAAAGCTTAAATTTCAGTTTCTCGTTTTGTCAAACAGACGTGGATCATAGATGATGATTGCTGTGGTTGGTATCAATTTGTTGGTGGATAGTTGTTCCATAGTTGATCGTTGATAAAGTCAATTACAAAGGATGGAGATCCAATTGGGATTCCGAGTAAGCAAAATCCATTGGTCAATTTGACTGGAATAGGTTGAGATGGGTTCAGTTTATTGGATTTGGCAATAGCCTTGGTGATGTTGTTTGCAAGAGCAGGATGGATGGGTGAGGTACTATTGGTGGATGTTAGAAGCATCCAAGGGCCAACCCGCATTCTTCAAATTGTTGACATAGGAATAGGAGATCTTCAAGTGGGCCTTGTACAATCCATGACAATAATTAGAGAGACACTAGGTAGATTAGAGGAGAGGATCTACCCAACATTTCATCAAGATCTAAGACCAAAAGCAAACTAAACAGTATCACTACTCCTACCACGTAGCATTCTAAACTATCATTACATTATTACTTATGCATTGTTTGAAATCGATGTTGGTGATGAAAGACTCTGTGTCATCATACCATCATCATCATCACGACCTTGTCCTTGTTGGTTCTTGCCTAATAACACAATTGATCCATTGCCACTATCATCTTGTTGAGGATTGTCATCATGATACCTCATTGCATCTTCGCCATGAAAATTGGTAATGACATCAGCACCACAACAGAGTAAACTAAGTGCCGTTTCAAAGCTCCCCATTGTCTCAAGGGCCAGGTCTAATGGTGAAACTGTATTTGATGAGGCATTGCAGTGAACATTCATGACGTCACTACTACTGCTGCGACTTTTGCTAGACGATTTGCAACAGGAGGTGTTCTTGTTGTTGTTGTTGTTTTGATTAGTACTGCTCCGCAATGTCAGATGGAGCGACGATGATGTACTTACGCCTCCACAGTGGAAGGTCCAACGCCATTGTCGCATCGACAATGATGTATCAACTAATGCACGTAGTCTCTTGGCTGTACATGGCAGCTCCTCGGTCTGACCATGACGGTTCATTCTTGAGATAAGTTCAGTTGCAATACAATGGAAGGTACGTCGTTGACTAGGCGATGCTTCTTCCTCTTGCATTTCAAACGCATTAATAATACACGCTAATGCGACCAAAGATGGACGTTGACGAGCGAAGGAGGATTCTGAATCAGAAAATTTAATTTGAGTATTGGCTAACTCTCGAACGCTTGACTGTAGCACGTGAATGTACGGATCATCATCATCATCATCTGACGTTGGTAGCATGACATCAAGGTAGGCATTGACATAATCAATCTTGGTAGCACAACATACTCTCCATTCGAGTGCTTGTAATATAACACGTTCCATCCGTATAACCTCATCACTTGTATACCGTCCACGTGATAGGTAGCTTACATGATCTGGTTCGATATTAAGTCGCTCGTATAGTTTAATGGATAGAAATAGAGATGTTAGGGCCACGAGTTGATATTCATCACGCATTCGTGTGGCGGCCACGATGACACCCGAAACAGTGAATGACTCTTCCTCCTCGAAGATTGACATCGTAAAGGGATCAGTCGTCATCGGGGTTTTATGCGCAATGAATCGATCAAGGATAGATAATGCTCTTGATGCAGTCGTCTGATCAATCTTGAGAAAGTCTGTCATTTCATAATACCAATCACACATCTTCTTACGATCATACTCGTTAACGGGGTCGGAATCGTCGTCTATAATGCCCGGCTTACATGCCGATGCGGCAATGGGGGTCGATGCGATGGATGATCGAGCCTTGAAATCTACAGGTATGGACATGGTCTGCTCATTAGCGAGCATGGCAAGGAGGACGTCCATTGCCGCAGACTGTTCTTCTTCTTCATGAGGTGCGGGTAAAGGTAGAGGCTGATGATGACGATAATCTAGTCTGAATGATGGTGGCGTTGGAGGAGGCGAGGATGTATCATCGTCTGTCATTTGGTAACCACTAGGAGGCGACAATGTGATATATTCAGAATGTTGTATTGATACCATATCGTCCTCGTCTTCGTCCATACTCCGGATGACTTCGATCTCTTGCATTGCATATGCACCCGTTTTACCGCTGCGTTCGAACATGAAGGCACTTTCTCTTGTTAGGCGTTTAATACAAGGATGAAAATGTCGACGAAGAGTTTGCTTGAAACACGTTGATTGTTGTGGGTTGTGGATGATTAAGATGATGAAATATGAAGTTGTGAAATATGATTGGGGTGTAAGATGTTCACCACAATGCCGAGTGTACTGCGATGTAATACTTAATTGAAAATGATTCCTTTAGTTTTCAGGTGATTGAGTCGAACTTCAGAGCCGCAATTGCACCACCCAGCCTCCACCGTGTCGAATGAGGCGCTAAAAGCAGGTGTGTGGCAATGAAAAATTTGTCGAGACTCTGCCGAAACCCAACGAGAAATTCCCCTTTCTCTTCGCAGAGAAAGACAAGCCCAAACAAACTGCCTACATACTCAACTACGTATTTGCCTAGCGCTTCTTATTCAAGTCTGCGACTACACCTAGGTTTGTTGCGACTCGAGGACGATCATGATGAATGGAAGGATACAAAGACTACTAAATGAAGAAAGTGGTGAGTGGTGCCAAAAACTCTGCAGGCTTAGTACTGTCCCGTGCAAAGCCTCCTCCCCCAACACTTTATCGCCACATTTCCACAACTGACGCCCAGTGACAGCTTCACCTTTTGTACCAGCTTAGCTCCACATGTCGCCGACATGTCGCCCAAGTCAGTCCAAACGTACGAGTTAGCTACCCTACCATAGAGTTTTTGTGTTTGAACTCAAACAACAATCAAGAAATTGCCGACATGTCGGGAATTCCCCGACATGTCGTCAAATGTCGTGTCGTTT
>Ga0247843_1005829_pt1 | contig 16686 bp, 6 predicted proteins | sample LaCruzMarch2017__FD_192420 | JGI IMG/M metagenome (GOLD analysis project Ga0247843, IMG submission 192420) | Freshwater microbial communities from meromictic Lake La Cruz, Castile-La Mancha, Spain - LaCruzMarch2017_8m | ecosystem: Environmental > Aquatic > Freshwater > Lake | place: Spain... | reverse complement strand
GGAAATGAAACGACGAGAGGAGGAGGAGACGAGGTCGAAGAAGGACGAGGATCCACAAGGAGGGGGGGAGCGCGTGTCGTCGTCATCTTCGACAAACGCCGTGGGAGGAATTACAAATTTGATCGTCGACGGGGATGAATGCATCGTGGTCGTGGCCGATGATACCACGAATAACGATGACAACAATGATGATGATGATGACGTCATTGCGGCATTTGGCGAAATAGTCGAAGATCCGATACTATCTATGAATGAATCTGACATATGTCACGATCCTACTATTATACGTGACACTATCAAATTATTAAATCGTAAGGTAATACAAGGATTTTTACAATTGGTACATACCCTTGCGGATGATGATGACATTACGTCATTAACAACTAGTGCCGCTGCCGCTACTGCAGATAATGATACAACCAAGTTATTATGCAATGAGGTATCCAATAATATATTCCTCATGTTAAAGGAATGTAATAAATTTCGTTATCATCAAGCATGTGAAATATTAATACAAACATTAGAATGTCAATACGAACGACGAAAAAAGGGGTTACTGCTAATTCAACAAGAGATCGATGTTGCCAATCGTGCATTAGAAGAATTACATTTATACCAAAGTTCCATGGAGGAAGACGACAACAAGAAAACGAGGGGAGGAGGATGAAAAGAAAAAAAAACGTTTGTGTGGACCTGTGACTGAAAAATACGATGCTACTTCGTTCAAGGATAAATAATCATTAGATATTAATAATTATCTACTTCCTATATATACTCGAACTTAATCAGAACTTGGACCGTCGGATGATTAATAATGAGTCATGACATTTCTCTCAGTCACAAGATTTTTACCAAATATTATACTCGAAACAATTCAAGGTGTAGTACACAATAGCGAATACACAAGCGCCACTTTCTGTCTGTCTGTGTGTTACAAGAGGGATTTATGGCACAGAGTAAATAAGGGGTATTTATCAAGGGATAACGAATGTGTGAATGCTTTGATCCTTCTCCTGACATCTGTAATCCTGCTTTCCGCCACTCTTCATCTTGTCCGACACGGCCATTAACATTTGATCATCAATAAAATGTATACCTTCAATGTTACAGTATACGGTATGACACCCACTATCCTTGGGGAAACTAAGACTCTTGGTATTACTATCGACAAATTCAAATGTCACGGGATCAATCACACCATCCACAATGCCAGATGCATGTCCTAACCAAACAGCACTTTCCTCCTGTGAACTAATAACGACTTTGCCGGTAGACGTGATATCGATGGCAGAATAATCCAAAAAGGCGGCCGACTTGGGGATTTTGACAATCTTGACAGTCTCCCAAATACACTCCCGTTCTTCTTCATCATCATCAACAGCCGTCTTCTTCTTCATGATAACTACACGACCATTACCCACATCCTTCTTAATTTTCTTATCATTACTACAGTGATTACCCTCGCACAATGCCAAAATGTGGAGTTCGCCACCGGCATCTGGGAAGCCGACGGCTCCCTCGAATCCTTTACTCTCGCCCTCGAATGCAAATTCGCAGCGACATTCACGCACCTTTTTGTAATTATCATCCGTTAATGATAGTTCCTCAATGACGGCATGATAGTCGGGAGGAGGAGGAGGAGCTTCTTCATTTTTCCCCTTCTTGAGGTTCCTCCTTGTATTAGTAGTAGCAGTATGAGTATGCTCGACGGTACCATGATCGATACTTTCCCTTACGACGTAAAATAGATTCTCAAATCCAAAAATCGCCTCTATAATATACCAAACATGAAAAACAAAAGCAATATAAAGAATGAGTATTTGATTTTTTTCAGGACCAAAGTGTGATGGGGAGAAAAACATTACTCGTGTGTGTATAATGCGAACGACCCAAGAAAGAGACAAAATACCACCACACTCTCACCATAACCAGATTCATAACTGCCATGACGCATCGGGCTACCGATTTGTACATTGTCGATCGAGAATGGATCCAAAGCGCGCGTAAATTTGGATATCGCGAACGAACTATCGCACACGGCGTAGACGGTATCGTTGACGATGGTAACATCGCTGGCCTCGAATTTGGATCGACCGCGCGCATCATTGCCGAACAATGCCGAGAAGGGCAAATCGTACGCGCGTTTCAACGTGTGCTTGGAGTAGTTGATATCTTCTTCGCACTCGGTGGATGGGAATTCGCCCTTGTAGGGCTCGTAGTTTGATGACGACGATTTCTTCTTGCCGTAGAGGGACAGTGCTGCCATATTGTCGTTGTCGTGGATATTTCCACTTGGTGTGTGGCGGTAGTGGAGGGCAGTCAATGAGACTAAACCGACGTTGAGGATACCGATGGAAGCGAGGACAATAATGAGTGACTTCTTCTTCAACACCAACAACAAGGGACGGAGAGGAGGAAAAGTGCGTGATGATGATGATGATGATGATGATGATTGCCCTTCACCATCACTCCTGATGAGTAGACTGCTTTCCTCGGTAGGCGTCATGGTGCGTGGATCTTTACTTCAATTTGTGTGTGGTGAGATGGAGGAGGAGGCGAACCCGACGGAGTTGACACAAACGACAGACAGACGACACTTTTGCAGTGCGAAGCTCCCATCATCGACTCCCAGGATAGCAGGATGAGCTCGAGAGCATTACGTCGTCTGCGCGAGGAGAAGGGGGAGGTCAGGGTGGTCGTGGACGATGATGATGATGATGATGATGACGATGGCGACGATGAAATTGGCGGAACTCGTGGTTTTTTGTCGATATTGGAGGAGGATGAGTCGAGCAGCAGCAGTTCCGATGACGATGACAAGAACGATAAAGCCACATTCATTCCCACGTCAGTCGCGGCGGCATTGGGATCGAAGCAAAGCAAGGCAGGGAAAGGTCGGGGGAGCAAGAAGGTCATCAACAAGAAGAGTGCTGCGGACAATGATGCCTCCAACAAGACGGATGAAGAGGAGGAGGATTTCGATACTTTATTATTCAACCTACAAGTAGTCGATAATGCCCATCTTCGTCATACAGGGGCGTCAACGACTGGTCTTCCCAGTAGTGACAGTGGCAGTAGTAGTAATACACTACGTACATTGCTACTATCGAAAGAAAATGGATTTGATATACAAGATTTAGATTTAGATTATGCCAGTCGTTCACTTTTTAATATTGGCGGAGGGGACAATGATAATAATATATTAGGAGTAGCAGCAGCAGCAGTCGGTGGAGGAAATGCCATCATGGGTGCGGAACCACCACGACAGCGTCGTGGAGGAGGAGGTGCGGGTGGACGTCAACGTCGGGGGAACAACTACACACTAACACGTAAATTTATATTTGGTAAAGCACGGAATGAATGGGGTAAACCTCCTAGTTATGTTGGGGGTGGAGTAGGTATGAAGGAAGTAATACAAGAGAATACGATGAATAAGAAGACGGGGGGAGATATTACAACAACAACAACAACAACACATTTTAGTCGGGATAATGATTGGACAATACCCTGGCCATACAATACTACTTCTACTGCTGCTGCTGATATTGATGATGATAATATCGTCGACAAAGACAGGAATGACAATGGTGACACAATCACAACTACACCACTCGCCGTTACAACAAATCATCAACGATGGTTTACATTCCACATGTCAGACACCTACCAAGAGTACAATAACATCTATCAAGACTTGTTGGCTACTCAACAGCAACACCAACAACATCACCAACAGCAGCAGCAGCAAGATACTACTACGATGGGATTACATGATCCAAACATATTAGCAATGTTTGTTACCGAGTATCCATACTTTATTGAAACATTATTACAATTAGCATTGGTATTGTATTATATTAATGATCGTAATCGTGGTCATGATATATTACGTCGATGCTTGTACCTGTATGAATCGGTAATGCCGGTTTCTGTCCTACCGCCCGGAAGTAGTAGCATCAGTAGTAGTAGTAGTAATGGTACTGGTACTACTGCACAAATATTGATTGATATAAATCACAATCGATTAAATTATGGATACTTCGAAACACTCTTTCGTATTATGCAAACATCGGGTATGTCCGGGTGGTATGATACCGCGTTAGCCACTGGACGATACTTGGTATCTTTGGACCCATCCCGTGATCCAATGGGTGTGTTGTTAATCTTAGATTATTACGCGTTGGCAAGTCGTCGTCGACGTTCAGCCATTAACACCACAACGAAAGAGGTGGACGTCGGTGCTACTTTCATCGTGGATTTAGTAGAATCAAATCACATTATCATCCATCATACGGATCCATTAACAGATAGACATCATACCTGTCAATTGAGCGATATGCCAAATTGGGCATTCTCTTATGCACTTGCATTATTCCACTTGTATGAGGATAGTGTAAGAAATGATGATGATGATGATGATGATACATGGGAGAAATCACATGCTGATGCCAATGATGCATTAGTTCAAGCTTTATCTCGCTTTCCTATGGTATTGCCAAAACTGTTAGTTGCCATGGAGATTGTAGATCAGAACGGGATAGGTCAATATTCATTCCGTAGTGGTTCTAATAGCATGGATTGGTCAACTGTGCTGCCATACTTTAATGTAGAGAATAATGAATGTGCCATGAGGGAAACTGGATATCATTTGATGGATATATTTGTGAAAAGATGTTACAGGCTATGGAAAGAGACAGATATTATTCAATGGGTGTATGATTGTGCCGAGAGAGTTTGTCGGGAGTATTTGTCAACGACAAATACGGCTCAACCGCCTTGTATTTCACCCGCGTTGGCCAGATATTCACAAACCGATCCATCAGAGTATGAAGACGGATTTCGACATTTCCCTCCTGAAACAATTGGGCTAAACCCTCAAGTCCTTGCGCCCGCCATGTCAGCTGTAGAGCCCAGAGGTTCAAGAAGATTCTTCCGACGTGATCAACAGCCGCAGAATCAATTAGATACTGCCGACATGGCTATTCTACGGCACTTACTACCAGAAAATGAATTATTGGACCCCGATTCTCCATTGCTGCAATTGTATTTGCAGAGTCTGTTGCCGTGGGCTCAAGTCGAGGGAGTTCAGCCTCCTCGCTGATGACTTTTTGTTGGTTACAGTGGTATCATAGTTGTGCAAGACAACTTGTTGCATGGGTAAGACAGCGGAGGAAATTCGTTTAGTGCTATAAAGAATTGCTATTAGATAACGTTCGTTTGCGATCTATTTTGTTCAAGAGTAATTTAATTGTTCACGAAGCTGGATAAAACACCGTCGGTCGTCTCTGACAACCATTCCAAATTATAATAATGTGCTAAATTCTGCAAGATGACAATTTGTCCATAAAAAGTCCGCCGTGATATATCAAGTGTCAAGGCCGCTGAACATTCAGATGTCCTTGCCATTGCTCGAACGGCTACCTGTTGTGTTTTGGTACAGCGTAAATCCTGCAGCTGATATCGCACACACTTTTGCTGAACAATGTCGACAAGACGCCGTTCTATCTGATCAGTGTCGTAAGGAGTTCCACACCCACCGCAAAGCCATTGCTTCTGGAAATATACATGAGAACAAGCGAACATATAAATTGAACAAAAAAAAACAGACAAGAGAGGCAGTACTTACCGACGAGGACTCTTCGTCTTCAGGAGGAGTCGCACACAAATCCACATCATAGCATTCATGACACTCCATACAGTAGACGTCCGGTAAAATGAAGATGGCAGCTGGATTTTTCCATTGTGTGTCACTGGAATATTCCTGAACTCCGATTTGAGCGAAGAGACTTTTCTTCAAGTAAATGACCTCCTGCTTAACATCAGGATCCAAGTCTAGCACAACAAGTACACTTTTCACAAACTCTAGTGCGGGATTGGCGAGAGCAAGGTGCGACCCAGGCAATTGAGGGAAACTTTCAGGACCACCGCCTTCGTCAATTAGTTCTCCAACGACACGAGTCAAAAAGTGAGCAAAGTGCTTCGAGATCATTTTCTTCTTGTAGCACAGGAGTTGCTCCTGAGGTGATAGGAAAGAAGAATGTTCTTCCTCGTCATCATTTGCCTTTGCCACTGACATGGGAGAAACAGCCAAGGGTCCCTTAGACTTGAGTTCCATAAGAAGTTGTTTTCGAAATACTTCCTTAGAGAACTTGCCAATGATGGTGCGGAAATAATCTTGAGCAATATCAGTTGCAAGATATTGCATCATGTTCCAACCACAAACAACCGTTGGAACTATCGTTGAGCGATCTTCGACCCCAACTGAGTTGAAGAGCTGAGTCAACTCGCTTTCCTCCTCGTCTTCAATTTCACGCTGCTCAAAATGAATGCCCCCAAAATTGTTCTGATCGAGGAAGATGTAATGAGAATAAAAGGCGTTGGGACGTAAAGAAATCCGCCCGAGTCCTTCAGACATTTGCTTGGAGTCATCACCCCTGCCTGCTCGCTTAAGTATTGTAGAAATGACAAACTCGACATACTCTTTCGCATCATATATTTGAGACTTGTTTGTTGCGATCACTACCTTGTGAAAATTCGCCATTACAATTGTAGAGCCAAGACGCTGAAGCTCTCCTAAGAGCCTCAAAAATGTCGTTTTCATCATAGCGTGCACCACCCGATGCAATGCAGGGTCGTTTAGCAGCGTATCTGGAGAAGAAACGAGGCGGTAAATATCATGCAGCAGATCGTCGGCTATTTGGCTATTTGTTTGATATGCGTCACGAAGCCATGTTTGGATAAGCGACCGTAAGACAGGGAGCGATATCGCTGTTGACATTTCATCACCAAGGGGAGTCGCAGCGGATATAAGAGCACCTTTCGTTTCGGTATCAAAAAGTGCATTACCTTTGCTTGCAACAACAGATGCACCCGGCATGGTTACAAGAGACGAATCTGTAAGGGCGGCGATCGATAAGTCGTATATGTCGATCTCAACGCATACGCAGCGATAAGCTCCTGGCCTTTTAATAACAGGACTGACCAACGTGTCATCGTCATCCCACATATCGTTGTTATTGATATCCATCTCTGTAGGTCGAAATCCTGTTCCAGTTTTCCCAACTAGACTCAAGACATTTGATCCAAGGTCAGGCTGATTCGGCATTTCATTGGCCCAAAGCATTGCCCGACTCTTGTGCAAGTTCCTGGCATATAGCACATCGAACATGGTAGAGTTTTCATCCTGGCCAAGATTACCAGCTGGGATTTGTGCAAATCGTGCTGAGGACACACGTTTTGGGTACGAAACTACTCCCATGTGAAGATATGCCTCGAGGCAAAGCTGAACAGCCGTTGGTTCCCAATTCAAAGCAGGCAGCATTGATGTGGAGGGATTGTAGGCAGGGCCAGGAGGGAATGCCAAATGGACCAAGGGAAATGAGTTACAGCTGGGCACAAGCTTACGAAACTGTAGCTGCGGTTTGATCGTATTCGAGACAAGGATAGTTGGTCCATTGTTCGACTGTAGATACGACTTGAGAATATTATCGGCCCCAGCAAGAGCTCCAGCCTCATCCGCAATGTATGTAAGGTTTGATACGACACATGTTGATTCGGGGGAGAGGTATGCATATTCAGAGGATGTATCGCCATCATTTTCACCGTTGCATGATGCCAAATCATGCAGTTGTGCAATTATTTGCTTGAACATGCCTTCACACTGCTTGATGGTTACATTCTTTTGAACCTTTTTTCCACCAGGCTTGACTACCCAAAAATGACAGGTCGCATTCAAGGCAATAGAGCTCTTGGCGGAGACTTGGGGACGAGACAAATCTACAGACGAATCATTTACCCTCTGAGCTCGATCTCCACTACCACCATCCATGACAAACAACCCAATCAGCCCAGACTTCTTCTTTTGATTTAAGTTCTCGTAGATGAAGATTCGTCGATAGGTGAGTTGAGCATGTAAATACTCTCCTTCATTTGGTCGGGCAACTGTGGTCAGCTCAGAGATTTCGTACACCAATCCATTCTTGACCTCACCTCGATCCTTGCTGGGACGGCAAACTGAACCGAGGTGCATCATGGCACGAAGCAGCAGGGGCGTTCCCATCTCGTATACTGATTTCAACATGCGACTCATATTCGCTGGTGTAAGCTCAAGCGCTGGATCCTTGGGCCTCAGTTGTTCAATCCAATTACTCGACCGATACAAGAACTCAGGCATGCTCACTTCGTAGAGGGCACAGCATCCCTTATTGTGTGGCAAGTGCTTCTCGACACGCTTCACCATCATTGATCCAACAAGACCTTGCCGAAGCTCCACAAGACTATCGACGTAAACCGACCTAGACATTTTTATACGTATCTTTTGTAGAGATTTGTTACCAATCATCACCCATAAGAGGAATATTCCATCTGACGAGGCACCATCAGACGAAGCCAACTCTCGTATTTCAATAACGTGCCATTCATGCTGCGTCAAGGCTTCTGCCGCTCTGCGCATATATCCCTCCATAGAAGTCTTTTGCTTCTTACTAGAGGCGGAGTTATTGGCCAACATAGCACGCTCCACGGCAACGGATACCCTTCGGCGCTCCTTTCTCTGCTTACGCCAAATCTCTTTCTTCTTCTTCAGCCATAGAGGAAGGTTGTCCTTGGAGAGCTTGATTCTTGCAAGTTTGACCTCCTTCTCCTCAGAAGCATTATCAACGACAATTGTGACTTCTTCAGCAGCCACGCCATTAATGACAGTAGTGGAAGGGGATTCCTTACGCCTGCGAGTGCTATGAACAATGGGGCGACCTGGACCGACCGATTTTCGAGTGAAATCTTCAATATCAAGCACGTTCTGACTCTTCGAGATTGACGAAACGGTTGCATTTCCAGCAGCACCAAACATACTTGTGATGCTCTTCTGCTTGAATCGATCATTCATCCGCCGCACGGTAGTCTGCAGCCAGTCAGGATGGGGCACTCGTGGCACAGGATTGGGAACCTTCTGCAAAGCTGCTGGGATGGTGATAATCTTACGGATAGTATTATTAAGACGCTCTCGGTAGTAATCCCAATCGAGCACATTGCGAATGTCAAAACCTTCGCCCTGCATTTCTGGCGTCTTAAGCCATTTGCGAAGATAGTGTTTCATTACGGCAGGCTCTGCCTTCCAGATGGCCGTGGGGACGGCACGTTCAGTAACTGGTGCGCCGTGAGGGAGTTGGGATATAATGAATTTACAGTTCAGACCCTTGTCTTTGATAATTTCCGCACCTAGGAATTCGCCAAGACGTCTCGCGGTAGTCTGTGACGTTCCCTTTTGATCACCGTAATCATCCAGCTGACGACTCATATTGCGATTTTCGCTAATTAAATCAAATAGCTCATCCGTGTCAAGACTTTCCCCTCGTGTATCCAGCACATCTATCCAGTGATTGGCAATTTCTGCAACGCTATCATAACAATCGACCAATGACGATCCGTCGAGGAAACGTTCGAAGACTTGGGACTGGAATGTCTTAATCAGCTCTAGCTCCCCACGACGCTTCAGCTCGAATCCTTTAAGTTCAGCAAGGGATCCATCAAAGTTAAACACAGCGTATCGCTTCTTGAGGAGCCTACCCTCCTCCGTACTGGCAGGCAGGACCATGCATCGATAAGGACCATCCAATTCAAAGAAAATGGAACACTCTGACTTCGTTGCATACTTGCCCGTGACAGGATCCTTCAGGTCTTGATATTGATGATTGGTGAAATTTTCGTGAACATCGGCGTTAAGCATAATGCATGGGTACTCTAATCGGAAAGTTGATCCGTTATCCAATTGGAACGTGAAGATATTTGGAAAGCTACCGGGGAGGATACACCATATCCCATCAGTGTCTAATTCCAATGGACGGCCGATTTGCTCGACCAATTTTCTTGCTTGGACGATCAGGTCTGCCCCCGTCTTTGTGACGATCCCGGCCATCTCCATGGAACGCCACCGTGCACCCTTTCGCATGACATAGCCGTAGAAACTGTTCAGGATGCACTTATGCGCCACCTGCAATGAGTCGTAGACCAACGCTGTGTCCTCAGCCTCCTTCTTCTGCTGCGGAGTAGTGGCATTGCCGATTTTGCTTCCCCACACTTTCGTAAGCTTCTTGTACTCGTATCGACGATCGCGAAATTGACGGACCGTGTCGACGTAAAAGTCATTCTCTCTCATGCATACCGTGTCTGTACGAGTGATCTCCTCGGTAACTTTCGTCTTCTTGTAAGCATTCTTACTGTAAAGCTTGAGTCGATCTGATACTGCTTTGGCCTGGTCTCGGGGATTCATCTCGTGAAAGGCCCGACCGGTGCTATCACCCGTCACTGATGTCATCTCGCGTGCTAATTGATCCCTCGTTCGGTCATACTCGCCCCTCGTGGCTGGATTGTAATCCCCCCGCCACACCCACTGCATCTTACGCTTGCAATTGTTACGTGCCTGATTAAAGTCACAGGAGGCGCATGTGGCATCGTCTACTATAGCAGAGGGCTGGAGACGGTTAGTTAGGATGATGTTTGGATACATCGCCGCCACATCAATATGGTAGACATAAGGCGTTTCCATACGCTTTGGTCGATCACGTAAAAGTTCAAGCTTTAGAACGATTTCTGCTTTGATCTAAATGCGAATCAATGATGGGTGCATGCGTTAGGATTCATTTCTAGAAACATGCATATATTATTTCAGAGCAAATTTCTCACCTCATCGTAGTTTGTTATCTTACTTCGATCAATTCCACCCTCGACCTCGATAGCGAATGTCATATCTCGATCAACGTTGTTAATCAATCCCTGAAAACCCTCTGGCTTCATGTCAAACTTGTACTCAATGTCAGACCGGTATACCCCTGTCTCTAAACACTCGACCTTGCCTCCAATATAGGTCTCAGATTCCAGTAGATGTCCCTTGGGGGTAAATTTGGCCACCGGATCCATTTGCTTATTTGGACATATAATTGATTTGGTACATGCCTCAACCATCAGTAATGCCTCACACAGCGTTCCACTACCCTTACGAAGTACATCTTCTGGACCCATAGGGATGATTGTACATAGTGAGAAGATAAACATGTGCACATACTTGTCATACAGATAGTATGTTGCTACAGCGTCCGAGACTGAGTAGCTAGCCATATGTGCCGGACGTTCACGTGCATATCGGACCATATCCTCTGGATCAACCTCGACTGGGTCATAACCCAATTTATACTTGGTCACGGCCTTGAGACCCTGCGAGCCCTGTGGTAGGTAAGAGTCACGCTTCACCCAACAGAAGGCATCGAGATGTACAGCCGTCCGACCACGATACTCGGACCCTTCATCCCTTCCACCACCACCTCCATTACCATCAGTCGACGCTGCGGCATTGTAAAATCCAATCTCCCTGCGTAAATCAAGACCATACACCGCCGCTCGACGTTCAAGGAAGGGCCAATCGAAGAAATCACCATTGTACGTTACTACAATCTGTGGATTACTTCGTTCGAATTCATACAAGAAACGACGTATCAATGCCTCCTCAGTTAGTTCATTAATAACCACAAAGGGTCCAGGATACTTGGGCTTGGGTGTATATTCAAAGTTGGCAACATCTTTCCCCACAACATGTCGACTAAGTAATAAGTATCCCATCCCATCGATCATGTATGATATCATAAATATACTGTCATGATCAGCATCGGGGAATTTTAATGGTGCCTTGGTACATTCAATATCGAACGCTAATACTGTTGGATTAGCCTTGGGCAGTGTGGCACGGTCACTAATGGACACGCCCCCACTTGACAAAGGTGTTACTGTATACCAACATCCTGCACGTAAATGAAGATCGATACAAACACGTACAAGATATGGTACATCATGTTCACGCATATCAAGGAGAGATGACAATGGATCCTCAGTACGTGCAATCATTGGATCTGCTATGCTGCTGCTACCATCACCACCGCCGTCATAACTGGCATCGTACATGACAATATCATTGGACATCATGTCACCACTATGTTTTCCTCCTGCTGCTGCCGAGTTCTTCCCCGCCCTAGTTCGTTCATTATCTTTTATTACATCCGCCACCTCCTTCTTGACACGTGTTAATTGGTCAACATTATCAAATATAAGTTTAATCATTGGTCGACCACCCAATGTTTGTGACATACTCCCTAAATGATTAGGCGCATCCAAGTCCATCTTACGTATAATCTCTGCACGATTTAATCCCTTGGGTTGATAAACACGATGTAATGTGGCAAGTAATTCCTGGTAGTGAAACTGTAGGTCCTGTGCATCCTGTACACGAAGTTCATTTAACTTGGTTTGTGTCATGGAACAGGAGAGGGAAGAGGAGTCTGTAATAGTCATACTGCTGCTACTAGCGGTGCCACTTCGTGTCTTTTCCTCGGGGAGGAGATAAAAGTATGGTTCATGTAGCACCGTGGCCTTGAAACGACGTTTCTCTTCATCAATAAGGAATATTTCCACACCTGATCGTTCATTGCCACCAGCTGTAGAATTATCACCACCATTGTCCTCATCGCCATCACCACCACCACCACCATAACTCTTGCCATCATCCGTATTCCTACCACTCATGGCCGCATCCTCATTCTCATCTGCTGCCGCGGGGAGCGTCGTGGCGACCATGTTGAATACCCACCCTCGTCGACTCCCGGATGCACCCGATGGTAGTGGCAAGAGCTGCTGGGGGATGATATTGGAATAATCGACGGCATCACGGTCGCCGCTTGCTTGTTTCGACGGTGTTGGTAGGTACGATCCGCCGTCTCCAACACCATCGCCATCGTTGTTGTTATTGTTGTCATTGTCACGACGAGCCCGCTCGAGCATTGCCTCCCGTCGTCCCTTCTTGGCAATATCCGACCGCAGCGTCATCATGGCAGTATGGTCATACTCGTTAAAACCGAATTTGGCATCGAGGACACCGTCCTCTCGTCGTAGGTTGGCCATACGTTGTTTCCGCACCCGACGTGCTCGCTCGACCTTGGATGCGATACTCGCCGCGTCGGCATTGTTGGAAGAGGAGGAGGGACCGCTGGCATATCCGCGTCCTCCACCACGTCCTCCGCGACCCGATGTTTGACGTTGGTAGCGGCTGCTCATGATTTATACCGGCTGGCGCTTCGGGACTGCAACTACTTGCAACCGATTCGACGGTCCACCTCCGCCCGACAATGACGACAAAATTTTTGGCGCATTTACGTAGTACCTACCGAAGGGCACAGGATGTGATTGATCTAAAATTATTTTGTGGGAGTGTTGGCACGAGGCGACGGGTCAGTGTTCCGTTCAGTTTTCAGTGTCGTCACTCTCGAGCCGAGGTGCAGGGTCTTATTGCTGCAGTCTTGCTGCAGATTGTATATGGAGTCTAGCGGGATAGGTGGCGTGTGTTAATATCATGCAAAGCTCTACTTCCCTTACACGTCGTGAAATCAATTTGGTCGACGATGACGTGATCATGCAAACCAAGGGCATATACAGTCGCACGGCTACGACGATGGGAAATTTCGACAGAGAACAGCTCATTGGCTCAATCGAGTTAACAAATATGGGCATTATAAACAGCCACACGTTCCATGTGGTAGCGGATTATCTTACCACGGAGGATCGTTTAGATCGTGCAGTGCTAGTTCAGTCGGAAGAGCATTGGCAGGACATTCGAAACGAATTCGAATACAAACCTCTTCGGCAGCCTCTGCCAAAGAAGGTGGCCGGCGGCAGCTTTGGCGAGAATCTACTCATCTCAGGCTGCTCTTCGGACGACTTGTGCATTGGTGACAAGCTCGTGGTCGTGCGGGAGAGCAAATGCAGCACAGACGATAGTGCCGACACCCTCATGTTGCAAATCACATCACCCCGCCGGCCATGCTCCAAGGTCGATAAACAGTTTGGCGCCACCTGGGATGGATCAGGAGTACGAGCATACTGCGCCAGAAGTGGCCGTGCCGGCTTCATGGTCAGAGTGCTCACTCCGGGTATCTTACCAGTGGGTTGCCAACTGTGTGTTTGTGAGCGTCCCAATCCGCGCTGGACTCTCTACCGTGTTGCATCACTCATATACGGCATGGAGGGTGCATGCGATCAGCCGATGCACTACACCCTACCCGGCTTTACTCACGATACGACGAGTGGCGTGCAAGGCTCGGGCGGCGGTCGAGAGGCGGTCCTTGCCAAGTGGAAGGGCACGGAAGCAGAGCTACTTGAGCTTGCAAACCTGCCGGAGCTCGCGGCATACGAGTGGAAGGATGAAGTGCAGGCCATGCTCCACGCGGTGGACTCGCACTGGCAGGCCTCGTCCGCCGCAGCAGGATGGTCATGCATCGTATCATTGTGCATGGCAATGATTGCCTTCTTGAAAATCAATATCAATGAAATACTGGAATATGCACTCTCTGCAATACTTGTGTTGAGTCCAATCCAAAGAAGGAGAAACGTAAACGGGTGCAAGCATAGAGATTGAGGATGAATTTGGCACCAGTATTCCTCTAGCACAGAGAAAGGTAGATTTTGTAAGGTACACGTTCTGACGCGATTCTTAACCCAATGAAATTTGTGTATCGACTACCTATGGATTAGATTCAATTGCAACACTAAACACATTTAGTTTTGACCCTAACCCTAACCATGAACCTGTTTGTAGCACTCTCTGTAGATAATGTCACATCCAAAAGACTTTATTCTTCCGATTGTTTGCAAAATCCATTTCCACCACACTACAGAAAATAGTAAACAGGAGAGAGAAAACGAACAATAATGACACTGAACATCATGATCACGCACAAATATGCATCAAATAAGTGAGCTTTTCTTTGTCCCAACTGCGGTACTTTCCGTCAATACTGTATCCTTCGAATTTAATAATTCCCCGTCGAATATACACCCACAACTTTTCATCCATGCCAAACCACCCCGAACCTCTGCCTTATCCGACACATCAAAGCCAAGCTCCGTCAAAACAAAGTTTACCGGTACTGATGGACGATAGGCTTTACAAATACGCTGTAACGCACCCTGTCGAACAGATGGGATCATCTTATCCATTAAATAATCACCCATATTCGGTGCTACATCTTGTAGTTGAAAGAATTGATGATAATTATTATCAGCCACGGCAGCACGTACCAGTAATGCATGATAGATGCATTCATCCTCACGCTGTTGGGGCGTTAGTTCAAGCATAATTTTGAATATATCGGATGATCCACCCTCATACTTCTTATTACCAGATAAGAACACATAATATATAATCCGATATGCAATAAATTCATTCCGATTTTGTAATGCAATATCATCATCGACATTGCCCGTTGTTGTCATGTCGTCATCATCACCACATACTACTACATCGTTACCTTTATTCTTCCCTCCACCAGATTTTTTCTTGCTCACCTTCTTTTTTGTCTTACAATTTAACTCCTTCAACTTCTCACTACTACTCCCATCATTCGCACGCTTCTGTCTCCGTCTATCAATTAGATCATACAATTCCTTCAACTGTGTCTGACTTTGATTATATTCATTAATATCATCTTCCTCTAATGCCATCTTGGCATGTGTCTCATATACGTCCACGGCAAAAGCATTAATTATTCGTTGTACCGTCAAATCTTGTCGTATTGCCTTAAGCTGTGAGCAGTACCAACTATAATCACGTACTCGACCATTATGTACTCGGTCGTCACTGCCACTCTTACCTTTCTTACTATTGAGACGGTAGTAACTTTGTTTTAGTTGTAGCAAATGTTCCTCGAGTATATGCTGAGGTCGAACAAGTTCCGCCTTCGGTGGGGATGTTAATCGTAAATACTCCTTCTCTAATACTGTACATAATCCCTTCACTGTCATGCGTTCATAATCATTCTCGTCAAGCTGTTTCATTGATCCGCCAATCGTTGTCTTACCCATATACTTCTCAACATTGGCTATTGTAGTTGGTGCATTTGCGGCAGAATCAATCCCCCCTTTTCCCTGAAAACGACGTGCACGGTCAGACAGTGCTGTTTCATCGGCATTAAATCCAAGCATATTATTGTTAGTAGACGAAATGTTAGTTTTCTTCATCTTCTTCTTCTTATTCTGCTGCTGCTGTTGTTCTTTCTTGGCATACCCCAACGGTTGATCAAGTGACAATGGGACATAATCATCATCCCTCAAGGACGACGAGGATGGTCCATAGTATGAACCTCCCCCACCACCACCAATGTTGCTGTTGTTGCCACTCTTACCGAATGAAAAATCATCCACATCGTTACTCATGAATTTGCGTTTCATTCCACTTCCACTCCCAACCCCACCAAACGATGGCGATGCCTGCTCTTGCACGAACTTGTTATAAAGAGAACTCCCTACAGTTGACCCGACTCCTGGTAATACTGCTGCCGAATTTGATGAATTTGATGAAGAATTTGTTGACTTACCATTGTTATTATCCACTCCCCTCCCAATAATTGTCCTTCGAATTGCCTCCTCCTCCAACTGTTGTAGCGTTCTTGTTGTATTGCTAGCTGATGATGTTGCTGCTGCTGCTGCTGCTGTCGTATCCTCGTTGGTCATTGCCCACCTCTTCTTCTTTGTTGCAGTGGCAGGAGTGTCAGTAGTAGTAGTAGTAGTAGTAGTAGTAGTAGTAGGTGCAGCGCTAACGCCGGGACCATTATTTTCTCCCTGCTGCACTGTTAATCCACAAATACCGAACCC
>Ga0247843_1005828_pt1 | contig 16690 bp, 18 predicted proteins | sample LaCruzMarch2017__FD_192420 | JGI IMG/M metagenome (GOLD analysis project Ga0247843, IMG submission 192420) | Freshwater microbial communities from meromictic Lake La Cruz, Castile-La Mancha, Spain - LaCruzMarch2017_8m | ecosystem: Environmental > Aquatic > Freshwater > Lake | place: Spain... | reverse complement strand
TATCTGAGGAACCCACCATGCCCGAGACGACGCCGGCTTCGCCGGATCCCGCGCCGGCGCCGCCCGCGCCGCCCATCGCACCCACGCCCCAGGAGAACCCCGTGGCCACCACCGCCCCGCCTGAGCCCACGCGCGCTGCCCCGCCTGCACCCGACCTCGACGCCATCCGTGCCGATGCGGAGCGCGCCGCCGTCGAGCGCATCGCAGGTTACGAGCCGGTGCTGGCCGCCGCCCGCGGCCTGGTCACCGGCGACATGCTCGACACCATGCGCGAGGCCGCTATCCGCGACCGCGTCTCCCCGGAGGTGCTGCGCGGGCGGCTGTGGGACACCTTCACAAGCGGCGCTGCTCGCCCCTCCCTGCCGGCCCGCCCCGAGACGGGTCCGGGCAACGACGATCCGGCGCAACTCCTCGACGCCATGGCCGAGGCGCTCGCTGCGCGTTCCATGCCGGGCTACCAGCCGCCCAGCGGTGGCCCCGGCGCCGGCCGCCATGTGGAATTCATGGGGTGGCGCCCCTCCGACATGATCGGCCACCTGCTCCGCGCGAAGGGCGATCCTAACCCGCCGCGCAATCCGACCATCCTCGCCGAGCGCGCCTTCCATACCACCAGCGACTTCCCGGCTCTGCTCTCGGCCGCGGCCAACAAGATGCTGCTGGCGGCCTATGCGCCGGCCGCACCCACCTATCGGACGCTGTTCCTTCGCCGAGACTTCCGCGACTTCAAGCCGCACCGCCACCTGCGCGTCGGCGACTTCCCGACGCTGCTGCCGCTGTCGGAGAATGGCGAGGTCCAGGCCGGCACCATGTCCGAGAGCCAGGAGCTCATCTTCCTGCAGACTTTTGCGCGGCGCATTCGCGTCACGCGGCAGATGCTGGTGAACGACGACCTCGGCGCCTTCACCGACTTCGCCTCCATGATCGGCCGGCGCGTCGCCGACTTCGAGAACGCCACGGCCTATGCGCTCGTGAACAGCGCCAGTGGGGACGGCCCGACGCTCACCACCGGCGCGGCCGCGGTGTTCGGCACGGCGGCCGCACGCGCGAACAAGGCGGGTGCCGGCACCGTGCTGGACCTGCCGAACCTCGCCGTGGGTCGTGCAGCGGTGATGCGCCAGAAGACCCTCGACGGGCTGCCCATCGCGGTCGGTGCGCAGATGCGGCTGCTGGTGGGGCCGAACCAGGAACTCGCGGCGCGGCAGCTCACCGTCTCGGTGCAGCCCACGCAGACCAGCAACGCCAACGTCTATGCCGGCTTCGTGCAGCCGCTGGTGGAGCCGCTCATCCCGGCGAACCGCTGGTACCTCTTCTCGGACCCGATGGCGGCCCCGGTCTACGTCTACGGCTACCTCAACGGTGCCGAGGGGCCGCAGGTCACCACCGGCAATGTCCAGGGCGTGGACGGTGTCGAGGTCTCGGTGATCTTCGACTTTGGCGTGGGCGCCATCGATTGGCGCGGCGCTTGGTTCAATCCGGGCACCTGATCCCGGCTCCTCCCTTCCACCGTGAACCCATGCAGAGGGCGTCCTTCGGGACGCCTTCTGCGTTTCTGGAGACATCATCCCCATGCGCAACTATGTGCAGCCCGGCGACAGCCTCGCTCTCGCCGTCCCCTACGCCGGCGGCGTCACTTCCGGCCAGGGCGTCCTGGTCGGCGCGTTGTTCGGCGTGGCCGCCGTCGATGGCGTGCAGAACGCCGTCATCGAATGCCAGACCAAGGGCGTCTTCGACATCACCAAGGAGCCGGCGCTAGCGATCACCGCGGGTGCGCGGCTGTTCTGGGACAACACCAACCGGCGCCTCACCACCACCGTCACCGGCAACTTCCAGGTGGGGATGGCCACGGTGGCGGCGCTTGCCGCGGACACCACCGTCCGCGCCGTGCTGCTGCGCGTTCCGGCGTCCGGCACATGATGGGTCCCGCGATGCCGCTCACGCCCTTTCGCACCGGCCCGCACGTCGAACCCGATCGGAGAATTGACCCATGACCTACCTCCTCGCGCGGCTGCGCGAGCAGGGCACGCATACCGGCGTCGCCCTGCTCGCCGCCATCATCCTGCTGGCGCACCTCGCCGGCATCGACCTGCGCAACCTCGCCGACAGTGCGGTCGGCATCGCCACCGCAATCGGGGCGCTGGCCGCCGCCGCCAAAACCGTGCTGCCAGATGCGCCGCAGGCCCGCGCCGCATCCTCCAGCGCCTTGAGATCGAGCGCCAGCAGCACGGCCAGCACGGCGCGCACCATGAAGGGCAGGCAGAAGACGATGTGGCCGACCAGGATGAACAGCCAGGACGACCGCAGGTCGCCCGCCGCGCCATAGGCCAGAATCAGCCCGAGCGCCGTGGCAAGCCCCGGCACGGCGACCGGCATCACCAGCGCTTCCTCCACAAGGCGCGCGGTGACGCCTGCATGCCGCGCCAGCACATAGGCGGCGGGGATGCCGAGCAGCAGGCTCGCCGCCAGGGTCGCCAGTGCGATCTGCAGCGACAGCAGGACCGTGCCGCCGTAATTCGCCCAGACCTCCAGCACCCAACGGGTGGTCAGCCCGCTCGACAGGCCGATGAACTGGTTGGCTGTCACGCCCGCCACCACCGAAGCGAGGACCGGCAGGATGAGGAAGGCTGAGATGAGCAAGGTGAATCCAAGCCCGGTCCAGAAGCCGAGGCCACGCCTCATGCCGCCGCACCTCCGCTCGCGCCACGCGCCAAGGCCAGCACGGCCCAGGTGGCCAACCCCAGGATGAAGGACAGCGCCGCCGCGACCGCAAGGTTCGCCTGCAGGGTGAACTCCGTGTAGATGACCATGGGCAGCACATCGATGCGCGAGGCCAGCGCGAAGGCGGTGCCGAAGGCGCCGGTGGCCGTGGCGAAGCAGATCGCGCCCGCCGCCGTCAGCGCCGGCGCCAGCCCAGGCAGCAGGACGTCGCGCAGGACGCCGAAGGATGACGCGCCGAGCGAACGCGCGGCCTCCTCCAGCCGAGGGTCGAGCTTCTCGGCCGCGGCCATGACCGTCAGCAGCGTGCGCGGGATCGAGAAATACACATAGCCCAGCAATAGCCCGGCCAGCGAATAGGCGAAGACGATGCGCTCGCCCCCCAGGGCCATCGAGACCTCCGCCACCAGCCCCTGCCGCCCCGCGAGCATGATGACGAGATAGCCGACCACGACGCCGGGGAAGGCGAGCGGCAGGGTGAGCAGGGCCAGCAGCGTCGCCCGCCCGCGAAACCGCGCCCGCGCCAGGAACAGCCCGACGGCGGTCGCGATGACGAGCGTGATCGCGGTGGTCGCCGCCGCGACCAGAAGGGTCGAGCCGAGGCTGCGCAGATAGCGGGGCTCGGCCAGGATCGTGGCATAGCCCCCGGCGCCGCCGGCCACCGCAAGCTGGCCGAGCGGCACCAGGAAGAAAGCCAGGAAGACCGCCAGCGCGGGCGCGATGAGCAGCGCCGCGCGCAGGCGGTCCGGCATCAGCCGATCTCGCGCTGGTAGCGGTCGGACAGCGCGCGCACCGCGCCCGCCAGACGGCGGACATCGAGCGGCGCGGCGCGGGCGTAATCCGCCGCCGGCAGGAAGCGCGCCTGGGCGGCTTCGGGCATCAGCTCCGGGAAGACCGGGCGCAGGAAGGCGCCGGCCCAATGCCGCTGGCCTTCGTCGGACAGCAGGAAGTCCAGCATGCGACGGCCGTTATCAGGGTTGGGCCCGTTGGCGACGAGGCCCATGACATAGGGCAGCGTCTGCGTGCCTTCCGCCGGGATCACGAAGCGGGTCGGCGCGCCGTCGCTGTACTGCGCGCGATAGGCGTTGAAATCGTAGTCGAGCAGGATGGGGATCTCGCCCGACAGCACGCGCGCATAGGCGGTCTGCTTCGGCACGATGGGCTGGTTGGCCTGCAGGCGCCGGAAGAACGCCATGGCCGGGTCGAAATTCTCGTAAGTCCCGCCAAGCGCCAGGTTGACAGCGACCACGCCCACCTGGCCAACCGCCGCCGAGGTCGGGTCGAGATAGCCGACCATCCCGCGATAGGCGGGGTTCAGCAGGTCGTTCCAGCTCTGCGGCACCGGCCGGTTGCCGAGCGCGCGGGTGTTCACGAACAGGCCGAGCGTGCCGGAGTGGATGGTGAACCAGTAGCCTTCCTCATCCTTCAGCCCGGCCGGGATCCGGTCGAACCGGGCCGGCTTGTAGGGCGCGAGCACCCCGGCCTGGCGGGCCTGCGGGCCCACCTGGCCGCCGAGATAGACGACATCCGCCACGGGGCGCGCGCGCTCCGCGATCAAGGCGGCCAGGGCCTGGCCAGAATTCTTGTTGTCGGGCGGCACGGTCAGGCTGATCCGGCTCTGCAGCAGCCGCAGCATCCCGCCCCAATCCGCCCATTCCGGCGGGCAGTTGTAGCAGGTGGCGCGCGCGGCCTGCGCGGCGGCGGGGCTGGCCGCAAGGCCGGCGGCGAGGCCGGACAGCATCAACTGGCGACGGTTCATGCGCGTATCTCCGTGCGGTTTCGAATCAGCCCTCGGCCTCGGGCAGGCTGTAGAGGCCGGGAATCTTGGTGATGTCGTGGAGCGCGAGCCCATCCAGCGTCAGCAGCCGGCTGGCATGCGTCCCATCCGGATGAAGCAGATGCTCCACCGCCCCGAGCAGCTTGCTGCCGAGGCTCGGCTGTTGTTCCTCGCCCACGATGAAGGAGATGGCGGGCGCCCAGATCTGGCGCAGCCCGGACGGCGCATGGTCGCGCCATTGGTGGATATGGCCGGAGGCGACGAAGCGCGGCGCCGTGGACCCGAAGGCGCCCAGCAAGGCATCGCGGGCCGGTTGCAGGACGGACCAGTAGTTCAGATCGGTTTCGTCGAGGCGGTGCTGGCAAAGCGGCTTGTGCAGGAACAGGGCCAGAGCCCGCCCATCTGCGCCAGCCACGGCGCCGGTCAATGCATCTGCCTGCGCGGCCTCCTCCGCCAGTCCGCTGCCCAGGCTTTGCGTATTGAGCCCGATCAAGCGCCAGCCCGGCACGTCCTGCACAAAATGGTCCGGACCAAGGACCGCATGCCAGCGCGCCAGCCGCTCGGCGCTGGTCACCTGAGAGGTCTTCAGCGCCGCGAAATCCCCGACATCGTGGTTGCCAGGAATGACGAGGCACCGTGCGGGCAGGCGGGCGAGCTGTTCGGCGGCGAAGCGAAGGTCTTCCTCCCTGTCCGCCCCATCGAGCGACAGGTCGCCGCTACAGATGATCAGGTCCGGCGGGTCGGCATGAAGCCAGGCGTGCATGGTGTCGAAATTGGCCTGGAACAGCGGCTTCCGGGCCGAGAGATGGGTGTCGCTGATCTGAACGACCCGGAGCGTCATGCCAAGCTTCGATTCCCTCGACCCTCATCGCTGGATGCAGCGGATGGAGCGTGATGTCCGGGCTCGTCGGCCGCCCCGGTGTCGAGGCGCTGTAGAGTGCCGCCACGCTTCAGCGGAATGACATGAGCATGAATGTTTGAAGAAGCCGCCTCGGCACCGCATCGTGCAGTGTCTCATCGAGTGACGGGCCCGATCAGCCGCCGGCGTAGAATCCGCGACAGCGCATCGATGCAGGCAACGGTGATCAGCACCATGATGACGATCAGCGCCACCTCCCGCCACGCATTGATCATCATGCGGTCCATCAGGAAGAAGCCGATCCCGCCCGCCCCCACCACGCCAAGGATCGTCGCCGAACGGACATTGGACTCAAGGAAGTAGAGGCTGTTGCCCAGCAGCACGGGCATGACCTGCGGGAGGATGCCGAACCCGATCGTCTGGGTCCGGCCAGCCCCGGTGGCGCGCACGCCCTTCACCTGCTCGCGGTCGGTGTTCTCGATGGCTTCCGCATACAGCTTGGTCAGCACGCCCGTGTCATTGATCGCGATCGCGAGGATGCCCGCGAAGGGCCCGAGCCCGACCACGCTGACGAAGAAGATCGCCCAGACGAGGCTGTCGATGCCGCGGACCACATCGCTCGACCGCCGCACGAGCAGCCGCACCGGCCCGACCGGCATGATGTTGCGGGCGCCCATCAGCGCGAGCGGTACCGCCAGCAGGGAGGCGACCAGGGTGCCAAGGAAGGCCATGGCCAGCGTCTCGCCGATGGCGCGTACATAGTCCCAGACATGTTCGGTGATCGCGGGCGGCATCATCAGCATGAACACCCGGCCGAGCTGCCCGATGCCGTCGATCAGCCGGCCTGGCGTCACCTCCAGCGCATGCAGGCCCCAGAAGAACAGCCCAAGCCCGATCATCGTCGCCATCGCGCGCCGCCACAATGCCAGGCCGCGCGGCGGGTAGAGGTCCGGCCGGCGGTGCCGCCAGCGCGTGGGAGCTGGGCCGCTCACAGCGCGCGCAACCCGTCGCGCCCGATGAGCAGGCCGCGGAGCCAGCCGCAGAGCGCGTCGATCAGCATGACAGCCGCGATCAGCATGAGCGCGATGGCGGAGATATCGGTGTGATCGAAATTCTTGATGGCCCGGTAGAGTTCCTGCCCGATACCGCCCGCGCCGACGAAGCCCAGGATCGAAGCGGCGCGGACATTGATCTCGAGCCGCATGAGACCGTAGGAGAGGTAGTCGGGCGCCAGCTGCGGCGTTGCGCCATAGACCATGGTCTGCGCCCAGTTCGCGCCGGTGGCGCGCACGCCGCGCAGCGGCTCCGGATCGGCGTTCTCGGCCACGTCGCCGAACAGCTTCCCGAGCGCGCCGAAGGAATGCAGCCCGATCGCCAGCACGCCGGCGAGCGGGCCGATGCCGAAGGCGAAGACGAACAGCACGGCGAAGACGAGCTCCGGGATCGTGCGCGCCAGTTCCAGCGTGCGCCGCGCGGCAACCCCGACCCAGGGCGCCGGCGTCAGGTTGCGGGCAGCGAGGAAGGAGAACACATAGGCCAGCGCCGCGCCGAAGAGCGTGGCATAGATCGCGATCAGCACCGTCTGCCAGAGCGCGGCCAGCCATTGCCAGCCATTCCAGTACCAGTAGGCAAGGTCGTCCCACAGCGTCGCCCAGGCCAGTTCCGGCACCATGCGGCCGAAGTAGGAACCGAAGCGCGGCAGCCTCTCCCAGAGCAGCGCGAGATTCACTTCGCCGAGCCAGGCCGATACCGCGATGAGCAGCGCCAGCAGCGCGGCGCCCGTGAGCCATTGCAGACGCCGCGCGCGCCGATGCGCGCCCCAGGCCTTTGCGAAACGAGCGCGTGGCGCAGGGTCGGGCAGGGAGCCGGCTGCCAGGCTGCCGTCGACCACGCTCAATGCGCCTCGGTCAAGGCTGCGGCGCTGCCGTAAATGCCGAGCAGGGTCGCCTCGTCGAGCCCATCGACCGGGCCGTCATAGACAACCCTCCCGGCGGACAGCGCAATGGCACGATCGCACCAGGAACGGGCAAGCGGCACCGAATGCAGGTTGCACAGCACGGTGATGCCACGTTCACGGTTGATGCGGCGAAGCGCCTCCATGACCGCCTGGGAGTTCACGGGATCGAGGCTGGCCACCGGCTCATCCGCCAGGATCAGCCGCGGTTCCTGCACCAGGGCGCGGGCGATCGCGACGCGTTGCTGCTGACCGCCGGACAGCTGGTCCGCCCGCTTCAGCGCATGACCATCCATGTCGAGGCCTGCGAGCGCGTCGATGGCGATGTCGCGCTCATGGTCGGAGAAGACACCGAAGAGCTTGGGCAGGCGTGGCGCGTGGTTCAGCCGTCCGGTCAGCACATTCGTCAGCACCGAGAGGCGGCCGACGAGATTGAAGCGCTGGAAGATCATCGCGCTCTGTCGACGCCAGGCGAGTAATTCGGCGCCGCGGAGGCGCGCGATATCCCGGCCGTGGTACAGGATCTCGCCCTCGCTCGGGTCGATCAGGCGATTGATCATGTTCAGCAGCGTGGACTTACCGGCGCCGGAACGCCCCAGTACCGCGACCATCTCGCCATCCGCCACCGCCACGGACACGCGGTCCACGGCGGTGGCTTCCCCGAAGCGGCGGGTCAGCCCCCGCAGTTCGAGCACCTGATCAGCGCCGGCGGCGCTCGGCCTGGCGCAGGGCGATGAAAGGCTCATAGGCCTCATGTGAGATCAGGCCGAACCCGCCGAAGACGTTCCGGCTGACCGTCTCCCAAGCCTGCGGATCGCTCCAGCGCATGTTGATAAGGCACTCGCTCATCTTCGCGCGCATCGGCGCGGGGTAGCTCAGGCGCGTGGTGAAGGGCGCGTTGGGGATCTGCGGGCTCTCGTGGATGAACCGAATATCCTCGAGCTTGATGGTGCCGGACCCCGCGGCGCGGATATGCGCGCCCGACTGCGGCGAGTAGTACCAGCCCGTCGTCGCGTCGATGCGGCCCTGCACCACCGACACCATCCCGTTGTCATGGGAGCCGGTCTGCACCAGGCGGCTGAAGAAGTTGGTCTGCCCGCGCTCATCCACCCAGCCGCGCTCGCGGAAGAACTGCATGGGCAGCACATAGCCGGAGGTCGAGGTGGGCGTCGCCCAGCCCAGCGACCTGCCGCGCAGATCCTCAAGCGTGCGGATCGGGCTATCGGCGCGGACGATGATGTTCCACTTGTAGCCCATGTCGCCCTGCGGGGAGACATCCACGGCCACGGGCGTGACATCGCCGCGCGTCAGGTCCCACAGAATTGCGTATTGCGCGGGGCCGTACCAGGCGAGGTGGACATCCCCCTGGACCATCGCTTCGATCATCGCGGAGTAGTCGTTGCTGACGCGGATGGTGACCCGCTCGATCCCCAGGCAGCGCTGCAGATAGGGCGCCATCGGCGCCCAACGCAGATTGCCATCCTGCTGGTTTTCGCCGGAAGCGACGCCGAATGTGATGTGGCGGAACTGCTGCCGCCAATCCTGGGCTGGGGCTGGCGCCTGGGCCAGCGCCGCACCGGTCAGGCCGACGGAGAACGCAACAGCAGCGAGAGAGAGTTTCATGGCAAAGCCCCGGGCGCGTGATCGGAAGCCTCGGGGTACCGTTTCCCCGTGAAGGGCCGATGACCCTGGTGTGACTCTCCCGTTAAACTCACGCCGTGTCGCGCTGGGTTCGGCTGGGCGCGCAGGGATGGCTGAAGACGCCGCAACCAGCCGATGGCTGGCCTTCCCGCCCCGCTGTAGCCCCGGAAAGGCCTATCCAGCATCCCTGAATCGGGCGAGCTTGCCTGGCAGCATCCGGCCACATACGGTCCAACCATCGGCGGATGGCCCGCCGGGATTGGCAGCCGCCATGGCATCGCCGCCCAGCCGATGGAGCGAGCCTCTTGCCTCGATTAGCGCGCCTTCTGCTGACCAACGATGACGGGATCGACGCGCCCGGCCTGGCGGTTCTGGAGCGCGTGGCCGCGACGTTGAGCCACGAGGTCTGGGTCGTTGCGCCCGCGCAGGACCAGAGCGGGACCTCGCATGCGATCACCCTGCATGCGCCGCTGCGGCTGGCGCGATTGGGCGAGAGGCGCTTCGCCGTCATGGGGACGCCGGGCGACTGCGCCGTGATGGCGATGCGACATCTGATGAGAGAGGCTCCGCCTGACCTTGTCCTGTCCGGCGTCAACCGCGGCGCCAACCTTGGGATCGATACCGTCTTCTCCGGCACTGTGGGCGCGGCCATGACCGGGATGATGCTGGGTGTTCCGTCTATCGCGCTCAGCCAGGCCTTCACGGACCCGAATGCCGTGCGGTGGGATACCGCTGAACGTCACGCAGGCGCTGTCATCGAGCGACTCTTGCCGCTGGTTGCGGGGATGCCCGCATGCCTCAACGTCAATTTTCCCGACACGCCCCCGGACCTTGCCGGCCCACTTACCCTGACACGCCAGGGCGTGGGGTCGGTGCAGGGGATCGAGGTCGACTCCCGGAGCGACCTGCGCGGCGGCAGCTATCATTGGCTCCATTTCCGCCGTGGCCCGCGGGACAATCCTCCGGATGCCGAAAGCGTTGGTATCGCGCGTGGGCGAATCACCGTGACACCGCTGGGCTTCGAGCGCACGGACGACGCGCTGCTTGCCGTCATGGCGGCTACGACGGGCGCCAACTTGCCGGAGTGAGGCGCCGCGAAGGCGCGCCCCTGGGTACGCCGCTTCGAGCTCGCCGGCGCGAAGGTGACCACGCCGAGGCACCAACGGTCCGGCACGGCGCGGATGGGAAGCCGGCGGTCGGGCGCCACGTCCTCGGCGCCAGGCACCGATGTGGATTCTTCGCCATGCCTCGGTCAGATCTCCGCAATTTTCACATTTCTGCAACAGACACTATTGTGTTGCTTGTGTAGGGGCCGGGCGTCCCACGAACAGAGGAGGACGCGATGTTCCGACGTCTTGTGACGCTTGGCATCCTGGCCGCGCTGGCCGCTGCCCCCATCCCGGCTCGCGCCCAGGCGCAGGACTGCCCGCGCGGTGCGCTCGACGCGCGCTATTGCGACCGCGACGGCGACCTGGTGGCCGACGCGCCGACGAACCCGCGCGAGCTGGTGGACCCGCCGGTCCTGATCTTCGCCTACACGCCGGTCGAGGATCCCGCCGTCTATCGCCGCGTCTGGGAAGGCTTCATGGACCACCTGGCGCGCGAGACCGGCAAGCGCGTGCAGTTCTTCTCGGTGCAGTCGAACGCCGCGCAGATCGAGGCGATGCGCGCAGGCCGCCTGCACATTGCGGGCTTCAACACCGGCTCCAACCCGCTCGCGGTCAACTGCGCCGGCTTCGTGCCCTTCGCGATGATGGCCAGCCGCGATAATGCCTTCGGCTACGAGATGGAGATCATCGTCCCGGCCAACAGCCCGGCGCAGCGCATCGAGGATCTGCGCGGCCGCACCATCGCCTTCACGTCCGAGACCTCGAACTCCGGCTTCAAGGCGCCGTCCGCCCTGCTGGAGAGCCAGTTCGGCATGGTGGCCGGGCGCGACTTCCGCACCGCCTTCTCCGGCCGTCACGACAACAGCATCATCGGCGTCGCGAACCGCGACTACGACGCTGGCGCGATCGCCAATTCCGTGCTCGCCCGGATGATCGCGCGCAACGCGGTCCGGCAGGACCAGATCCGCACGATCTACCGCAGCCAGACCTTCCCGACGACGGGCTATGGTCATGCGCACAACCTGCGCCCCGAACTCGCCGAGCGGATCCGCAACGCCTTCTTCTCCTTCAACTGGGAAGGCAGCGCCCTGCTGGAGGAGTTCCGCAAGAGCCAGCCGCCGCAGGAGAAGTTCATGCCGATCACCTACCGCCAGCACTGGGAAGTGATCCGCCAGATCGACCAGGCGATGAACGTCTCCTACGCGTGCCGATAAGCGGAAGGGGCGCCGGCCATGCGCGGTGACGAGGCCGGCAGCGGCGCCCTGCTGCGCATCGAGGGGCTGACCAAGCGCTACCCCACCGGCGATCTGGCGCTGGACGGCGTGGACCTCGCCGTCCCGCCGGGGCAGGTGATGGCGCTGATCGGCCCCTCGGGCGCTGGCAAGTCCACGCTCATACGTTGCGTCAATCGCCTGGTGGAGCCGACGGCCGGGCGCATCGCGCTGGATGGCCAGGAGATCACCCGCCTCGGCGCCGGCGCGCTGCGGCAGGCCCGCCGTCGCATGGGCATGATCTTTCAGGAATACGCGCTGGTAGAGCGGCTGACGGTGATGGAGAACGTCCTCTCCGGCCGGCTTGGCTATACCGGCTTCTGGGCGTCCTGGTTCCGTCGCTTCCCCCGCCGGGACATCGAGACCGCGTTCCGCCTGCTGGACCGCGTCGGCCTCGCCCACATGGCCGACAAGCGCGCGGACGCGCTCTCGGGCGGCCAGCGCCAGCGCGTCGGCATCCTCCGCGCGCTGATGCAGGAACCGGCACTGCTGCTGGTGGACGAGCCGACCGCGAGCCTCGATCCCAAGACCAGCCGCCAGATCATGCGCCTGCTGGTGGAACTGTGCGAGGAACGCGGGCTGGCGGCGATCATCAACATCCATGACGTGGCGCTCGCCCAGCAATTCGCCCGCCGCATCGTCGGGCTGCGGGCCGGGCAGATCGTCTTCGACGGCACGGCCGAAACGCTGGGTCCGGCGGCGCTGACCGCCATCTACGGCGAGGAGGACTGGTCGCGCACCATCCGCCAGGTCGATGAGGATGAGACGGAGGACGCCGAGGCGTGAGCGCAGGCCTCGCCCCGGTCTTCGATGCCGCCGCCGCCGCCCGCGCCTGGCGGCCGCCGCCGCTCGTCGCCACCCCCTGGCTGCGCTGGGCCATCTATCTCGGCGCGCTGGCCTATGCGGTGCTCGCCGTCGGCACGCTGGAGATCAACTGGGCCCGTGCGGCGGAGGGGTTCGAGCGGGGGTTGCGCTTCCTCGGCGGCTTCTTCCCCCCCGACTTCGTCTCCAAGCGGGACGACATCCTGGAAGGGCTGATGGAGAGCCTGACGATGACGGTCGTCTCGACCGTCATCGGCATCGCGTTGTCCATCCCAGTCGCGCTCGGCGCCTCGCGCAACCTCGCACCGCTCCCGGTCTACCTGCTCTGCCGCGGCATCATCGCCATCAGCCGCACCTTCCAGGAGATCATCATCGCCATCGTCTTCGTCGCCATGGTCGGCTTCGGGCCGCTGGCGGGGATGCTGACCCTGTCCTTCGCGACCATCGGCTTCATGGCCAAGCTGCTGGCCGAGGATATCGAGGACATCGAGGCCAGCCAGGCCGAGGCGGTGCGCGCCACCGGCTCATCCTGGTTCCAGCTGCTGGCCTGGGGGATCCTGCCGCAGGTCAAGCCACGGCTGATCGGGCTTTCGGTCTACCGGCTCGACATCAATTTCCGGGAAAGCGCCGTGCTGGGCCTGGTGGGCGCGGGCGGCATCGGCGACACGCTGAACACCGCCTTCGACCGCTATGAATTCGACACCGCGGCGGCGGTGCTGATCATCATCATCGCGATCGTGCTGGTCTGCGAATACAGCAGCGGCTGGATCCGCCGGAAGGTGCAGTGATGGCGGTGGCGACGGGCGCGGATGGCGCACGGGCGTGGCGGCGGCGGACGCCGCGCGGCGACCTGTTGGCCTGGGCGGGGTGGCTCGCGGCGGTCGCGCTCACCCTTGCCTGCTTCCAGTACATCTCGGAGCGCACCATCTGGGCTTTCGTCTGGGACGCGCCGGCGCAAGGCGCGGACCTTGTCGGGCGCATGTTCCCGCCGCGTTGGTCCTATGCCGACCAGCTCTGGAAGCCGCTCTGGGACACCATCAACATCGCGACCATGGGCACCGCGCTGGCAGTGCTGCTTGGCGTCCCGCTGGCCTTCCTGGCCGCACACAACACCACGCCGAGCCGCCTGCTGGTCCGGCCCGCGGCACTGTTCGTGATCGTCGCCAGCCGTTCCATCAACTCGCTGATCTGGGCGCTGGTGCTGGTGATCGTGCTCGGCCCGGGGATGCTGGCCGGCATCCTCGCGATCGCGCTGCGCTCGATCGGCTTCATCGCCAAGCTGCTCTACGAGGCGATCGAGGAGATCGACGCGACGCAGGTGGAGGCCGTGAACGCGACGGGCGCGTCCGGGCCGCAGGTGCTGGCCTGGGGCATCGTGCCGCAGGTGATGCCGGCCTTCGCGGGCATCACCGTCTTCCGCTGGGACATCAACATCCGGGAGGCGACGGTGCTCGGCCTGGTCGGCGCGGGCGGCATCGGGATGCAGCTGCAGTCCTCGATCAACGTCCTGGCCTGGCCGCAGGTGACGATGATCTTCCTGCTGATCCTCGGCACCGTGCTGGTCAGCGAGTGGCTCTCCGCGCGGGTGCGCCACGCCATCATCTAGGGCAACTCATGCCCGATCGTCCGATTGCGACCTTTGCGCGCGGAGGCCCCGATGACCCGCTGCTGTCCGAGGCCCCGCGCCGCTTCGACCGAGGGGAGGCGTAACCCGCCCGCCGAAACGCGGATCCCGGACGCGGGCAGGCCGGGCCGCCGCCACGGCTGTCGCGGCTGACGCGGTCCATGTCTCTCGACCCGCGTACCGCCTCCGTGCCACCGCGGGGCGGCCCCCGCCTGCTTCCGGTCGTCCTCGCGCTCGGCGCGACGCAGGTGATCGGCTACGGCACGCTGTACTACGCCTACGCCATCCTGGCGCCCGCCATCGCGGGGGAGTTCGGCACCTCGCTCACCTCGCTTTACGCCATCTTCTCGGTCGGGCTGCTCGCCGGCGGGCTCGTCGCACCGCAATTCGGTGCCTGGATGGATCGCTACGGCGCGCCGCGCATCATGGCCGCCGGAAGCCTCGTCATGGCGATCCTGGTCGGCGGCCTCGCCGCCGCGCCCACCCTTTGGACCTTCGGCGCCTGCGTCATCGCCATCGAGGTGGTCGGCATCGCCGTGCTGTACGATGCCGCCTTCGCGACGCTGGCCGCCCTCGGCCGGGCGGAGGCCCGGCGGGCCATCACGCATCTCACGCTGATCGCGGGCTTCGCCTCCACCATCTTCTGGCCGCTGACGGGCTGGCTGGTGGAGGTGCTCGGCTGGCGGGGACCTATGCGGCCTTTGCCGCGCTGCACCTGCTGGTCGCGCTGCCGCTGCATGCCTGGATCGCGGCGCGGCCACGCGGAGAGCCACTTGGCGGCACCGGGCGCGAGGCGCGGCAGGAATTCGGCCCACCCCTGGCCGATGGGGTGGCGCGCATGGCCTTCTGGGCCATCGCGGTCAGCTTCGCGCTGAGCGGGGTGTTGTCATCTGCCCTCGCGGTCCACCTTGTGCCGGTGCTGCAGGCGCTCGACCTCGGCGGTGCCGCCTACCTCGTCGCCATGCTGATGGGGCCGGCGCAGGTCCTGGTCCGGCTGGTGGATGCGCTGTTCTGGCGGGCGCTGCATCCGCTGACGGTCGCCCTGGTGTCCGCCACGGCGTTGCCGGCCGCGATTTTCATGCTTCTGTTGCCGGTCGATCCGGTGGCCGCTGGTGCCGTGTTCGCGGTGCTGTTCGGGCTCGGGCAGGGTCTGTCGAGCATCGTGCGCGGCAGCGTCCCGCTCGCCCTGTTCGGCGCGGCGGGCTATGGCGTGCGCCTTGGCCGGCTCGCCGCGATCCGTACCGTGCTGGGCGCGGGCGCGCCCTTCCTGTTCGCGGCCGGGCTGGAGAGCGCCGGCCCAACCACCGCGCTGGTCACCGCGCTGCTGGTCGGCATCGTCGCGCTGGTTCCGCTCGGGCTGCTGCACCGCCACATCGTGCCGCCACGGCGATGAGCGGTCTGGGGGCAGCGAAGGCTGCGCAACGTGCCGGTTGTGGCCCAGCTTGCCTCGCGCCAAAGGCCTCCTGTTGCGGGCGGGGGGATCGGCGCGGGGCAGGATCACGCCAGGTTCGGGCGGCCTAGAGCACGCTGCGTTCACTTGAACGCAGCTCGTGCTCTAGAAGTCATTGAATCTAGAGCAATCTGCGTTCAGATGTTTCCATCTGAACGCAGATTGCTCTAGGGGCCAGAGCGCGGAAGAGCCCTGGCTGGCGCTCGGCTTCGGCGTGGTCGCCCAATAGGGGCGCTGCGGCCTCTGCTACGCCAACCGGAAGCCTGAACCCCGAAAAAATTTCGGTTCCTCAGCTTCGCCCGGTATGCCAGCCCCTGCGCCTACCTGGCGCCGGCGATGACTCGCATCCGGTCGCACCTCCTCCGCCAGTTCCCATACGAGCCGTGCTCTCCGCCTGACCGACAGCCGCGCTGAGTGGCAGGTTTCCTGGGGTTTGCGGGGCAGACCTGTTGACTGGCCTGGCGCGGAGAAGCCCGAAAATCGCTCTCCGGAGGCCAATTCTCTCCGGACCTGCTGACTTGGCCGTTTTAGTACGGAACTCAAAAACCCAGATAAAAGGCCGGTTTCAGCGCCGTCGGCACTTGCCGTGGTTCGAACCCCACTTGCCCGAAATCCGTACTTCGAGAGCGAACACTTTGGTACGCAGACGCTACTCAATGCGCACACTCGCCGCGCCTCAGAGCGGTCCGGTATCGCTTTCTTGGGAAATGCACCTCCGCGTTACCAGCCCCGCGGTCTTCCCGCCGCCGAAGGATACCGCGTGATGGACATCCCGCGCGCAGTTGTCCCTGGTCGAAGCAAGGCTATCGACTTCCGCATCGCTTGGATGCCAATGTGAATCCTGCCACGTAAATTAGAGGACACTCTTCGTGGGGGCGTAGCTGGACCTTTCGCGCACGCGCCCAAACCCTGGAGTCCCTTGCGTAATTCGGCGGAGGTTTGGGCAGTTGCGACGCAACGATGATGACTGTGCCAAGGCGAATGAGATCGCCGGAGCGATCGTCGTGTCCTTTCACTCTTCCTGGCAGCAAAAGATACGAAGAAGCGCATTCTCAGTTGTGTTGCGTAAGCGAATCCCAACCGCCACGCACCCTCAGCGGATGTACCTGCACGTAAATTCACCGATCGGAGCGATTTGCGCTCGGGCGCAGATAAAAGAAATGAGGAACATTTCACGGGAAGACGCACTAAAGCTTGGGGACGAAATCAATCTGAGCGCTGAAAATATAATAAATTATGTAGGAAATCACGCTCTGATTGGTGCTTATTTTCTTTCAAGTATAGAATATGCTCCGTGTGAGGCAAAATACAAAGAAATACAGAGCAAAATTTCATATTTTCCACCGCAAAGTTATTTGTCGCTATCCCCCCAAGCAGAAAATATAATTTCTATTATATGTGGATATCGTGCAATCGTTATTTAGAATTCGCTTTATAGGGGCTTCGCCCAGTGACGTGCTCCCCTGAAATG